>Ga0163144_10015461_pt1 | contig 15737 bp, 17 predicted proteins | sample OliLak19BULKMAT1_FD_123175 | JGI IMG/M metagenome (GOLD analysis project Ga0163144, IMG submission 123175) | Freshwater microbial mat bacterial communities from Lake Vanda, McMurdo Dry Valleys, Antarctica - Oligotrophic Lake LV.19.BULKMAT1 | ecosystem: Environmental > Aquatic > Freshwater >...
TGGCAGCCTGAGAAAACTGACCAGATACTTGATTTGTATGATAGTCTATACAAAGAACAGAGTGGCAGTGACTACAAAGGTTCCATTAAAGAAACCATGAAAAAAGCATTTGAGAAAATGCCTAGGCGCTGGTCGGTGTATAGGTTGGATGCTGATAAAATTAAAATAGGAACTTTTGGCGCACTATATTCAAAAGAGACTGCCGCACTGGCTTTTGAGGCGTACTTCAACGCGGTTAATAAGGGCGACTACAGCCTCGTGTATTTGATTCAGCTTTTTGGTGGAGGTATAACAAACGCAGTAGGCGAATTACTTGCCAAAGGATTTAGTGCAGATTTTCAGCCAGGGATGGATTACAGAAAGAAAGTGCGAGCTTCCAATACTGTGTTAGGTGGCAATATCTCTCTTCTGTTTTGGGGAATTACAAACGAGAGCCTAATTACCAGGATACCAGAAGAATATCGGAAGTGCAGAATGTCGTCTTCCGAAACACTAATAATAAGTGGCGATTTAGATGTTTCCACTCCATCCGATTATGCAACCACAGAGCTGATGCCCTTTCTTTCTAATGGGCATCATATTGTTTTAAAGAATTTGTCGCACGCTGATATTGCTAAAAAAGCTAGAATGACGAAGAGTTTCTTATCTACTTATTTTGATTCAGGAGTTGTCGAAAAATCCTTAATGAATTCCACAGAAGCAATAGATTTTAAACCGAAAACGAAATTTGGCAAAGTAAAAATATTTGTTGCGGGGCTGATCTTGTAACCATTATTAGTGATAAAATTTTGGTACGCATTAGTTTTTACAAGATGTGTGATTATCAACTCAACTCAGATAAACAATAAATAAATTAATATGGATAATAAAAATTTGGACTCTGTTTTAAGCTCTTCAAGCCAACTAGATGAGCAATATTCGTTAAAGAAAATTCTACTAATCTGGTTTCTCTCGGCAGCACCGATGGCTGTTTTAGCCTTTGTCATTACGCCAATGCTATTACCCATCCTTCACTTACCTCCTTTAATCATCTATTGGATAGCTGTAATAGTTGGGTTGATGTGGCAATTTATTCTTTCACTAATAATTCTTAAAACCGAAGGATATGATTTAAACTGGACAACCATTCAGAACCGGTTGAAGTATCAAAAACCAATAAACCCTAAAACCGGCAAATCGAGTAATTGGCTTTTTCTATGGGTGATACCCTTTATTGTACTAAGTGCATTGCTTCAATCCGGTGTTACTGGTTTTCCTGATTTAGATAGAATAGTAGCGCCACTTATTCAAGGTCTCACACAATATGATATGTCGACATTGGCAACAGCTGATTACAAAGGCGCATGGTGGATTTTAGGGTTATTTCTAGTAACGATGGTATTCAATTATTTTCTCGGAGAAGAATTCATTTATCGAGGCATTTTGTTGCCAAAAATGAATGGTGTATTTGGCAAATGGGATTGGTTAGCAAATGGTGTACTGTTTGGGTTTTATCATCTTCATAAGCCCCAAATAATTGTTTCAACGGCACTCCTGTTTGGGTTTGTATTTGCATTTCCATCGAGATATTTTCAATCCAGTTGGATGGCATTTATTGTTCATGGGCTGGAAGGATTATTGGGATTAATAACTGTGCTCGGTATCATTTTGGGAACTACCTAGATGCTACACAATTAGATAAAAATCAGCCCGGTAGTAACCCTAAAACCAAATCTTCTCTCAAAATATTTTGTAGCGCTGATAGCATAATCAAGTAGAAATGAAAAAAATACAAATCAAACCAGTTGTGAGCACACTTCTGTACCTGCCTCTTATCGCAGTGATCATTTTAATTGGTTTATACCCACTTCAATTTATTTTATTAAAGGGAAAGCCAGGCATTCTTAGTATGAAAAGAGATGGTTTACTTTCTAATGTGATGTGGAATGTCGGATTCTATATTCACATTCTGTTGGGTGGGCTTGCATTACTAATAGGATGGGTTCAATTCAATAAAGGATTCAGGCAACGAAATGCGAGTATTCACAGAACAATAGGGAAGATATATGTTGCATCTGTTTTGCTGAGCTCGCTTGCAGGTTTGTACATCGGCTTCTTTGCCGAAGGTGGCCCAGTTGCATTTGCTGGCTTTACGTGTGGCAACCTCATCTGGTTCTATTCAACTATCAGCGCATACAGTACAATTCTGGAGGGTGCGCTATGGGAACATCAAAAGATGATGATCTTTAGTTATGCCACCTGCCTAAGTGCGGTAACCTTGCGGATTTGGTTGCCGTTGCTCGCAAATGCTACCGAAAACTTTATACTATCCTATCAATTGATTTCGTGGATTAGTTGGGCACCTAATTTGGTTGTGGCTTATTTTATTGTAAAATGGATGGAGCACAGAACTGCGCCTGACAATTTTACTAACAATACATTATACCGTTAGCTATTTTCAACGAATAATATGAAGACAGAGTCATTTCCGGATAGGCCAATACTAATTTATTGTATTGGCTTTTTTTGGTTGAGTTGGGCATTGCTAATAATGGCTATTACTACAACATAAGGTATTGATGATCCTAGAATAACGTTATGGTTGGTGGCTACCATGCTCTCGCCATGTATAGTAACCATAGGTTTCCTATGGTTGAAACATGCCATGGGAACTAAGGTGTTTTGGAGGCCCAGTTGGAAGCTAATCAACGCCACCTTTTTTGGTGGTTCTGTTTCCTATACTGACTGCGTTTGCAGTAGTATTGGTTTTGAATCGTTTAACTGGGGCAAATCGTAGTGGTTTTATTTTTCAACTGGTGCCATTACCATTTCTGGTGGTGCGTTTCGATTGGGATTGAGTAGTCAATCGTGGTTTGTGTTCATACTTAATATTTTTTTTACAGGCCTCGCTTTCGCATTGCTCAATAGCACTTTTGCCATTGGAAAAAGATAGCTTGGCGCGGATTACTTCTAGGACTATTAATTGAAGGGTTGGGTAATTGGAAAGGTATCGTACTTCTTGGTTCCTTTGGTCGATGTGGCATCTGCCCATACAACTGGCAGGATATAACTGTCCTGAGAATCCAATCCTTGGTAGTTTGATCATTTTTGTTAGCATTACCTAAAGTCAATGAGATTGGAGAATCTCAAAGGTATCTTTGTGCCAATGTGTAGTATATTGTAATCTAGCGCAAGCTTCTAATTGCATAGTTTTCTATGTTAAAACAGAATAATTATTCAATGATTAGCAGAATGTTACTTACGTAACAAAATATGAATCATCACGTTCATACCCTCTAGTCTTATCAAACTTAGTCTCAATATGGAGCATTTTTATTGGTATTAAGTTTTGACACCTTGAAATGCCCAAACAAATAAATAGAAGCCATGAAAACAACTAACATTATTGCAATTTCCGTACTATCTGTTTTAATGCTACTTACATGTTGCGGCAAAGATGATAGCTCGCCTCAAAATTCGGTTACTACTGAGAACAGTTGGAAACTTGATAGCTATAGTTACAGCAGAAGAGTTTCCGATCAGACTTCAACAACATTTACGAATGGCGATCCTTTCACCATTATCGTTATTGATTCTAATATAGCTACTGCCAATAGCCCGTTTGTAAATTGTAGTTTCGCTATTACATTCAATACCAGCACCGTTGGCAACTATTCTATTAAGTCGCAGAATACTGCGTTAACCAATACAAAGTTAAAAAATATGTCCATCCAATGCACTATTGGAAGTGGCGTGGGTACTGGTGCGATATATCAATCCGTAGATAGTAGCTTAACAGCTACTGTTACTCAAGCAGATGGAAAATATGTGATTACAATTCCAAGTGGCGTTACGTTGACGAGGACTGTAAATGACGGGTTAGCGCAAGCTCCTACCACATTTGTGTTGACCGCTGAAAAGGTTAGATAGATTTGAAAGCACTTGTAGGTTTATTTTGAACCCAACATCCTCCGCGCAACAACATTTATGTTCGATGTTTTGCATAAGAATTTGAAGAATTGAAGGTAATACAAGGCAAATATAATTATGAAGCAAAGTATCTTAACTAAGTTATAATTTAACACACATACACATGAGATTACTAAAAACGGCTTCGCTTATACCTGTATTTATTTGTATAGCTGCCCCATCAACCCGCTGCCAAGATTCGATTCGGAGCCGGAGAACGAGAGGGTGAAAAGAAGCTTAAGAAAATTTCAACCGGTCAACCCTTGTGCCTCATGGGATTAGTAAGAAATTAAATAAAGTAGATCAGCATGAAAAGAAAACTACAACAATGGATGGATCGAGGTAGATACTTTACCTATCAAGGAAAACGTATTTTTTATATTCGTGAAGGAAAAGGCCCTACGCTTTTGATCATACATGGGTATCCTTACAGCAGCTATGAGTGGTTGGAGATGGTGAATAAACTTTCTCAGTCCTATTCAGTAGTAATATTTGACTTGCTGGGTATGGGCTTTTCTGATAAACCCCAAGCCCATATATACTCTTTTAAAGAACATGCAGATATTGTCAATAGCCTGTTGGCGTATTTGAATGTTTCTGAAACACACATTCTCTCGCACGACTTGGGCGTTAGCATTGTGCAGGAGCTTATTGCCAGGGATGTTGAAGGCCAAATTGATTTTGCTATTAAGTCTTCTGCTTTTTTGAACGGAGGTTTATTCATGGATGTGTATAAGCCGCGGCTCATTCAACGATTATTGTCACAGTCACCGACATGGATTGGAAAAGTATTGAGCAAGGCTATTTCAAAAAAAACAATTTGCAAATCGGTGCGAGAAGTCTATGGAAAAAATACACAACCATCAGATCAATTTTTAGATGAACAGTGGGATGTTCTAAATTATAATGACGGAAAAGCCATCGCCTATCTGATTGGAAGGTTAGTCTTTGAAAAAAAGAATCACCAAAATCGATGGATCAAATCCATGCAGAAGACGACTATCCCAATGTGTTTTATCAATGGACCAGCTGATCCTAATTCAGGCATCCACATGGCCAATAGGTATACTACCCTCATTCCCAATCCAAAAGTATTTTTACTGGGCAGTGAAATAGGTCATTGGCCTCATTTAGAAAATCCAAATGGCGTACTAAAGTCGTACGAAGAGTTCAAAAGTAATTTGCACCAATGATTTTTTTGCAGCCAATAGTGCGGCAAGGTAACGCAGCGTGTTTATCCATTTTGCCGATTATGAGTGAAGTTAAAATTGCTAGTAGAGTCTTTTATTTTTAATAGTATGTCTAGTATGTCAAAAGAAAACAGTATTCAAGAAATGCTATTCACCTTTTTAATGAAGTACCAATATGATTCAGCCGATTTGGATTATTCGGTATTGCCGAAGCATATTGCAACCCTTCAAACTTTATCAGAAATTGGGAATTCTGGCGTAAATGTGTTTGACGTCAATAAAAGGGAAGTAGTATTTTTTTCAGCTAACTTCGGAAAGTTACTTGGGTATATTCCTGCTAACTATGCAGATACAGGTCATCAGTTTTTTGACCAGAAGATTCATCCCGATGACAAGCTGAAATTGGCTTTGAATAGCATCTCCATTTTTAAAATCTTCGATAGACTCTCTCGTGATGAAAAACTCAATCACAAATCAGTTTATGAATATCGAATATTGAATGCCCAGGGCAAGTACATACGACTTATCGATCAGTACCAAATCTTGGAATTAGACAAGAAAGGGCAAATTTGGTTGATGTTTGGCGTAGTCGATTTTTCACCAAACCAAGTTGAAAACGAACCAGTCAAAAGTCATCTTTTAAACTATCGAACAGGCAATTTCATTCCATTGGAAACGCCTTTAAAGCCAGAACTGGAATTAACCAAACGCGAAGTAGAAATATTGAAACTAGTAAAAAGCGGTTTTTTAAGCAAAGAAATTTCTGACAAACTTTCGATAAGTGTACACACAGTAAACACACATAGACAGCGTTTTTTAGAAAAATTGGGAGCGAATAATTCATTTGAAGCGGTAATGTTTGCTTCTAAATTCGGACTTATAGATTAGCCAGTACTGATAAATCAGTATTGTGAAAAATTGCGTGTTGAGAGACCTTTGTACTTTCTTAAACATTCAATAGTATGAAGTGTCCGATTTATTTTATTATCATTCTTTCTTTTGGGATTCAGTCTTTTGCCCAACCTACGCAAACGGTTCGAGGGACTATTACCAATCAATTGTCCAATTTACCTGTACAGTATGCCTCAGTCGTTCAAATGGGACCACAGCCAAACTTTGGAACAAATACTGATTCTTTGGGTAATTTCACTATTCCCAATGTACCCGTGGGGCGGTATGACATAAAAGTAACATGTGTCGGTTTTGAGCCAGCAATCATCCGTGAAGTAGTAGTCGTTTCAGCAAAACAGACTTTTTTACCCATTGAGTTGAGAGAAAGCACTTCTGAACTGAACGAAGTGGTTGTGAGACCCCAAGTCAACAAAGAACAGCCACTCAACGCTATGGCTACTGTCAGTGCCAGAATGTTAAGCGTTGAAGAAGCAAAACGCTATGCAGGTGGTTTTGACGACCCTGCTCGTTTAGCTTCTTCATTTGCTGGAGTTGCAAGTAATAATGGGGTAAATGGTATCATTGTTCGAGGCAATGCACCAAAGTTTTTGCAATGGAAAATGGAGGGTATCGAAATTCCTAATCCAAATCATTTTGGCGATTTACAAACGTATGGGGGTGGAACTTTTACTGCTTTGAGTAGTCAAATGTTGGCAAATTCTGATTTTTTGACAGGGGCTTTTCCCGCGGAATACAATAATACTTTATCAGGTGTATTTGATATCGCTTTAAGAAAAGGAAATAATCAAAAAAGAGAACATACCTTTCAAGTAGGTATTATCGGTGTTGATGCTTCCTCGGAAGGACCCTTCAAAAAAGGAGGTAGTTCCTCATATCTCTTTAATTATAGATATTCAACATTGGCTTTATTGCAACCACTATTACCCGATGGGGCTGATGGATTAAAGTACCAAGACCTTTCGTTTAAACTTAATTTTCCTACAAAAAAAATGGGGACAATATCTGTGTGGGGTATTGGCTTGCGTGATGACGTAGGCGCAAGAGCTAAAACGGATAGTACTAAATGGAGGTATTTTGATGACAAGCAAAACGACAAAATAGGACTTGCCATGGCCGCTACAGGTATAAGCCATAAAATATTTCTTAACAATAGCGTCTATTTAAAAACGACTTTAGCGGCTACAACTAATAGCACTAGTTGGGTAACCGAAGCCCTGAACAAAGAAGGTTTATTTAAACCGAGAAGTAATATTTCGGTTGAGAATTCAAACTATATTTTGTCCTCATTTATCAATAAAGCGTTTAGCGCAAAACACACAAACAAAACGGGTATTTTATTCACGGGTATGTCGTATGACTTGCTCTTAAATAAATCAGATAGAGTTGGAACACCCGTAAACGAAATAGTCAATTCGCAGGGTTTTAGCTCTTTGCTTTCAGCTTATAGCAGTTCTTCAATCAACTTATCTAATAAATTAATAATGAATGTCGGCATAAATGGTCAATTGTTTACATTGAATAATCATTACACTATTGAGCCAAGACTTGGTTTTCGGTACCAACTCAAACAAAATCATGCACTAGGGTTGGCTTGTGGGGAACATAGCCGTTTAGAACAATTAAATTTTTATTTCAATAACTCACTTTCAACTGGCGAAAAAGCGGTAAACAAAAACTTAGATTTCACAAAAGCACAACACGTTGTATTGAGTTATGATTGGAATATTTCGGATTTGGTACATCTTAAAATTGAACCGTATTATCAGCAATTGTTTTCTGTGCCTGTCATAGCCAACAGTTCTTTTTCAGTACTCAACCTACAAACAGATTGGTTTTTTGCTGAGAAACTTCAAAACACTGGCGAAGGAAAAAATTACGGAATTGACCTTACACTAGAAAAATATGTTTCGAATGGCTACTATTATTTGTTCACGGCTTCGGGATTTAAGTCTGAATATAAAGGTGGCGATGGCGTTTGGCGAGGTACACGATTTGATCGAAATTTTGTGGTCAATTTTTTAATTGGGAAGGAATGGAAAATGGGTAAAAGTAGTCAGAACATTTTCAGTGTGAATACAAAGGCAAGTTATCAAGGAGGCAATCGCTATTCTCCTATTAATATAGCCGCGTCTGACCTATCCAGAGAGGTCGTTTTTGATGAAACAAATGCGTTTAAAATGCAGATTGAGCCGGCCTTGAGTTTGCACTTTACTGCCAGTTATAGAGTAAATAGAAAGCACAGTTCGCGAGAAATTGCTTTAAAAATAATCAATCTAACAGGGCAAGCGGATTTTAATGGCTTTAAATACAACTTTATCAATAGGGCGGTTGATATGGATTTAGCTTCTGTCGTTATCCCGAACTTGAGTTATAAAATTGAGTTTTAGATTAATCATCAATCAAAAATATTTTGAAAGAGATACAAGGAAAAAATGCAAAAATCATAGGCACCTTATTCATTATAGCTGCCGTTTCATCAATTGTTGGACTTATTTTATATAGCCCCATTTTGAAAGAAGAGAATCATCTTATTAGTGCTAGGGAAAATGCCAATCAAATAATAGCGGGCGCTATTTGTGAACTGATTTTGGTGGTTTCGGTAATTGGAACAGCTATTATGCTATTTCCTTATTTGAGAAAACAACACGAAAGTCTTGCCATTGGCTATGTTTGTTTTCGGTCTTTAGAGGCTGTAATTATTATAATCGGCACCATCAGTGTTTTGGCGTTGCTTACACTAAGTCAGAACTTTAATACGAATGACGAGATTAATACAAGTGCATTCTGGTCCTCGGGCATCATTCTAAAAGCAATTCATGATTGGACTTTTATCCTTGGTCCAAATTTTTTTCTGGGAGTTAATACAATGATTTATTGCTATTTACTTTATAAGTCTAAATTGATACCCAGGTTTATTTCACTACTTGGCATTACCGGTGCTATACTTATTTTCTTTGCGGCAATTCTGGAGATGTTCCAGGTCTTCGCTCAGATTTCGATTTGGGGTGTAATTCTAGCTTTGCCAATATTTGCTTTTGAAATGAGTTTGGCGGGTTGGCTAATTTTTAAGGGCTTTAAAGTAGATGTTGAAACTAACAATTAGCGAATTGATATTTTGAATTCGAATCGTTCGAAATTTTTTATGTTGGTCCTGTCAATTCAAATTCAGACAATTTTCTTAACTAAAGTTAACTAGATCGAAGAAATGCGTTGGTACTTTTACGGGAGAATATAGTAGAAAATCAGTCATTAAAAAATTAGGGCAATGAAAGTGAGGCAGTCTGATCAGAACAATACATTCAAAATCACGCCCTTGCGCAGTTTTCTGCTCTTTTTGTTCGTCCGGATATTGTTGACCAATCGTTAGTCTAGTTCACTTGGCCGATATTCAATTTGAATTTTAACAATTCCAAAAAAAGTCCGATAGATAATGAAGAAATTGATATTAAGAAAGTTAATTAAATGGGAATTAATTCTGTTAACGATAATCAGAGACTGCTGTATCGCGTATCGACTTCTCTGTCTCATGCAATGGCAGACGATACTTCAAATCATTGACTCCCGCTTGAATTATATGGTTAGAGTCTCCAAGAAATAGTATATAAAAAAGGAAAAGTACTCTACTCAAACAAATGAAAGAGAATTGCACAAAAATATACACTCCTATTCTTTTTTTAGCGATGCTATTTTCATTTGCATCTTGCTGCGAAACTGTTCAGTGCGATCCTTGGCGAGCTAGTGAGATTACGACCATTAATTTTACTAACACGGAGCTAAAAATTCTTTATGTTAAAAAATTTAGTAAAAACTCAAATTTTTCAAGTGCAGTTGATTCGATGTCGCTTAATAGCGGCAATGATTATAATCTTGTTGCAGGCACTGCAAATACCATCAATATTATGCTCTATGTTAACGGTATTACGCCCCGCTTTCCCATTGAAGTAGGATATGAGTATGAATTTTTCTTTCCAAATGGAAATATTGTAAGGAGAATCACTGAGTTAAATGATGTCTCATCTGATGATCGATATTGCTTTACAGGTTTTGCCAAGAACGTATGCTATAATAGGTTGAATTCTTTACAAATTGATGGAAAGGCAAGCGACTCATTTATTTTGCAAAGATGAAATCTCAATATCCAGCAAATGAAATGCGATAGAATAAATGACATCTAAAATGAAACGTTTGCACATATGGAAATAATTCTACTGGTAGTAATATGCTTTCAATTTTATATACCTAAAGACACAGAACTTAACTGAATTCAATGACAAGCCTGCTTGCATCGATACAACGATCAATGAGAAAATTTGGTTGCTATTAACTTTTTATTCAACAAATCACGGAGCTGCAATGAGAACAAATGCTATTAATTATCTTCTATCCTTTGAAATAGCCGTGAAAAATCTTGAACTCGTAAAAAGAGAGTATCCGCAGTATCTAAAAAGGAAAATTGCAAGAAGAATGCACTATTCGTCTCTGTGAGTGCTGAAAAAATTGATCCGGTATCTGTTCGCGGGTACTGATAGAACAGATAACGGAATTGTGGGAGCAAGAAGATGTTCATTAGGTCGAGAGCTTTGAGCGTAAATTAAAAGTTCGTCTTCTATTTCCTATGATCCATTTTTCTGTGGGTTGTTGGAAAATGTTTTCTTCACGGTGAAATGTGCATGTGGCGCATTTCTTAGCAATGGTTAATGAAGTTGAAGAGCTTGCTGAATACTTTTGCGATCAAATATATTCAATCAATACATAAATCCGATTGAGCGTGATGCCTCTTTAATGAAAATATCGGATCGCTAAGAGTATTTATTATAAACAATACATTCTAAAACATCAGTTACATGCACGGAATAATATTCAATCAGTTCAATCAGTTTGTTGTAAAAACGTATGGCATTTTTACTTGGGGTCGTATCTGTGATAAATTAAATTCGAAAAGCGTTCATTTTCCGACTCAGGTTTATCCTGATGAAGAGTTTTTTGATATTGTGCAAGCGGCCGCTGCGCAGATGAAAATAGGAAAAGAGGAGTTGATGATTTCTTTTGGTGAATTTATTGCCCCCTCGTTGATTAAGGTTTATAGTGCTTCCATCCAGCCGAGCTGGACTATATTCGATCTAGTTGAACACACTGAGAATACGATGCATAAAGCTGTTCGCTGGGTCGACAAGCTAGCCGATCCACCAAAACTTGTATGTCAGAGGGTTTCGGTTAGCGAGGTGGTAATAGACTATTCTTCACGCAGGAAAATGGTGGCGTTTGGGGTTGGGATCATCAAGGGGCTTTCAAAATCTTATAGCGAAAAACTGTATACCACTCGGATTGATGATGCAAATTCATCGCAACTGAGGATAAGGAGACCCCTATCGCCCGTGCGGTAGCGTAGATTTAGCATTAGTCGCATTTAGACCAAACGACAGAAAGCAATTAAGGTCTAGAAATTGAAAAAATAGGCAGTCAAGCCCTTGTAACGATATGACTAGTCATTTGACAGATATTTTAAGTACAAAAATCAGGAAACTGCCTTCCGATTGGCAACCGTTTATTAACTTGGTTGAAACAAATTGCGGTTTGGTAAGAGTGCTTGATACAGGCGGGCAAAAACCAATAATGGTAAGTGTGCCGGATGGCGCTAACGTTATAGAGTATCAAGAGAGTCTGATAAAGAAACTGTCCCGCAACTTTCGGGTAGTCTGCATTGAAATGCCTGGTGTTGGATTTTCCTATCCGGCTATGAACTACGACTTTTCACTTAAAAAATCTGCCTTGATTGTTTTCAACGTGTTGGATAAATTTTTTATTGACCGAGCTGCACTTTCATTTTCATGTAGTAATTGCTTTTATGCACTTAAGATGGCTAAGCTTTCTCTAGGGCGATTGATCCATTTATTCCTCGTACAAACACCTTCTATTAGTATGATGCCTGCTTGGGTACAACTAAATGTTCCTAAAATACTTACCTATCCGGTGATTGATCAATTCGTAAATAGTTTATTCGTAGAGAAGCTGGCGACTTTATGGTACAAAACATCATTGCCCGATGAAACTGAAAAGACGAATTATCAATCAGAGGCAATACATTCGATAAAAAAAGGCGGTTGCTTTTGTCTGTCAAGTTTAGTGCAAGGGCTAAAGAAAGATGTCGATCGTTCGTTTTTGAAAATAGAAGAGCCTATTACCCAGATAGGGGATCGAAAAGACTATTCGCACCGTAATACAAAAAATCGATCTATTCGTGAGTATGCGCCTGATTGCGAAATAATAGAGTTTGCCGACTGTGGACATTTTCCCGATCTTGGAAACACTGATAAGTATGTGTCCTTGGTAAACGAGCGGTTAGTTGTATAGTATATGATTTATTTATTTTTATTCTCTTCAACTATATTTTGTAAGATTCTAAAGGGGACGCCTATTAGAATATCGATGGAAAAGAAATAGATGAAGCGACTCCATTACATATCAGGGCTAACAATTACCATATTTGTGGGACTTCATTTATTCAATCACGTTTGTAGCATTTTCGGTGCAGATAGGCACATTGAGATAATGAACTCACTAAGACTTTTTTATCGCAACACTTATGTTGAGGTAATTTTGTTGAGTGCCGTATCTGTTCAAATATTTTCAGGACTTAAACTTTTCAGGATTAGCAGAAATGCGGCAAAATCAAACATTGAAAAATTGCACATTTGGACAGGACTTTATTTAGCAATTTTCTTTGTCATACATTTGAGTGCCATTTTGGGTGGAAGGTTTTTTTTACACCTCGACACAAACTTTTACTTCGGAGCAGCGGGATTAAATTCCTTCCCTTTAAATTTGTTCTTTATCCCATATTATGCGCTTGGTATTATTTCCTTTTTTGGACACATTGCCTGCGTTCACAACAAGAAAATGAAACACGTCATTTTTGGATTGGTACCAAATAGACAATCAAACGCTATTATAATATTCGGTATTTGCGTGGCAATTGTAATATTTTATGGACTTACCAACCATTTTGAGGGGGTGAAAATTCCGAAAGCCTATAACATATTAATTGGAAAATAGCGAACCAAAATAAAAACTAAACATTGAGAATATGAACTCCCCAGTTTTAATAGCGAACATCTTGACACTTTTGGCCTTCTTCATTCATACTTTTATGGGCGACAGAGAACTGAAAATAATTCAGCCATCTACAGATACGGAAAATTGGACAACTAAACAGGAAAAATGGACTATGGCTCGGTGTGGTTGGCACTGGATTTCTTTTGATCTACTATTTGCAAGCATTGGACTTGTGCTAGTAAATTTTACGGATTTTTTTGAAAATGAAAGGACTTTACTACAAATTTTGACCATTTACTTTTTTGGTTATTCAGTAGCATGGGGCTTTACAATTTTTATCTCAAAACAATTCCCCAAAAAATATTTGAAACTTGGGCAATGGATTTTACTTCTGGTTATTGGTAGCTTGTTGTACATAGGAATATAAAATAACAACTAGTGCTTTTAGACAAATACCTTCCGCAATTTCAGTTTAGCGAAATACACAGGGCAATCGTAAATGGAAACCCCGTAAAAAGTTATAAGGCAGCAATGGAAGTGGATTTGTCTGACTCTAAAATAATTACAATCCTTTTTAAGTTGAGATTCCTGCCGTTTACCAATACAAAATTGTCAGAACTAACTAAAGATATGAGGTTTACCCTGCTAGAAGAAAACCGGTATTCGGAATTTCTATATGCTTTTTGGTTTACCACGAAAACAGAGTGGATAGATGATAAAGGAGAATTTGAAAAGAACAACTTAAAGTATAATGCCAAAGTAGGGTGGTCGTTTAGGTTTATTGTGAGGCCTAATAGCATCACTGAAATTGTAACAGAAACAAGAGTACTTTGCCTCAATACGAAGACGAGACTGTTTTTTTCTGTCTATTGGTTTTTTGTAAAGCCATTTAGTGGATTAATTAGAGTCGAAATGTTAAGACTCATTAAAAAGGAAATGAACAGTATTGCTAAATGAACTGAATATGCTAAAACTTGCAGGATACATAAATATATTTATTGCAGTCGGACACCTAATCGGATTGATTTGGGCTGAGCAAATGTTTGAAATTACAGGCATCGGAAAAGATATGACGGAACTTGCTCAGATACATCCTTCATTACCCTATTTACTCACGTTTTTCGTATCAATATTGTTTTTTATTTTTGGGCTATATGGACTTACAGCAGACAATAAATCTTGGAGATTACCATTTTTGAAGATTGTAATATTTTCAATTGCGGGCATTTATTTATTGAGGGGACTCGGAGAATTACTAACTGACAGTATACAAGGAACAAACTCAACGTCAGAAACACTTTATTCAATAATTGCATTGGTAATTGGATTACTGTTCCTAGTTGGTGGACTAAACAAATGGAAACTGACAACGGAAAGGGAATAGAAATGCATACGATCGATTTTGTAAATAACAGTATAAGTATACTAGATGTGAATTTAAAAGACATAAAAATGAGATATGGAAAAATAATGTATTTAGTCATCGCTTGTGTTACGGTAGGTTGTAGTGTACAAAAAGAGGAAGTGCTGAAAGTTGGTGACAATCAAGAGCTCATTGAAATGTTGGTAGCCGATCAGGAGGTAAGGAATGATGAAAATGCTAATTACGAACCAACAGACTTGAGGCATCGCAGAAGAATTTTTGAATTATTAGCTGATAACAAAATTGTCACCAATAATGATAGGTTTAATGCAGCCCTTATTCTACAGCATACTGGCGTGATATATTGCAATGATGTTTTAAAGAGTAACAGTGCTGAAAACTTTCTATTGGCGTATTCTCTTTCAAATAGTGCATATAATTCTGGATTTCAAAAGGCAGCAAATCTAGTGGCCGCAAACTACGACCGTTATCTTTTATTTACTAAAGGCTATCAAAAATATGGGACTCAAAAAGTCTATGATGAAAAGTCGGATAGCTTTCTTTGGGCACCAATCGATAGTTTAACAACTGATGCTGAGCGTGCGAAATATAGCCTGCCAAAAATTGAAGAGCTCTTAAAGCAAGCAAAAATGAAAAAATTTGTTAATTAAGATGGTGTTATACGTATGATACTCGAATTAACCAGAGTTTTAGGGGATTTCAATATAGTAAACCAAAATGTCGGCAGGTTGCCAGCAATTATGAAACAGACATTATACGTGCTGGCGATTATTTATTTATTGACTTCTTGTAAAGTAGATAAAAGAATAGTCGAAAAAATTGATTTTGAAACTCAGTATAAATTTTCAAGAGAAATTGAGGGTGAGATTGCTAGAGAAAATGCACTTAGGAAATACCAAATTTCTGCTTCGGATTATTCCATTAAGGGAGATTATAGAAATGCGTTATTGCAATGGGATTTGGCATGGGGAACAAAAGAGAGAAAATTCGCAGAAGCTCAAGTTGATTCGATCAATCAAAAATATACAAAAGTTAAAGCAGCTGATTATATTATTGATCAGGCTAAGATAAATCAAGTCATAATTATAAATGAAGCTCATCATAATTCTTTTCATCGTGTTTTTATGAAATGCTGTGTTCAAGTAATAAGTGCAACTTTTCGGATTAGTTTTTTTGATGTTGAAATGTGGATGACTCCAAAATTATCTTAGTCCTTTATAAAATGATTTCACGGTTTGGAGTGATCCACA
>Ga0163144_10015463_pt1 | contig 15736 bp, 11 predicted proteins | sample OliLak19BULKMAT1_FD_123175 | JGI IMG/M metagenome (GOLD analysis project Ga0163144, IMG submission 123175) | Freshwater microbial mat bacterial communities from Lake Vanda, McMurdo Dry Valleys, Antarctica - Oligotrophic Lake LV.19.BULKMAT1 | ecosystem: Environmental > Aquatic > Freshwater >...
ATGGACTTGTCGATGTGCCGATCCCGCCGAACGCTGCGCGTGGGAACATTCGCTTCAATACCGGGACCGAAGACGAAGTTTCGTACGACCTCGCGCTGGGGGAGCTGGCACCGGCCGACACGGTCATTGGGGTGCGGAAGCGTTTGTACAACATGGGGTTTCGAGCCGTGCCCCGGGGGGACGAGTCAGACCCGCACCTCGTCGAGGTTCTTCGGCGGTTTCAGGCGGGCAACGATCTTGATCCCACGGGCGAGATCGATGATGCGACAATCAATAAACTGAAGGAACTGCACGGCTCGTGAGCGCGAGGGATGCCCGACGCCGGGCCGATTCCGAAAGTTCTCGAGGGGTTCGTGAGAGTCTCCGAGTTGCGATAGCCAGTTAGAGGAGCGATCGACCAATGCCGGTGACCAAGATCAAGGTGAGGCTCGTCAGCGTGGAGGTGCTGGATGACTCCGACTGGCTGTGGGGAGCCGGTGAGTGGCACCTTCATGCCACGGCCGATGGACGGCCCATCGGGCGCCCGACGACCGAGTTCGCGGTGCGGAGCGGCGACGCGTTGACGCTGGCAGAGGCCGACTGGTCCACGATCGTGGATGTCTCGGCGAAGGCTCCGGGCAGCTTCGTGGAAGTCAAACTCAAGATCATTGAACACGACTTCTTCAGTAACGACAACCTGGGAGAGGTGAAGGCGCGAATCGCCTACCCGTTTGCCAATCCTGATCTGAACGTCAATCTGCTTTCGCCACTCCTGAGCGGCGGGTGGTTCTTCAGCGACTATCGCTGCTATCGGGCCCACTTCAAGATCACGATCGCCGAGGAGTTCGCCACCGCCGAAACCACAGGTCCGACCGCGGTTCCGGTGCGTCGCAACGCCGCGGGGAACGTCTCTGATTTCTCGACCATCAAGGGCACGGCGTTCACGCCCCGTGTCGAGGTGTGCCCGGTTGTTCCGGTGCCCGCACCACCTGCGCACATGCCTACCCGCCCGGTCATGCCCGTGGGGCTCGCTGCGGGCGTGGTGCCGGTTGCCGCGCAGGTCACGGCTGCACCGTCGGCTCCCACCCTCAACGCACTCCCCAACCCGCCCCTCATCCCGATTCTTGATGCCGCCGACCCGGACCTTGCCAACCGCGCCGCCCGGCTTGTGCTGACGTATTACGAGCCCGGCAACCTCGATACCTCCAAGATCCATTGGAAGGTCTTGAGCGGCCCGGCCCAGATCGTCGGCAGCCGCAACGGCCCCGAGATCAGGGTTCGCGGCACCGGCAACGCAGCCGACACCATGGCCGAGTTCGAGGTCCGATGGGAGTCGGACACGGGCCCGGTGCTCGCGACCTATCGGGCGTGGGTCGGCAAGTTGGGGACCATTCCGTACCGCGTCAACTTCCTCAATGGCACCGGCGGAAACTGGCCGACTTCAACGATTATGTCCTCGGCCGAGGCGCATGCCATCATGCAGGTGGTCCGGGCGATCGTCTATCAGGCGGGCATCATCATGGTGCCCGATCCGACGGTCACGGTTTCCGACGGCGCAACACTCTTTCCGCCGGGTAACGTCAACGGCATCTATCAGATGACTGTGTCGAGCAACACCCACACCCGCAACGTCAACCACGACATCATCTCTCGTGCCACCCGCTACAACTTCCGCCCCGGCGTGCTCAACTTTGCGTTCGTGCACAGCACTTCACAAACCAATGCCGCGGCGGTCGATCGCAACGGGATCGCGGGGGTGGCGAGCAAGACGCAGGTCTTGAATGGCAAAAGCCATTACGCGGCGGGCGGCACGGGTTCCACCAAACAACTCGACGGCAGCCCGAGCACATCGTGGATCAAGCCCAGCGGTATTCCATCGGACGCCAAGGGTGTGATGCAGACGCTCAAGACCATCGAGCCCACGGACCGGGTGGCGCAGGCCACAACGATGGATAAGTCGTACGTCACGGCCCGAAACACCGCCCTGGTCCCGTTCACTGCCGCGATGATGGGGCGGCTCTATGCCTGCCATTGCCCGGTGGTGTGGGGGCGGAACTGGCTTGTGGCGGTGCCGCCGGCGCTGGCCCCCGTCATGACGAACGCGCAGTACACCTGGAACTGCGGCATCAACCTCGCCCACGAACTTGGCCACATCCTCGGCCTCGCCCATCGCGGCAGCGGTTGGAGCGCCACCGCACCCCTCTCGGGCGACGGCATGGACTGTGCGAATCAGAACGGCGTGATGGCCGGACACCCTTGGAGCGAGAACATCATGACCTACGGCTACGGACTCGCCACCCCGCTGGCGCACGATATCGACCTCATTCAGGCCAGCGTGGTCAGAGCCCATCCCGGCGTCACCTACTAAAGCCGAAAGGCCATTCTCATGATCAAAGACCCGGCCATTCTTCGCACTTCCAACGATCCGCGCGAGCTGTGCGACACCGCGCGGCTCTTTGCGGTGAGCCCCGACCCGGCGGATCAGCAGGTGTTGTTGCAGCACCTCGGGTCCACCGAGTTTCTCGACAAGCTCGATCCGGCGGCCGCGTACCAGGTCTTCCAGCCGCACCAGCTCCGGGCCGCGGGAATCGTCAAGACGCTGATGGATCAGACCACCCCCGCGCCGCGTGAGACGCTCATCGGCCTGACGCAAAGCACGGGATTCCAGTCGTACGAACTGCTTATTGAGCTCCTCATCCGTGCGTTGTCGGTCGATCGCCCCGCAACACCCCCCACGATCGCGTACTGGGAAAAGCACCTCGCCCCCCAGTCGGTGTACGCAGACAACGTTGTTCGCGCGATCTTCATCAACCGCTCGAAGCCGGCGCTCCAACTCTTCGAGCGGGTGATCAACGACCCGCTGCAGGACGAGGAGTACAAGTACGCCTGGCTGCGCGACATGATGCTCCGTCAGCGGAACGATCCGGAGGTGCTGGCGATGTGCGAGCGCATGATCATCGACAAAACGGTCGATCCTTCGTGGCACGAGCCCATCCTCGAAGCGGTCTTTGACTTCGAACCCTCGTGGTATCAGACGTGCCGCAAGCCCAAGCCACCGCTGCGCATTCTTGCTCCGACGGAATCAAAGGACATCTTTGAGCGTCTCGGCCGCCACGCCGTCAACACCATGACCCTCGTCAAGCCCGGCTTGGGCCTTACCATCCGCTTGGCGCTCAAGGAGATCGGCCGATCCATCGACGACGAGAACGCCGGAGGCGAAGCCAATGTCGTCGTCTGACGCGCGTTTCGGCCTGTGCGCTGCGGCGTCGCTACTCACGCTCGTGGCGTGCGGCAACGGGCTGCCTCCCGCCGATCAAGCCTCTGCACCCGCCCCGGCCGGAGCCGCACCCGTGCAACCCACCCCCGAAACCCGCCCGGCGTCCGCCCCCGCTTCACCGCCGACCGGTCAGCCGCAGTCACCCGCCTCGTCCGGGTTGCCCGATCCTTCGTTGCCGCGTGCGGGTGCCGAGAACCGAGCGCTATCTCCGCTCGCGTCCGAGGCCATCGGGCTCGCCAAGTCCGCCGACAAGGCCGATCACACCCGGCTCGGTGCGATGCTGCGGGACAAAGCGTGGCTCGATCGGCTCGATCCTCCGAAGGTTGCTATCACGATCGACCCGCGTGCGCTCCAGTTGGTGCCGGTGCTACGGGCGGTGGCCGCCCACGCTCCAGAAGCGTTGGATCCTCTCGCGTCCTCCGCGATCTATCGAGAATCCGATTACCGCCTCGCCGCATTGATTCTGGCCAGTGGTTCGGCTTCCAAGCCCGGCCCTGGGCTCGTCGAACTGTGGGGGTCGCAGCTCGACCCGGAAGCCGACGAGCTCGGGGCGACGATCGTGGCGCTGGTCGAGAGCGGGAGCTCGCCAAGCCTTGCGCTGCTCCAAGATGCATTCGTCTCGGAGTCGTTCGAAGACGACGTGGTCGTGTCGTGGTTTTTTTCCACGGTGCTCACACACCGGCAAGATGAAGCCCTGCTCGCGGCGATCGAGTCATTGCTCCGCAGCGACACCCTGAATCCCGCTCGGGCACACGCTCTGGTAGAGTCGCTCTATGAGTACCGCCCGGATGCGTGGTATGTTGCCACGGCCCAGCCGCCGGCCCCCCCGGCCCGATCGACGCTCACGCCGGGTTCGCGTGCCCGGCTGCACACCATCGCGGAACTGGCGGCTCAGGCGAGCCTGATCGAAGCGACCCGGCACGCACTCATCAAGGCCGAACTCGCGCCCCCGGCGCCATGACCGGCCCCGCCGCCAATCCGGAGCCCGCGCCGCTCTGGCCACTCTCTCTACCCCGGCTTCCGCAACATCATGAAACCGTCGCCCGCTTGCAGGAGCACCTGGGGGATCATCCCCAGAGCGCGGACGCGTGGTTCCGCCTCGGCACGGCCCTGAGTGCCGCCGACCGCTTTGTTGAAGCGACTGCGGCGTTGGAGAGCGCCCTGACTCTGAGCCCCTACAACGCCGGTGCCGAATGCGCCTACGCCCTCGCGCTCTTCGGTGCGGGCGCCCATGAACGCGCCGCGAGCGTGGCCGAAGACGTGATCGAACGCACTCCGGGCCATGGATGGGCTCTGCACCTGCTCGGCTCGGTGAGGTTCCGACAGAACAGGATCGCCGAGGCGGAAGCCCTCTGGACGGCGGCCGTACACGTGCTGGATGACCCGATCGATTGCCTTGAGAACCTTGCGGTCGCCCGCCGTCAACTCGGTGATGATGAGGGTGAACGGCGGTGCTGGCAACGGATCGCCCAGTTGCGACCGGACAATCCGATCGCGGCCCACATGTTCAGCGCGATGGGCCTCGCCCCGGTTCGCCCGCGGGCGGACGATGCCTACGTGACCCAGTTGTTCGACCGCTTCGCGCCCCACTTTGATCGTGTGCTCGGATTGCTTCAGTACACCGTGCCCGGGGTTGCGGAAGCGTGGATGGACACCCAGTTCGGCCCGGCCCGGGGAACCTTGCGGGTGCTGGATGTGGGCTGCGGGACGGGGCTTGTGGGCGAGCGGGTGCGGCCGTGGGCCGCGCACCTCGTGGGGGCCGACCTTTCCCGAAAAATGCTGGAGATCGCCGCGGAGCGGCGGGTGTATCACATCCTCTATTGCGTCGAGCTTGTGGAGTTTCTCGAGCGAATCTCCAGCGGCGATACGACCCGCCCGAATGAACCCACTGGTTTCGATTGTGTCATCGCGGCCGATGTGCTTTGCTACTTCGGCGACCTCACACGCTTTCTCGCCGCCGCCGTGTCCGTCTTGGGCCCGGGCGGCCGGCTCGCGTTCTCGACGGAAGATGCCGCCGAAGCGGAGGCCCCCGATGGCTTTGTGCTGCGGCCCCACGGGAGGTATGCGCACACGCGGGCGTACATCGAGAGCCTGCTGCCCGAGGGTGTTCAAGCGAGTTTCGCGACGATCGTGCCGCGCTACGAACTGACGGTGGCGGTGCCGGGGTTCTGGGTGATCGTGGAAGCGGCATCGCCGAGTCTGGCCGGTGTGTCAGGTACCGGGCGTTGATAGCGTTGATTCCGCGAAGATCTCAGGATCCCAAGGATTGAGGAACCTCTTCACTTCCTCCGCCTTCGAGGCGACATCACCAACCTCTGCGACCGGGCTGCGACTGCGGGCTGACTAGCGCTTCGCCGTCTTTTTTTTCGCGGGTGCGGCGAGTGTTCGCTTCGTGGCTGGCTTGGCGGTGGCTCTCGGGCTCGCGGGCTTCAGTGTCGCACTCGCCTTCTCGCCCTTCGCCTTGCGAACGCTCTCGCGCTCTTCCTCATACAACTTGATGTAGTCCTTCGCAGACGCCCGCCGAATCGCTTCGCCGACCACCTCCAGCGGGACGTCCTCGATCTTTTTGAACCGAATGCAGGCCTGGCCCATGTCCAGTTTCTTGCCGGTTTTAAGCCAGGCCTGCCGGAACCACTCGGCATTCTTTGTCAACTCGCCGCCGTCACAGCCGCAGTAAACGCCGGCTAAGTACAACGCCATGTTGCCTTTTTGCGAGGCCAGACCGGCATAGGGCAGCGGCTGTGCGGGGTCGCAGTGATACCCGTTCGGGTACACGCGGTGCGGCACGGAGTAGCCGATCATCCCGTACGACATGCCTTCTTCGATGTCGGGGTCAAGGTTATCCAGGATCACTTTTCGCACCGCAGTGATGGCCGCGCGACGATCAGGCGGGAGTTCGGCGAGGTAGGCTTCCACAGTTTTGGCTTTGGATTGCATCGCATAACTATACCGAGGCCGTGCCGCGGTCGATGCGGGCCAGTTTCGGCGCCGGTGACCACCGCGATCGACTCGCACGCGTGCTTCGGGTGATCCGGCGATGGCCCCGTGCAGATTCTGAAAACCTGAGCCGAACGCGCGGCCTACCCGAACCCCCGTCTGAGAGCCGAACCGCGCTCATAGACCCGCTTGTTCCGCGTAATCCGAACACAATACGAACAGGTTTCGCCGACATTCAGTCGACCGATAAACTTTCCCCGAGTTCGGCCGACAGCGAAGTCACTCGATGAAACACGAGCCGCCTCTTCCCGAACCGATACATTGAGAGCGAGTGGCGACGGCCCCAGGCAATGAGGGGGCGTTTGACCCGTTGAAGTGGCGTTGAAGGCCGCTATCTGTCTGCTGCGGCGAACTTGAGTCTTGGAGTCGTATGATGCCCGACCGTGTTAGAACCAAAGCGGCCTCGTCCAAGTCCGCGGCGGGCTCCCTTTCGCCTCTCGCGTCCGCGGGCTTTGGATATCCGCAGGCCCGCCACCTGCTCTGGCGGGCTGGCTTTGGGGGGACGCCCGCCCAGATCCAGAAACTGGTGGACTGGGGCCCGGAAAAGTCGGTCGACTATCTCCTGGAGCCCGACAGGGTTTCCTACTCCGACGACTCCGCCACCAAGTTTGACAGAGACATCATGCGACCGCCCTCCGAGGAGGAACGCCTCGCCTACCAGAGGGCTCGCAAGAGCCAGGATGAAGACGAGGTCGCGAAATTCCGTCTGGAACGCCAGCGGCGGGAGCGCGACGATCGGGTTCAGATCGCCGAGATGCAGAAGTGGTGGTTGAAGCGGATGATCGAGACGCCGCGGCCGCTGGAAGAGAAGATGACCCTCTTCTGGCACGGGCACTTCGCCACCAACTACCGCACCATCGAGAACAGTTACCACATGTTCGCGCAGAACGCGATGTTCCGCAGGCACGCGCTCGGCAACTTCGGCGAGATGCTGTTCGCGTTGATCCGCGACCCCGCGATGCTCGCGTATCTTGACAACAACGACAGCCGCAAGGGCAAGGCGAACGAGAACCTCGCCCGCGAGATCATGGAGCTCTTCGCGTTGGGGGTCGGCCACTATACCGAGGCGGATATCAAGGAGGGCGCTCGTGCCCTCACCGGGTACACCTTCAAGGATGACGCCTTCCAGTTTGTGCAGGGCAACCATGACGGCGGCGCGAAGGAAATTCTCAACCGCCGCGGCAACTTCGACGGCGACGATTTCGTCCGCATCATCCTCGAGCAGCGGGCCTGCGCTGCGTTCATCACCCGCAAGCTGTACTCGTTCTTTGTGTCGGACGTCCCGTCTGGTGAGCGCGTCGCCGGAGACGACATCGCCCCGGAGCAGCGCGCGGTCCTGAAAGAACTTGCTTCCGAATTCCTCGCGTCAAAGTACGGCCTCAAGCCCGTGCTGCGAAAGCTTTTCCTGAGCGACCACTTTTATTCTCCCCGATTCACGGCGGATCAGATCAAGAGCCCCGTCCAATTGGTTGTGGGCGCCGTGCGGTCGCTGAATGTCCCGGTGCGAGACCTCGCCATACTCAACGATGCGCTCGACCTCATGGGCCAGAACATTTTCCTGCCGCCCAGCGTCAAGGGCTGGGAAGGCGGCCGCTCATGGATCAACACGTCGACGCTCTTCGTCCGCCAGAATATTCTGGCCTTCCTCATTGCCGGCAAGAAGCCCCAAGGCTACGACGCAACCGCCGACACGCAAAAGTATGATCCCAAGAAGCTCCTCACCGATCTTGGCTCGCAGAGCGGCGTCGTGCAGCACCCGGCAGACGTCGCCGACTATCTCCTCCGACTCACTCTGGGACACGCCCCAGAATCGGCGAAAGCCCAACTGGTCGCTTTCCTGAATGCCGGCGGCACGTCAGTATCCGATGACCGCCTCGTGGGGACTCTCCTCCTCATCACCGCCATGCCCGAATACCAACTCTGCTGATTTGACCCCGCCGCCCTCCTCGTCGCCATCCGCATTTCTCCAGGACTCACCATGTCATTCCAAGCTCCCTACACCCGCCGCTCGTTCCTCAACTCGACGCTCCTCATGGCATCCGCCGCGGCGACCCTCCCATCGTTCCTCAATTCGACCGCGCTCGCGATGGCCGAATCACTGGGCGGGCTTTCGGCGTTGCCGGGCGTCCCCGAGGGGCATGTCCTTGTGGTGCTCCAACTATCGGGCGGCAACGACGGGTTGAACACGGTCGTGCCCTTCGGCATGCGGGAGTACTACAAACGCCGTCCGGGGATCGGCATCCCCGAAAAAGAGGCTCTGAAGCTCTCGAAGGCCGACGGCCTGGGGCTGCACCCGCAACTGGCCCCGCTCAACGAACTCTACGACGACGGCCTTCTCAATATCGTTCAGGGCGTTGGCTACCCCAACCCCAACCGGTCGCACTTTAAGAGCATGGATATCTGGCACACCGCGGACCCCACGGCCACCGGCGACGGCTGGCTCGGTCGTTACTTCGACTCGCAATGCTGCGGTTTTGGCAAGGGCGAAAGCGGGACCCCCGACGCCACGGATCTCGTCGCACCCGAGGCTTCCGCGGCCCTCGGCCCGCCCGGAATCGCCATCGGACGCACCGCTCCCCTCGCCATGCAGGGCCGGCTTATCAAGCCGGTGGCGTTCGAGTCGCCCGACCTCTTCAGATGGTCCGCGAATGACATGCACGAGAGCCTGCGGAACCCCTATGACGCCATCAACCGCCGGGGCGAAACCCCCGAAGTCACCGCCGGCTCCAACGCCTCGTTCCTGCTACGGACTGCCCTCGACGCCCAGGTCTCCTCCGACCTCATCCGAAAGGCTGTCGAGCAACGCCCGGGCGTCGCCTACCCCCAGTCCGACGTCGCCCGCCAACTCTCGATGGTGGCGCAGATGATCCGTGCCGGCCTCAAGACCCGCGTGTACTACGTCAACCACGGCGGCTTCGATACGCACGCTGGTCAGGGCGGCTCTCAGGGCAACCACGGCCGCCTTCTCAACCAGTTCGCGGCGGGGCTCAAGGCCTTCTATCAGGACCTCAAGGCCCAAGGCAACGACGGGCGCGTACTCACCATGTGCTTCAGCGAATTCGGCCGACGTGTCGCCCAGAACGCCAGCCAGGGCACCGACCACGGCACCGCCGCGCCGATGTTCCTGCTCGGGCCCATGGTCAAGCCCGGCGTCACCGGCGATCACCCCTCCCTGACCGACCTCGATGACGGCGACTTAAAATACAAGATCGACTTCCGCAACGTCTACGCGGGCGTGCTGGAATACTGGATGAAAGCGGAAAGCAAGCCGATCCTAGATGGGACGTTCAGGCCTACGAACTTTCTCCGGAGGACCTAAAACGATGCCCGATCGCTGACGCAACGACCAGGAGCGTTCACTTCAGGCCGAACTCCAAGACGCCGATTGCGGGAGGTGTTCGGGATCGGCCTCCGAGGCGATGGGCAAGCCGACCGTAAAACGGCATCCGCCCTCAGCCGGAGAGTTCACCGAGATCGAGCCGCCGTGGAGTTCGGCGATGCCGAGTGCAATCGAGAGCGCAACGGAGTTGTGACGACCTTTGACACGGCTATCCGCATGCTCCTCGAAGCGGTCGAAGAGGCGGCCGTGCAGTTCGGTCGGGACGTCCGCGCCGCGGTCGTGAAACGAGACTTCGAGCAATGACCCGCTGCGGGTGATGCCGATGGCGACGCGGGAGGCACGAGGACTGTAGCGAACCGCGTTCCGAATCAAATTCTCGAACATGGCCCGAAGGAGTTCCGGGTTACCCAGCACAAGCGGTTCGGTGTCGGTGCCCGCCTCCTCCAAAAGCGACGGCTCGACCGTGACCCCGCTCCGGGCCAGTGCCGACTTTGAGGTTGATAGCGCTTCCAGAAGTATCTCCTTGAGCGAAACCCGCGATTGTCGCCCCGCGCTCTTGCCTCCCCGGATCTTCGTCAGCGTGAGGAATCCCTCGACCATCTGCCCCAAGCGACGCATCTCGTCAACGACGCTCTGCACGAACGCACGGCCCTCCGGGTTCAGACTCGCTCTGTCGATCGTCTGGGCCTCGGTGAGTAGGACGGCGATCGGAGTCTTGAGTTCGTGCGAGGCGTTCGAGATGAACCGCTCCTGGGCCGAAAGCGCCGCCTTGAGCCGATCGCGCGTTTGGGCAAGCGCCGCCTGAAACTCCGAGAGTTCGCGGCTCGCGGGAGGTTGTTCCGGGCCGTTGGAGAGTCGATCCGGGGCGAGCGATCCGGCCAGCGCCGGCAATTCGCGAAGGTGGGCCACCGCAAGCCCCGACATGAGCCAGGCCGCAACGCCCGTGGCGAGAGTACCGAGAGCCAGCCCGATCAACCCCACCCGCCCCGTGAGCGACGCCAAGTCGGCCGCGTATCGGTCGGGCGTCATCACGATAAGCTGGACGGTCGAACCATCGAAGATGCGGAGCGGTTCGTTGATGACCAGCGACGGAAACGACGCCTCCCCCGGGAATAGCGACGGCGAATCTTTCAGGCGTTGAATCGTGCCGTCGGCGGGGCTGAAGGCCGCTGGAATGATGGCCGGACGTGTGCTCGACGCGAGCACCGCGTTGTCCCGCCCCACCACCGTCACCGCGACGCGGTCGAACATGTGGGACCGGATAAGGCTTTCGCTCCGTTCGCTCAGGAATCGGTCGTCGATCGGGTGTTTGATCGCGGCGGTGGCCGAGCGGAGCGTGTTGTATCGATCGCGGAGCTCGGCGGCCACCAACGCGTCCACTGCGCGGTTCTGAAAAAGGAGGATGACCAGCCCGAACGTAAGTTGGATCACGACGGAAACCAGGACGATCCAGACGGTGAGCCGCAGTCGCAGCGCCGGGTGCCACGGGATGCGCCGGAGCGGCACGTTCAATCCGGAGAGCGGGTCCTTCACGCCGGTCGATTCCGGCGAGGTGCCGACCGGCGGGGACGAATGGTCGATTGATGATTGTGGCTGGCTCACGGTGAGACGAGAAGGCGTCGAAACTAAACCAGAGTTGAAAATAAAAGGTACCGAATACCTGGGCGAAAACCGCGACCCCGCGGACGCCCATCGGGTTATCGGAAAGCCCACGGCGGGTGCTACGCGATATCTATGATCCCGAAACGGTACCCGACCCCTTTCACGGTGTGTAGCAAGTCCTTCTCGTGGCCCCGATCGATCTTTTTCCGCAGACTGGAGACGTATACATCAACAACGTTGCTCGTCGGCTCGAAACTGAGGTCCCACACCTTTTCCCCGATCTGTGTGCGAGAAAGCACGCGGTTAGGGTTTCTCATCAGGAACTCCAGCAGCGCGAACTCCTTGTTTGAGAGTTCCACGGTTTCGCCCCCGCGCTTGGCGACGCGGCTGTACAAATCCAGTTCGAGATCTTCAAAACGGAGATGGCGGGCCTCCGATGCTTCGCCCCTTCGGAGTAAAGCCCGGATTCGGGCCAGCAGTTCCTCGAACTCGAACGGCTTGGTCAGGTAGTCGTCCGCGCCGGCGTCGAGTCCGTTAACCTTGTCCTGGGTAGAACCCAAGGCTGTCAGCATCAGAATCTTCGTCGCGATTTTCCGACGTCGCAGATTCCGGCACACTTCGACGCCGTCCCGATCGGGCAGCATCAGATCAAGAACCACGATGTCGTAGACACCGCCCGCGGCGAGGTCCTCGCCGTCGAAACCGGTCGCCGCCACGTCGGCGGCGAAGCCGTGTTCCCTGAGGCCTTTCTGAACCGCCGAGGCCATCTTGGGATTGTCCTCAATGACGAGCACGCGCATCTTCGTTCCCCTTGCATGAAGGTTAATCCAAACCTTGCACCAGCAGGGTACCTTCTTCATCGGTGCGGGGAATGAAATTCCGCAAAGCCTGTCCGTGAAGTCGGATTCACTTGGTTCTCAGACCAAACCCCAGGGCCGGGACCACAGTTCTCCTGAAGTAGGTCGCCTACCACAAAAATACCCTCTATAGGAGCGTCTCGATGAACACTCGTTATCAATGTCTTTTTACGGCCGCCGTGCTGTCCACCGTCGCTGGTTGGCCGTGCCTCGTCGCCGCCCAGAATCAGACCGGAACAGCCCCCGCAGAGCGGTTGCCGGCCGCAGGACAGCCTCGGGTCGGTCAAAATCAGCCCGGAACGACTCCCAAGGTGATTTCGCCAGCCGACCGGCTCGCGCATACGTCCGGGACCGCCGACTGGTCGAAGGCCGATTTCCGCGGCTGGGCGTTCTTTAGCGGTGCAAATATCGTCAATAACACCGGGGAGAAGGTCGGTGATATCAAAGACCTGGTGATCGACCGCGGGAGTGGCCGGGTGATGTACGCCATCGTGACCACCGACAAGACCCTCGGAATGGGCGGCAAAACCGTCGCTGTGCCAATGGATTCGATCGGCTGGGATGCGGAACGCAACAATCTTTCGGTTCGGTCCTCGGCCGAAGATCTGAAGGCCTACGCCGAGTTTTCCGACGAGGATTGGCAAGACCTGAGCGTCGCCAGCCCCGCGAAGCCCCGGGCATTCCGAGACCGCTTCACGGCCGACACCAAACGCGATGATCGCCGCTGGGATACCAATCAGAAGCCCGAAACACTCGACGGCAAGGTTACGTCGGTTGAGCGGGTTGAGATGAAAGACGGCGAAGAGATGACCGTCGTGACGGTCGAAGGTGCGAACGGATCCCGGCGTGTCGCGCTAGGTCCCTCATGGTTCGTAGGGTCATCTGGTTCCCAGCCGGTGCGGGGCGACAGCCTCAGCGTTTCGTGGGTTCCCGCCCGCGATGCGAACGTCTACGACGCCGATGCCACCGAGTGGCGGCGTGAGAAGAACACCGTCTCCACCTATTCGCCGGATGGAATGCCCGCCTGGGATCAGCCTTCCTACAAGTGGGAGAACAAGGAGATGGGGATGGCGTCGCGCCGTCTGGTGCGGGCTTCCGATCTCAACGGCGCCAAAGTACGCTTCCGCGGTGTTGAGGGCGGCGAGATTGAAGATCTTATTTTCGACCGGGCCACTGGCCGCGTCACCTTTATCTCGATCGATCCGAATGAGAATTTCATGGGAATGGGTGACACCAAGCGGTTGATCCCGTGGAACGTGAGCGGCATCGCCGCCAACGGCGATGTGATGGTGGATGCGGACAAAGCGATGGTGTCGGGCGCGGCGGAAAAGCCTGCGAACCTCAACGATCTCCGCACCGGGATCGGGGATCAAACCTACAAGGCCTACAACGTTCAACCCCCGCGATATCGCGCCACCCCGGGAATGGGTTTGAATCGTGGCGTCAACGATGCTCGGATGGACGGAACCCGTCGGGACAATGACCTGGGAAACATGACGGACCGCAACTCGGCCAAGACCGCCATGAACCGCAAGGACGTGCGATCGGTCGACTGGGCGACGAATCAAGCGATCGCTGGTGCCATGAACTACGACACCGCGCGAAAAATCACCGGACGGGTCACCTCCATCGACGAGATGGACTGCGGCAAGGCAGGGAAGTGCCTGGTCGCGACGGTGGATGCCGATAACGGCACGGAGAAAGTCATCCTCTGCCCGGTCACCGACCGCACTCGCGAGGAGTTCGGGATCGCCGATGGCGACTTGGTCCGCTTCGGCGTGGTGAAGGCCGATTTCGGAAGCGCCGAGCCGATGTGGCTGGCAACCTCGCTGACCACCTCCGGTCGCGATGAAATGGTCCTTTTCACCCCGGGAAATAAGTCCGAGGACAATCGCAAGATGACCCCCGACCGTCGGGGCAAGTAAGTCTTAAAGAGGTGTGCCTCGCCTTCGAGGTCACTTCATACCGCAGCGTGTCTCTCTCTCGTGCACGGGGCGATCGGTCAAAACCGGTCGCCCCGATTCTTTTTTGAACAAGGGAATATCGAGGATCCGGCTCGATCACGGATAGTCTTGGCGCGTCGGCCGAACCAAAATGTCGCTGACATGAACATGCAGCGGCTGGCTCGCCACGAACGCGATCATGCGGGCGACATCCTGGGGCTTGAGTACCGGGCCGATCCGGTCGAACATCTCGTTCACCCACGCCGGGTCGTACCCGGCAACGCCCTGAAATTCGCTCTCCACGAACCCCGGCTCGATCAGCGTGACTCTGATGCCCTTGGGACCGAGTTCCCGTCGCGTCCCTTCCACGAGCCCGTGTACCGCGAACTTGGTCGCTCCGTACATCGATGAAAACGGCGAGACATGACGCCCGACAACGGAGCCGATGACAATGATGTCTCGCGGCGGCGTCCCAACTCCCGTTCCGGACTTGCTACCCGACGCTATGAGCATTCGGTGGCCAGCGGCACGGATGAGGCGGGCAACGCCCAAAACGTTCGTCCGCATCATCTCTTCCCACTCCGCTGGATTGCTCGTGAGCGACGAACCGTGGAGCCCGCGGCCAGCGTTCACCACGACCAGATTTGCCTCGCGACCTGCGAGTGCCAGCGCGGCGTCAAGCATTCTCGCGATCACGGAGTCGTCGGCGCAATCACCCGCGACCGCCGCCGCTTTGGCACCCAAGTTCCTCGCGAGCTCCTCGAGCGGACCGCTTCGCCTGGCATTGACGACCACGACTGCTCCCGCAGCTGCGAGATCAAGCGCGACCGCCCGCCCGATCCCCGCCGAGGCCCCCGAGATCACCGCGACGCGAGCGCCCAGAGTGTGGTCCATCGCAAACAGTACCCAATCCCGGTTCGGTTATCGGAGGAGAGAGGCCCGGCGCGGACGAGTTTTCGGTCGGGGATTGGGCGAATATCCCAAGATCAACAACTTTTTCTGGCAATCCACCGAATTTCGCATTGCGTTGGCCCCCGGGCGGTTGTATTCTCTAGGCAGAGACAAGCAGACTCTGGAACTGGGCCGTGGCGTCCAGGACTTGGGTTACGACCTTTTTGAGAGAGAGACAAATATGAGCATTCGTACGTTTGCAGTTTTGGCACTCGTTGCGGCCAGCGGTGTGGCCTCCGCCCAGACCCTTTCCACCGTCGGCCCGGCCAGCATCGGCGGCGGAACCTTTGGCGACCGCGCCACCAACTACTCCTGGGACGATGGCGTCTCCGAGAACTCGGTCGGCCTCACCTCGGGCGGCGTCCTCGCGGCGATCCACTTCTTTCCCGTGACCGCTGGTGACAACGTCATTACGTCGGTTGATGTGACTTGGGGCACCCCCTTGTTCGCCGGTCAGAACGGCGTCGTCCCGGGTACCCCGATCAACTACTACGTCTGGGCCAACGTCGGCGTCAACACCGACCCGACCGGAGCCAACTCGCAGTTGCTCTTCGCCGGCGCCGACGTGATCGCGGCCGCCAGCACCGACACCGACATCTTCCAGAGCCTCGCTGTTCCCAACATCCCCATCGGCACGACCAGCTTCTTCGTCGGCGTCTCGGTGGCACACGCTGCGGGCCAATTCCCCATCGGCGTTGACACAACCGCCCCCACCTTCGGACCCGTCTCCTGGGCCGGCGGCGGCGCGGCGTTCAACCCGGCCAACGTCGGATTCGGCGCGGGTGGTGCG
>Ga0163144_10015464_pt1 | contig 15735 bp, 21 predicted proteins | sample OliLak19BULKMAT1_FD_123175 | JGI IMG/M metagenome (GOLD analysis project Ga0163144, IMG submission 123175) | Freshwater microbial mat bacterial communities from Lake Vanda, McMurdo Dry Valleys, Antarctica - Oligotrophic Lake LV.19.BULKMAT1 | ecosystem: Environmental > Aquatic > Freshwater >...
CAATATTTGAAATTAAAACAAATAAAAGTGCAAATCTACGCATTTTCTCCTCTTTCAAGTAAGTCGTTTCTTTATGGACAGCAATGTCCCCATTCTATATTTATAATATAGAATATTCATTTGAAAAATTCTATTGACTTCTTTTTTTAATCTAGTAAAATAAAAAAAGTCTTCAAGAAAGGATTTTGTTTTATAGCTTGTGGCTACAAAACAAAATTTAAAAAGGAATGTTAAAATCAGAAGAATATGTAACAAATCAAAATTTGACAAAAGAAGATCTAAAGTTTCATCCCGATAGTCAAGACAAAACTTGGTTTTTTGATTTAGACAAAATGAAAACTGCGGTTCTAAAAACAAATATGGATCTCTATTTTCAGTTTCAACAACATGAAATCTGGAGAAATGACGGAAAAGTCCTAATCCTAGACCATATACCAGATAAAAATAAAAGTGGAGGAATTGGAGAATGTTTAGGAACTTCTTATTGTCAAATTACAAATAATAATGTGAGAAAAAACCCACATGAATCTGGAAGCCCAGACTTTATTCCTTTTTTTGAAGATAGCCGATATATCTTTGACGCCCCAACAAAAGAAACTTATAAACTTGGAGGATTTGATTCTAAAGGAGTAAAATTAAGAACTATGAGATTTATGGATGTTAAAGCTTCTTCTCATCACACTCAAACATCTTCTCCTTTAGTTACTGCGTGGAACTATTTTAATGAAGTTCCACAAATAATTGGAGTCTTTTACACAAGCAGACTAACAGAAGAAGATTGGAAAAAAGTTTCTTCTTCAAAAAATAGCAACTCTAAACTAACAAGTAACGCAAGATTATTAAGTTCTGGACTTGAAAAAATAAGAATGGGATGGCTCATACTGCATAATTCCCTCAAATATCCCCATGACAAAAAACTACTGATAAGATACAACCTTAATCTTTCCTTAAAAGATTAAACCAGGGACTTCCAACTAGGGAGAGGTTCCAAAACGGTTATCTTTCGGCTAGAATAGGTCTGAACCTATTGTGATATCTACAATCAGCAAAATGAAAAATGACTATAATTAATGTTCAAATTTTTGATCCTAAAAATTCATCTTACACAAGAAGAGATGATCTCTCCTCTTGCAGAATATATCATTGTTCTAATTCAGAATGTTCTTTTTTAAAAAATAAACAATGCTCTTTAATAAATCATATTTTTATGAAAGATTGTCCATACGGACAAATTTTCCAAGAAAAAGGATTTAGCAAAAGAACAAAAAAATACGATCATTGGATAGAAGAAAAAAAAGAACAATATAAAGATGTACTAAATTCAATCCAAGGTTCACCACCCAATAAATTGGCTATAATTGGAGATTATGTTTATTTCCCATATTATAAATTAAGTATACAAAAATTTTATAAAATATCTGATTTCGATGAAGTTTTTGTTGAATCTATTTTAAGAACTCACACAGATGAAATAATACCACTTTTTATACTTCATTTAAATGAAGTAATGCCAGAAATATATAAAAAATTAAAGCTTGAATATCAAAAGCTATGCAAAAAAAACAATGTTGGTAGAAAAGCTTTATTACACACTATCTCTCCATGCACAATAGAATTTAATAAAGAAATATTAACTTGGGATGGAGAAAAATTATATGGAAATTTAAATAGTTGTGTAAATATTCAATTATACGATCAAAATAAAAGGCCAGCAACTAAAGAAATTGAAATTTCTATAATACCTAAAAAAGATGCAGTTGTAGTAATTTCTAATGAAGATCAAGTTAATCCTCAAACTATTTTTATTAATTGAGCATTTCCTGTTCTATTTCGCATCGCCCACCAAATGTTAAAAAGTCAATTACCCCGACCCTAAAGAGGTTTGCCCGAAGCGGGCAAACTTTTGAGGACAAAAGTAGGGGTTTCCTGCCCACATTTAAATGAATGTTAGGCGGACTAAACCGCGTCGTAAGTCGCTTCAAAAATGTCCCGCTTGCAAGGGTAGAACTCGCCTTTGATTCCCTTGATTATCCAGTCTGTGCAATCAGCACGCATGTCACCTTCCAGCGTCTTGATGAAAAGATCGGTCCCGTTGTGGCTTGCGGTGTGTCCGTTGCGGGTAATCCAATCCACTAAATTATCCAAGCACAGCCCGCGATCGTTGTTTGTCTCGAATTGTCTTGCTTCGATCTCAACCGGCTTCTTGCGAAATGTCGCCATGTTTAAAACTCCAAAGCCGCATAACAAAAAATTGAACCGGAGCGGCGGCAGCGTCTCTCGGTCTGGTTGGGCGGTTACTCGCCGCCCGGTTAATTTAATCGTTCTTTAATTAAAATAGAACCTCATATATATTTCCATGACATTCGCCTATTATTTTCTAAAAAAACAATTATTTGAAAATTCTATAATACTAGAAGAAAACACAAATGTTCAAGATAAATATATTAAAAAATTATATGAAAAATTCCCAAATGTTCAATATAAAGATATAGAAGAAGCTATAGAAGGAGAAGATAATAGAAAAAATATAGAAAAGAAATTATTTAAAATAAATAAGAAAAAAAGAAACATAAAAAAAACTCTCAACTGCCCCAAGGCTATTCGATCTTGCGACAACCAAGATGAATTAACTATTCTTGTCAAAAGAGCAGAAAAAATACTGACAAATCAAGAGGTCAAAATACTACAACTTTGCGCAAAAGGAAATTCAGTAAGAAAAATAGCACAAGAAATTAATCTTTCTTTCTCAACCACATGGAGAAATCTTAATTCTGCACTTGATAAAATAAGAGTTTCTAACGGAATTAAAGCAAGAAAATTAGGATGAAAGGAATTGTGGAATAAAAATAATAAAAAAAAATTATTTAAAATTATAAATAAGATAGAACAATAAACATCACGGAGGATGATATGAATTTTAAATACCTAATCGTACCTGCAATTATTATCGCTGTAGTTTTTGCTACAAAACAAGGATTTACTACCAACACACAAGAACCAGTTGTAAATAAACCAGAAGTGAAAGAACAAGAAAACAAAGAAACTTTTACTGAAGATTATGAAAAGGCAATGCAAGAAAAAAATCGCAAAGTAATTGTAATCTTCAAAACAGAATGGTGCGTTTATTGTGACATTTTAGAAAAACACCTTAAAGAAACAAACCTTGAAGGATATTTGGTTTGTTATGTCAACGCAACAGAACATAGAGATCTTAAAAGGAAATATGGAGTAAAAATATTTCCAACATCTATCATGATGAAAGATGGAAAAGAAACCTCAAGAGAAATTGGATTCAAAAAAGAAAAATACAACGAATGGCTCAGTAAAAACCGATAATTTTCATTGAAAAGGATTTCAATAAAAGGAGAAAAAATGGAAAGGATTCCAAAGTTGATTTACGCACTTATTCTTCTAATACCAGCATGCAACAACTCAGCTCCACTACCTTCAAAAAATGAAGCAGTAGAGTTGAGTTTATTAGAAGAACACAATAAATATAGAATTCAACATAAACTAATGCCTTTAGTTTTAAATAAAAAACTCTGCGAATATGCACAAAAACATGCTGAAATTATGTGCAAAAAAGATTATCTATTTCATTCTTCTATGAATAAATTAATGCCAGTGATAGATTCAAATACGGTCGCAGAAAATATAGCCTGGGGACAAGAAACAGAAGAAGAAGTTACAAAAACCTGGATGAATAGCTGGGGACATAAAGCTAATATACTAGGAAAAGACTTTAAACAAATGGGATTCGGAGTCAAAGCTACAGATAAAGGAGTTAAATATTGGTGCGTTGTATTTTCTAATTAATTCAATATTTTTATTATTGCATTCTTTATAGATTCAATATGTTTCTTATTATACTCATTAACCCTACGATTAACCTCAGATTCATACCAAAAAGGAATCCATCTACTATAAACAATTTTATTATTTATAGTTAAAATACTAGGATCAGAATTATTAATTGTCGTTTCCGTTTCATGAGAAACAATATGTCCACAAGCTTTCGTCATACTACTTTTAGTCCAAAGTTTATTTTTATTCATTTCTATTTTTTGAGAAATAAGCATTTCTCCTTTAAATGCTTCTCCATCAGAAAGAACTTTAAATTCCCCATTTCCTCGCATCTCCCATGTCGAAATTCTAGGAATCCTCTTTAAATTAAACTTGAATTCCTTCCACTCTCTATCTAAAAGTTTTCCACCACCTGACGCCACAATACTTTCAAAACTCTCTTTCTTTGACAAAAGAGAAACTATTCTAAAATAAGGAACATCTAACTCCAAACAAACTGTTTCAAAACTCTCCACAGAATGTTTTTTAAATACAAAAAAAGATATTAAAACCACCAATAAAATAAAAAATAAAAATATATATTTTTTCACCATGATTTATATATAAAGTATACAAAATTTTACAAAATGGCTTGAAAAAAAGAACCTAGAGCGGATAACAAAAAACCAAAAAGCAAAATGTGCCAATACTAGCGGAATATATTGGACGCAAATGGGCCTTTGGTAAGAAAAGGACTTAAATGAACTTTTATAAATTTTATCAATTATTAGAAAATAATTACGAAGAAGAATCTGTTAACTGGACAAGTGCAGATGATGACTCTAAACCAGTATGGATAGTTGATAATAAGTTTATAGATGAAAATAAATATCATCTTAAATGGCTAGATCCATGGGTAGAAGAAGCAAAATCCTGGACCAAAGAAGAACACAAAAATCTTCCATGGATCCATCAAAATCCAGATCTATTCAATAGAGATTATTTCCCAAAAAATGGAAGAGCAGATTTCTCAAAAGCATTATGGATTACTTTTAAAGTAAAATTTGGAGAAATACCAGAAATGGAAGATCCAATAACTGGCAAATATATTGCTTCTAAAATTGTAGATGTAAATATAGAAGACCCAGTTCTTACCAATGACAAAAATAAAATAGATCTAAATATAGTCAAAGGTCAAATTGAAAGCCATTACTTCAAACAATATAAATAATACAATTGCCAAGAGTCAACTTTTCTCATTAAAAAAATCTCCGCCGATTGATAAGCTGTCCTGCCGCACTTACGGCGTTGGCCCACCACCAGCAGGGGCATATTTTTGAGTCGTAACCGTTTGCATTTTAGGCATATTTGCACGATCTTTCTCTATTGATCTAATTACGAAATCAATAAAATCAGCTAGATTTTTAGTAGGGTACGCAGAAGATTTAAAGGCTGTAAATTCTGGCCTTGCTAAAGAAACTTTTAAATCAGTTAAAGCTTTGATGACAAGATTAAATTTGGCAGTAGGACCATGTGCCGTATCTTTAGCTTGATTCCAAGCATTTTTTACGCCTTGAGCAGCAGTTCCAACAAAACTTTTTACTCCACTCCAAAAACCTTCTGCCAAGACTTCATCCTTAATTTTTAATTTTTCATAAATATAAAGAAGTGGATCAACATCCATTTCTGCTAAAAGTGAAGCACAATAATTTATAGATTTATCAATCTTTTTATTTTCAATATATTTATTAAAACTCATTTTATTTCCTTATGTCAAATTGCTTTTCGAAATTTTCCATCTGATCCACTCTTGAACATTGGTGGTCTTTTTGGAAATTCACTTCCCATGCCAAAACTAGTTGAAACATCTTTTACTCCAGAAGCAACAGTAGAATTTGCTGATATTGTTTGAGTTCCAATTGGTGATTTTTCTTTTAATTTATCTTGCCATGATTTTTTTTGTTTTTCACTGAAATCCACAGCCGATTGACGAGAACTTCTTATCTGATCTCTATCTCCACGAGTCACATACTGATGAACTTTCCTGCCTCTCTCGTCTACTTGAACTTCGTATTTTGGAATCGTATGCTTATCAAATTCTAAGCCTTTTACAAGCGATCCAATCCAATCTCCAACACTCCTACCGTGTCCAGTAGCAGACTTAAAACCACGAAATTCAGGATGGGATAAAAGATGATGCAAATTAGATAATGCCTTCAATGCAATATCATATTTTTCAGAAGGATCATTATAGCCAACTTTAGGAGATTCCTCTTGTCGAGAAAATAATCCTCCAACCTTATCGAATATGCCTTCTTCTATAACCTTATCTTGAAGATAAGAAACAGGATCTTCCAATTTTGATAAAATTAAGGCATATCTATCAAGCTCTAAATAATCACTAAAATTCATCGATATATTACGCATGAAATATATATCAATAAACTTACGGTTTTTGCAAAATTAATTCTCCAGAAGAAAACCCAGATGCACCACTCTTTACATCTGCCATATTTTCAACCGAAATTTTCTCTATTTCATCTAAAGAAGGAGCTTTAATTTCGTCATCCATAGCCCATAATAAATCTTCTCTTTCTGCCCAAGATCGCATCCTACGAACTGGAACAATTAGATTAAAAGTCTCTCCAGCACCACGAACTAACATTCCAACATATTGTCCATCTGTTTTAAAAACACCACCACCAGATGAACCCGGAAATGCAGTAACTGTAGTTTGATCAAATAATGTTTTTGAGCCGCCACTTAACGAAACCGTCCTTCCAACTTGACTCATGATTCCTGTAGTCATGCTGTTGCTTCCATCTTCACCCAATAAACTACCAACATGAAACAATTGTGTGCCCAAAGGTATTCCTACTTTTTCCTTATCAATATAAAATTTCAATGATTCTTCCACAAAATTATGTTTTCTAATAACTAATAATGCTAAATCTTCCCCAGATTTAGCATCAGAATACTTCACAACACGAGCATCTAATATAAGTTGTCCTATCGTTCTTCCATTTTCAATAATCTTCTTTCTAATTTCAGCGTCTCTAAATTCAACCACCTTCTTGATGTTACCATCAGAATCAATAACTGTTCTTATACTACGCAAATTCTCCAACACATGAGCAGCCGTCCATACAAAATTAACTTTATCTACTTTGTCTCCATCCTTTATATCACGACTAAATATAACACCACTGCCTGCACCACCATTGGTAGTTACTGTAACACTAATGTTTTGTAAATATGTACTAACATCTTCCGAACGAACAAAAGAACCAAATAAAACCAAACCAGAAAAGATTAAATATTTCATAATACCTCCAAAATAATTTAGTAATCTATTCAAAAATATTCAAAATAATAATTATCTAACATGATCCTAACATCAAAATAACAAAAAATATCTATAAATAAAGGATGAATACAAAAGTTGCACATAGTTACATTCTAGACAAACTCAGTTTGTTAACAATCCAAAAAGAAAAATCTAAAAATTCAGAAGAATTCGAAGAAGAATACAACTACCTAAAGTCAATTCTGGCAATTATGCTCAAAGAACAATCAGAAGAAAATAAATGTAAAATTAAAGATTTATACAAACATCTAAAAAATACCAACGAAAACATATATAATGCGAAAAATAAAATCAAAAGTAAAGAAAAAAATAACAAATTCGACAAAGAATATATTGAATTAAATAGAGAATTACACTCAAAAACAGATATTAAAAATAATATAAAAAAAATAATAAATACTATAACTAACTCGAAATTTAAAGAAACCTTACATCTATAATCGTCAACTCCACGCTTCAGTCAACTACCATATGACAAAATTGAATTTTAAAAAAAAATTAAAAATTATTCATAAATATTTAAATGAATCAACTAAAAGACCTAGATTGTAATAAAGAAAATATAAATTATGATACTAATGTAAAAGAAGAATTTTCCAAAATATACGATCAATATCTAAAAAATCATCATAGATTTGACCACGGCAGTTTGGCTGATATTCTAAGATATGCATCTCCTTACTATGACTCAAAATGTGAAAAACCAACAGATCAAGAATTAATCAATATGGCAGAAAACGCCTGGAATTATTATCAAAAAATAAGAAAAAATATCCAAACAGAAAATTTCAAAACCTGGCTTCAATTTAAAGAAAATCCAATATTCCAAAAAATAATCAAAATCCTAAAATATCATCAACAACAATTGGAAGAAAGATATGGAAAAACTCGTGCAAATATAATCGTGAAAACAACACTAACATCAGGATTAATTCCTATCCCTGGAATTCAAGTGATAACTATATTAACATTGTTGGGAATTTCTGAAATAAATAGAATTTTAAATAAACAAAAAATATTAGATGATAATGCAAAAGATGTAAATTTAATCATTAAAGATCTAGAAAAAATCACCTATCAATCGTCGCGGTAGTTGACAGTCAATGGTAACGCCGCATACTCCATCGGGTCGCCAAAATATAGTTTTGCTTGTACAAATAATGGAAAATCAAGAATTTTACATTTTTAAAAATAAGAAATTGGCTTGGATTCTAAGTTTTTTAAAAATTAAAACATTTAAACATTTAAACATTTAAAAAATAAATTTGCAATGCTATGATATTTTGTTATGATGATGAATCCAAATGAGAGATGTTTAAGAAGTAAAAAATATAGAGCATTGTTATATTTAAATGCCAAAGGCAAATGTGAATATTGTGGCAACCTTCTAGTTGAAGGTTGGCATGTGGATCATAAATTTCCTTGGAAATATGGCGGCAAAACTATATTGTCTAATTTAAAAGCATCTTGCCAAAAATGCAACTTAAAAAAAGGTAGTAAAATGATTGAAGAAAAGATGAAAACAGCTAATCAGTTTGAAAATATGAATCATTTTGAAAATGATTTTCCTAATGGCAATATGAAAACAGCTAATCAGTTTGAAAATATGAAGCATTTTGAAAATGATTTTCCTAATGGCAATATGAGAATATGTCAAAAGGGAGCCTATAATTGTGTTGTAGAAAAATTTATTATCAATAATGAAACAACTTGTAGTCTATTTTTGCCAACAGGAACAGGCAAATCTGATGTCGCAAGAATAATTGCTATAGGATTAGTCCAAAAAAAGCAAAAATATTGCGGAGTGTGGACTTTCAGTCCCAATACGGTTTTGAGAAAACAATTAAAAGAAAATAATGTTACAGATTTATTTGAAAGAATTAATTACAAACACAACGGATACATTCCTTTTATGGAAATTGAAACCTTGGATAATGAAAGATTCAGAAATAATTCTATTTTAGAAAGCTTCACAATTCAATATTTGACCGCCTATGGAAATATAAATTTGTTTTTAAATCATGCTAAACAATTATATGAAAAAACAGGCAAATACCCCATTGCTATTTTCGATGAATGTCACTTGTGTAGTTGTGAAAATGAATGGGGATCTGCTGTTAATAAATTACACGAAGCAGGAATACCAATTATTTTAATAACTGGCACTCCATACCGTTCTGACAATCTCAACATACCAGGATTCAAAATAAAATGTGTCGAAATTACAGATAAAGAAGAAAATTTTACACAAGTTGAAAGAATTACGGAAAATCGTGTGGTGAAAACGAAAGGAATAAGAAAAGTTACAAAAAAAGAAATCGAAGCAGATTATCAATATTCTTATGAAAGAGCTTGGGAAGATAAAATTATTATAAAACCAAGTCCTGTATGGGTAGATGGTGTACTTATTAGGGATGAAAAAGAAAGAGGTAAATACTCAGAACTATCTGTTTCCCAACAACAACGACGGTTAAGAAGTTTTCTCACAGACCCAAAAACTATTGAAAAATCCGTTGAAAAGTGCATTGAATGTCTTATAAGAAGAAAACAGACAGATCAATCTTGCAAAGCAATTGTGACCTCTTTATCTGATTCATGTGACAATGAAGAATTATGTGACATACACGCTAGTAAAATAATGCTTGAATTCAGTAAACAAGCACCATCTTTGAAAGTGTTGTTGGTTACATCAAAAACCAATTCAGATGATGGATTAGAAAGATTTAAAAAAGAAAATTATGATGTGTTGATTGTAAAAGCTATGGGTACAATTGGGTTTGACTGCAAACAGATAAAAACTGTTTTGCATTTATCAAACTTTAGAACTTTGCCTGGATTTGTTCAAACTGCAAATAGAGGATGTAGACTATTGGGTAATATGTGTAATTTTGATATTATCATGCCTAAAGATAAAGGAATGAAGGACTTATGGCAAGCTTTTAAAGAAGAACATGGATGGGTTTTAACTGAAAAAGAAGTAATAGAAAGTACAGTTACAGAAGAAATGAATTTAAATGAAAACAAACAAGAAGAAAATCTCGGAGGAAAAGAAAAATATGTAAAGCTGGATTGTTCATATGAAGATCTTGGAAGAAGCAAACAGGATGAAATAATTGATACAGTTAACTTAAAGTTTCCTCTTATAGCCAATTTGGCTACAAATCAAGAAAAAATAGATTTTTATAAGAGCATTGAACATATAGGAGGAGTTAATTGGATGGATAAGTTGCCAGATCGTAACTTTATTTATCCGCAAGCATCTGATAAACTACCATTACTTGATTTAAACGAAGAAGAACTCAGATTGCGAAAACAAGCAAGAGAAATAGTTAAAGAAGTTACTATGGAAATGATAAATTTACTTGGAAAAAAATACAACTCTGAATTGTACAGAGATATTCTTAAGAAAATTTGGAGTTGTGTTAAAAGAAACTGTGGATTTAGGTCAAACCAATCTATAGAAAAATTATCTGGCATTATTAATTTTGAAAAAATTGTTGATACCAGCGAACAGTTGAAAACTTCCATCATGAAATATGATTCTACAAATTTCGATTATGTTGCATTTTTGAAAATTTGGCGATCAAAACAAGCTTTATATTGTAAAAATATGTGATTTTTACTCAAAAAATTATCACAATAACTAAATAAGCCATGAACACCTTTTTGCAATTCTTGGAAACTATACACAACATGGATTTGAGCAAACTAGAAGGCGACCCATACCTGACAACAGAATGGGGGACCATCAAGTACAATGGAAAATCCTATTTAAAATTAAAACTTATTTACCGATGGAAAGGTTATCAGATATTAGACCATGAAAAACGCTACTCAAAATCAGACGAATTCGGATCAATCGAGGTAGAACAAGACTATGACAATCCACAATTTTTCAATGTCGTCGGGTCCGGAGTTTCTACGCCATTTCTAAGAAAAGGTTATGGCACAAAACTATATCAAAAAGCCATGGAACTTGTTAAGGAAAAAGGATTCAAAGGCATCCAATCTGATAAGGTCGGCAGATCACAAAATGCTGATAAATTATGGAACAGTTTTGACAAATCTAACAATGCTAATTATGATTATTTAAAATAATCTTTAATTCTTCAACAGATGTATATTAAATAGCAAAAAAGCTAGGTCTAAAAAATATAATAACTCAAATTATCAAGTCTTTAATTGTTCTATTTCTTTCTTGAGTTTTATATTTTCTGAAGTTAAAGAAGCAACCGTACTTTCAAGCTTATTTAACCCACTAATTATCCTGTAAATCTGTTCTGTCTTTTCTTGCTCGTAACTATTAGAAGCAATTCTCTTAAGTTCACTCAAATCATCTCGAGAAATATACATCGGTACCTCCAAATTGGGACATCACTAAACCTATTATAATCTTATTCAAAATGTGAACTACCCCGCCGGGGCTTCCATCAGGGCAATCGGCTATCCCTCTCGTTCCGAGAGTTCTTAGTCTTAATATAGTTGCGTTAAACAATTTTTCTAAAACAAAAGCTGAATTTCACTCATTCCAAGCCTTAAATGCAGAATACATTCTAGGATTATTTTCCTGCACATATCTGCGAAGAAGCCGCTCATAATTTTCATGCATTACTGAAATATTCGAACCTAAATATTTATCCAAATCAGCCGTCTCTCCTAATTCATCCAAAATTGAAAAAATACGACCAATAAAAATGTTATATCCGTCTTCCTTGTGTAATTTTTTCTCAAAATTATCAATCCAAGTTTTAAACTCAGGAGATTCAATATCATAACTCAAATTGTCATCAACATAATCCGACTCAGAAAGAATTCCAGAAAGATATAAAGCATAGTTGTTTTTGTTCATGAAACTATATATCAATCAGATAAGTTATTACTCAAAACTATTTTCCCGCCACCATTGGTAAAATATAAAACTCATATAACTCATATATAACACTATGAAAAAATTCAAAGAATATAAGGAAATGCTCAACCACTATATGAAAAGAACTAAAAAACATATCGCTTTAGTTCAAAAATATGGCAAGAAAATATATGAATCAAATCCAAAAAGATTTAAAGACCTTCCAAAACAATTAGAAGTCCACGATCAAAGCAAATTCGAAAAACCAGAAAAAGAACCTTATATCCACCTCACTTGGAAATATAAGATGAAAGATGACGGAAAAGAATATGCTATTTCAAAAGAATTACAAAAAAAAATAGAAGATGCTACCCTACACCATATTGTAACAAATTCACACCACCCCGAATACCACAGCATAGATAAAACAAATCTAGTAAATAAAAAAGATAGAGATGGTATACCAAATAAAATTGTAGATGCTACAAAAATGAGGGAAATTGATTTGGCCGAAATGTGTGCAGATTTTTGCGGAATGTCAGAAGAAAAAGGCAATTCTCCAAAAGAATGGCTAAACAAAACTATCAATAAAAGATGGAAATTTACAGATAAACAAGTTAAACTTATCTACGATTTAGTCAAAATTGCTTGGGAAAAAAAGTAGGAGTTCGACGCCATTGATGAAATCACCTAAGAGCGAGCAGAAAATTGAAGCGTAAACATGACTCGCCAAAAATATCATAATCTGAATCATTACAAATTATAATCCACTATATAACAAAAATTATTCTTCAACTTCCACTTAAAACTTCATAATATTTCATGCTTAACCTTTAATGCCTCTAATGATCGCGACATAATATCCCTTTCACTTTTCTTCCAAATGCGATAACCTAGCCAACTATCTAAACATCAAACTCTCTTCCAATATATTCAGAAACAAATACCTTCAAGTGAAAAGATTCAGAAAACTCCGAATCCTTTTCCCGAATATAACAATGAATAACCTTTTCTACAAGATAAAAATTATCATTCAAATGAAGAATCTCACCAATACGAGGAACTATAAATAAAAAATCAACAGACTTCTTGTCACTACCTAAACAATATAACTCAACTCGAATCTTCATCATAATCTCCTAAGAAAATTGTAAAGATTATACATCTTCTAAAATAATCCTAAACTCTGGACAACCACATTTACATGGAAAATTGTTGGACTTTTTAAAATTACACCTATTACAAAAACGAACAATAACCTTCTTTAACTTCTTCTTCGAATTCTTTTTTACCAAATTATACTTCCGTAGAAAGTTTGGACGGGTATTGCTAAACTAAACCTCTTCAAAACCAAAATAGTTGCAATACAATATTCTCAATCTAACTCTACTAAAAATTCTTCTTTAAGCTTCAACTCATGCCAAAAAAAAAATATCCCTCTCTGTCTTTTCCTAATCTCTAAAAAATAAGATAATTCTTCTTTAAAATCTGGCGGTCAATTACCCCGACCCTAAAGAGGTCGGGGCTTGTAGCTCGCTGATCCAATGATCCTCACTACTACTATAAGCCTATTGACACAAGGCTCGTTCTTCAACAGCTTGCCGTTGAAGAAGCAATCGAAATGAAAACAAAAACTCTGCAACTTACCTTTTTTTGATGAAATACTACCACAGCTAAAACCATTATAGAGAAATTCTGGCAATCAACAACCTATCTGTAATCACGAAAAAAACAAAATAAACTCTTTCTAAATTATAACCAAATTGTTGACAATAGAAAAAAAAATTCTAAAATATGCAAATATATAAATAGCATGTTAAAGGACACAAAATGAACCTAATCTATTTCATAGCAATAAATAAAAGATATTCAAATTTCGTCAATATGGCCATAAAAACCCTAAGAAAAAACTACAAAGATGAAATTATAGTTTTTTCAGAAGAAAAAATAAAAGATGAAAGAACTATCATAACAAAAAATCAAAAAAATGCAAAACACCTAAAAACAACAGCAGGTAAATATATCAATTTTGAAAAATATCAAAATGTTATGTACCTAGACGCAGATGTCCTAATACCAGGAAATATTAACGAAATATTCAACCTGTCCGAAATAAATAAAATATTCACAACAAAAGAATTTAACCATATCTTATACACCTCACCAAGTAGCAGATTTCTCTGGAGAAATGAAAAAGAAATAGAACTAGCTAAAAAAATACCAGCAAGTAATGCAGGATTCTTTATGACAACATCTCAAAATATACAAGAATTCTGCGAAAATTGGACCAAAAACCTAAATGAAAAAAATAACCTAAGAAATAACAATATGAACTGTATTGTAGACCAACCTTCCTTCAACGCAACACTTGTAGAATATCACCTAAACTCAAATGTAAAACCAACCTTTATACCAGATAATTTATACTCATTTAACGGAAAAAATCTCGATAATGTGTGCTTCTCACATTTTACTCATAAAAAAAATAATATCGAAGAAATATTCAAAAAAATAATGAAAAATGCGATCAAATCCCCCTAATGTCATCCACACCAATATCCTTCTCATACCGATCCAACATACTTCTTATCACCACTTCTGGAACTCCATGAAGATTCCTCTTCGCTAACTCCACAGGATCATGTCGCCAAGGAACTAAAGATTCCCTTATCTCAACCCGATAACCATACTCATCTGCTAAAAGAACATAAGGCTTCATCTCCCACCTCATAGTATTCGTATTGTCCACAACTATAGGAAAAACACCAGCCATCATAGCTTCTTTTACTCGATCCTGATTCTTCTTGTGAAAAAATCCCAATTTGCTCGAATCAAATCTATACTCACCACCTAATATGAAAAAATCATCCGTAGAAAATATGTTCTCAACACTAGCCAAACTCCTACTTAATGTACTCTTGCCACTACCACTAACACCACGAACAATATACAAAACTTTATCTAAACTCTCCAACCATTGATTAAAATTTTTCATGATATATATCCAACCCTATAAGGAAATAATGCTAAATTTCAAGCCTATCTTATTAAAAAATAAGCAACTGCAAACAATACTAAATCAATTAATCCAAATAAACCATACTAGTATATGGTATCATCAGACTACAAAAAAACCAATACTAAATCTCAGTTTCTAAAAATATAATAATTTTTTTATGTCAAAAAAATAAAAAACCAATCCAAACACCAAAATGCCTTTCTATTTAATAGTTTGTGAAAATGTAATAAATTTTTTATTTTCTGGAATTTTTTCTAAATATCTAAAAAAACCAATCCAAACACCAAAATGCCTTTCTATTTAATAGTTTGTGAAAATGTAAATGTAATTCCTAAAGAAAAAATGGCAACTTTAGAATAACTTTTAACCCCTATGAAAAAATAAAAAAAGAAGCTCATTAAAAAAAAGGGAGCGGGCCGCGAGGCAACCCCCTACTATATTCACCCCATCAGGATTTTTAGAAAAAAATTTCTGAGTTTTTTTTTTTGCAAAAGTTTTTTCTAAAAAAAAATCACACAAAATATGTTTTTTTTCCCTCATCATCCCATACTCTATAGTCTATAGGATATGATTCTTAGAATCGGATATACCCCCAGTCTATAGGATATGATTCTTAGAAACACATACCCCCCCATACATGGGGGGGTATGTTCAGTCGGACCTCGGTGTTTTTCCCTCATCATTATCCCATACTCTATAGTCTATAGGATATGATTC
>Ga0163144_10015465_pt1 | contig 15735 bp, 12 predicted proteins | sample OliLak19BULKMAT1_FD_123175 | JGI IMG/M metagenome (GOLD analysis project Ga0163144, IMG submission 123175) | Freshwater microbial mat bacterial communities from Lake Vanda, McMurdo Dry Valleys, Antarctica - Oligotrophic Lake LV.19.BULKMAT1 | ecosystem: Environmental > Aquatic > Freshwater >...
CCCCGACGGCCTGCTCGGCCTGTGGGCGAAGTTGCGCATGCACTTCGGCCCCAGCCAGGTCTTGACTTCAACCCCCAGGAGACAACCGTGAAACTGAGCAAAAGAATCTGGATCCGTTCGATGCTGTGCGCCGCCGCCGTGGCAGCCGTTTCAGGCACTTCCTTTGCACAAGGCGCGCCGCTGAAGATTGGCCTCTTGGCCACGCTGGAAGGCCCGTTTGCGGCCGGCGGTGCCGACGGCATGCGCGGCGCTGAACTGGCGCTCAGCCAGCGCGGCGGCGTGGTGGCCGGGCGCAAGATCGAGCTCGTCAAGGCCAGCTCCAACGCCCAACCCGACGTGGCCGTGAATGCCGCACGCAAGCTGGTCGAGCAGGACAAGGTCGAGATCATGGTCGGCCCGCTGTCCGGCGGTGAAGGCATTGCCGTCAAGGACTACTCCAAGACGCAGCCCCAGGTCACCTTCATCAACGGAGGCTCGGGCGCCCAAGCCACCACCCTGGTCAACCCCAGCACCAACTTCTTCCGCTTCAACACCGAGGGTGCGCAGTGGATGGTGGGCCTGGGCAAGGCGGCCATGGACAAGGGCTACAAGCGCACCATGATCATTGCCGAGGACTACGCCTTCCCCTACAGCCAGGTTCAGGGCTTCATGGCCGAGTACTGCCGGCTGGGCGGCAAGGTGCCGTTGAAAGCCTGGGTGCCGCTGGGCGCCAAGGACTACTCTTCCGTGATCGCACGCATCCCCAAGGACGTGGACGCGTTGCTGGTCATCCTGGGCGGTGCCGACGCGGTGAACTTCCTCACCCAATACGAAAACGCCGGTGGCGACCTGCCGATGATGGGCGGCAGCATCACCGTCAGCCAGGACGTGCTGAACTACAAGGGCAAGCGCCGCGAATCCTTGGTCGGCACCATCTCCGCGGGCCCGGTGGCCGACAACTTTGAAGGTGCCGACTGGCGCGCCTTTGTGGCCGACTACCGCAAGGCCTACCCCGTGTCTGCCGGCGGCTTCCCCAGCCCCAGCCTGTTCGCTTTTGTGTATTACACCAACATGAAGGCCGCGCTGGACGGGCTGGCAGCCGTCAACGGCGACTTGAGCGGGGGTCAGGCCAAGTACCGCGAGACCTTGTCCAAGATGGTGCTGAAGACTCCCACGGGTGATGTGCGGCTGGACGCCAACCGCCAGGCCATCGGCACCACCTTCGTCACCGAGGTGGTGAAGGACGCACAAGGCAACCTGTCCACCAAGGTCTCGCGCAAGGTCGACAACGTCGATCAGACGCTGGGCATGAAGAAGGAAGACTTCCAGATGGGCACACGCGACGTGCCGGCCTGTCCTTGATGGACGTCTGAGCCTGTGGCTTCGATCAGCAACCTGACTCCACGGCGCGCCGCAGCGGCGCGTGTGCCCGCGCTTGCGGCCAACAAGCCGCTGATGAGCGGCGACGCGCTGGTGCTCGAAGGCGTGACCCGCGCCTTCGGTGCGCTGCGCGCCGTGGACGAGGTGTCGCTATGCGTGGCTGCAGGCCAGAAGTACGCCGTGCTCGGCTCCAACGGCGCGGGCAAGACGACGCTGTTCAACGCCATCACGGGGGACTTCCCGCCCACGGCGGGACGGATCCTGTTCTTTGGCGAAGACATCACCGCACTGCAGCCCTTTGAGCGCATCCGCAAGGGGCTGCGGCGCACCTACCAGTCGTCGCTGCTGTTCAAGGAATTGAGCGTGCGCGACAACCTCTTCCTGGCCGTGCGCGGCGTGGGCAACGCGCGCTTCAGCTTCTGGCGCGCTCCTGCCACACATGCCTCGCAGCTGGCCACCGACGACATCCTGCAACGCGTGCGGCTGGACCACCTGGCCCATGAGCTGGTGGGCAATCTGGCCCATGGCCAGCAGCGGCAGTTGGAGATCGGCATGGCGCTGGCCGGTGCGCCGCGTTTGATCCTGTTCGACGAGCCGGCGGCCGGGCTGTCGCCTGTCGAGCGCCGCGAATTGGTGGCTTTGCTGCGCGGCCTGCCGGCGCACATGAGCTTCGTGCTGATCGAACACGACCTGGACATCGCGCTGCGCGTGGTCGAGCGGGTGACCGTCATGCACAACGGTCGTGTGCTGAAACACGGCACGCCGGACGAGATTGAAAACGACGCCCAGGTGCAGGCCATCTATATGGGGTCTCATGGCGTTCAACATGGGCGTGAGCACTGATGGCCTGGTGGAACCGCGCGCATGAGCCGGCCGCCCGGTCCAAGGCGCCGCTGCTCGTCATCGAAGGTCTGGACGTCTACTACGGCCGTGCCCATGCGCTGCAAGGCGTGAGCCTGCAGCTCGCCCACGGCGTGCTGGGCATCGTCGGCCGCAACGGCATGGGCAAGACCACGCTGTGCAATGCCATCACCGGCCTGGTGCAGGCCGGCGGCAGCATCCAGCTGGCCGGTGAGGAGATCCTGGGGCTGAGCCCCAACCAGATCACGCAACGCGGCATTGCCTATGTGCCGCAGGGGCGGCGCGTGTGGCCTTCGCTGTCGGTGGACGAAACACTGAAGCTGGTGGCGCGCAAGAAGCGCGACGTCGAGCGCGTGTACACCATGTTCCCGCGCCTGGCAGAGCGCAAAGGCAACGGCGGCGGGCAGTTGTCGGGAGGCGAACAGCAGATGCTGGCCATCGGCCGCGCGTTGCTGTTGGAGCCGCGCCTGCTGGTGATGGACGAGCCCACCGAAGGGCTGGCGCCGGTGATCGTGGATCATGTCGCGCAGTCGCTGCGCACGCTGGCCGCCGATGGTGACATCGCCATCCTGCTCATCGAGCAGAACCTGGGCGTGGCGCTGGAGGTGGCCGACACCATCGGCGTCATGGTCAACGGCCGCATCGCGCACCTGATGCCTGCTGCGCAGCTCGCCGCCAACCGCGCATTGCAGGAACAACTGCTGGGTGTGAAAAGCGGCGGGCACCACGACGAGCCCGAGGAAGACGCCACACCCGGGCCTGCGCCACGGCTCGAGGCGCAACCGGTGCAGGTCTACACCGTGCAGCGCGCGCATGGCGACGGTGCACCGTCGATGGACGACTTGGCGCCGCGCACGGTGCGCGGCTACAACCGCTGGAATGCCGGCGGGACTGCGGCGCCGGCTGCAGACATCGCGCGCGACGCTGTTTCACCGGTTTCACCGGCCGCAGCGGTTGCGATCGCGGCGCCGTTGGCGGGCCAGGTGCTGGCGTTCCCGGTCGCCGCCACCAGCGGCCGCGCCGCCTACGTGGCGGGCACCTTCGACACCAAGGCGCGCGAGCTGTTCTTCCTGCGCCAGTGCCTGGAAAAGCTCGGCCTGCGCGTGGTGACAGTCGACCTGTCCACCAACGGCAAGCCCTCGCCCGCCAGCGTGCACCCGCGCGAAGTGGCGCGCCACCATCCGCAGGGCGAGGCGGCGGTCTTCAGCGGCGACCGCGGCAGCGCGGTCACCGCAATGGCGCTGGCCTTCGAACACTATGTGCTCACGCGGCGCGACCTGGGCGGCCTGCTCTCGGCCGGCGGCTCGGGCGGCACCTCGCTGGCCACCGCCGGCATGCGCGCGCTGCCCATCGGCGTACCCAAGGTGATGGTCAGCACGATGGCCAGCGGCGACGTGCGGCCATACGTGGGCCCGAGCGACATCTGCATGATGTACTCGGTGACCGACGTGCAAGGCATCAACCGCATCAGCGAAAAGGTGCTGGCCAACGCCGCGCACGCGCTGGCCGGCATGCTGATGCACCCGCCGGCGGGGTCGGCGATCACCAAGCCGGCGCTCGGCCTGACGATGTTCGGCGTCACCACGCCCTGTGTGCAGGCCGTGGTCAAGCGGCTGCAGGACGAGGTCGACTGCCTCGTCTTCCACGCCACCGGCGTCGGTGGGCAGAGCATGGAAAAGCTGGTCGAGTCGGGTCTGCTCGCTGGCGTGATCGATGTCTCCACCACCGAGGTGGCCGACGAGATCGGCGGTGGTGTGCTGTCGGCCGGCCCGACGCGGCTGGACGTCTTCGCGCGCCACGCGCTGCCCTACGTCGGCAGCTGCGGCGCACTCGACATGGTCAACTTCGGCGCCTGGGACAGCGTGCCCGAGCGCTTGCGGTCGCGCAGGCTGTACCGCCACAACCCGACGGTCACGTTGATGCGCACCAGCGCCGACGAGTGCCGCCGCATCGGCGAACTCCTCGCCACCAAGCTCAACGCGATGGCGGGCCCGGTGCGCTTCCTGATCCCCGAAGGCGGTGTCTCGGCGATCGACAAACCCGGCCAGCCCTTTCACGATCCCGAGGCCGACAAGATGCTCTTCAGCACGCTGGAGCAGCACTTCCGCGGCGGCCCTGAGCGGCGGCTGATCAAGCTGCCGAACCACATCAACGACGAAGCCTTTGCCGACGCCTTGGTGGCCGCGTGGCACGACGTGCAGCGCGCGTCCGCCAGTGCGCGTCGTGCCTGACCCCCTGACAACGAACCCCTGACCCGACCCATGCCTCGCATTGCCCGCCAGACCCTGCTGGACCGCTTCCGCGCCAAGATTGCCGCTGGCCGCCTGCTCATCGGCGGCGGCGCCGGCACCGGGCTTTCCGCCAAGTGCGAAGAAGCCGGTGGCATCGACCTGATCGTGATCTACAACTCCGGGCGTTACCGCATGGCCGGGCGCGGCTCGCTGGCCGGGTTGATGGCCTACGGCAATGCGAACGAAATCGTTTGCGAAATGGCCACCGAGGTGCTGCCGGTGGTCAAGCACACGCCGGTGCTGGCGGGCGTGAATGGCACCGACCCGTTCATGATCCGCGACCAGTTCCTGCGCCGTCTGATCGACCTGGGCTTTTCCGGTATCCAGAATTTCCCCACCGTGGGTCTGATCGACGGCCGCTTCCGCGCCAACCTCGAAGAGACCGGCATGAGCTACGCGCTCGAAGTGGAGTTGATCGCCGCCGCGCGCGCACTGGATCTGCTCACCACGCCTTATGTCTTCAGCGAACAGAACGCACGCGACATGGCTGCGGCCGGCGCCGACATCGTGGTCTGCCACCTGGGCTTGACCACGGGCGGCAGCATCGGTGCCGACACGGCGCTGAAGCTGGCCGACTGCGTGGCGCCCATCAACGCCTGGGCGGCCGCGGCGCGTGCCATCAACCCCGACGTGATCGTGCTCTGCCACGGCGGCCCGATCGCCACGCCTGACGACGCGGCCTACATCCTCGAGCACTGCCCCACCTGCAACGGCTTTTACGGCGCCAGCTCGATGGAACGGCTGCCCACCGAGGTGGCGCTGACCGAAACCACGCGCCGCTTCACCCAGATTTCGCGCTGAACCTCTGCACCATGCACCCGATCTTGCGCACCCTGAGCCTGTCGACTGCCCTGCTGGCGGCCGTGCTGGCGGCCGTGGTGGCCGTGGCGGCTGCGAACGCCAGCACGCCACCCGCGGCGCAGGTGGCAGAACGGGCAGCACAGGTGATGCAGCAAATCGCCAGCCAGGCCCAATTCAACGGCGCCGTCGTGCTGATGCGCGACGGGCAGGTGATCTTCGAGCAGGCCGTGGGCCTGGCGCAGCGCAACCCTGACCGGCCCTTCACGGTGGACACCCCCAGCGACGGTGCGTCGCTGGCCAAAACCATGACCGCCGCGCTGGTGCATGAGCTGGTGGCCGAGGGCCGGCTGAACCTGGACGACCGCGTCACGCGCCACCTGCCCGGCTACCCGCACACCAGCCAGACCCTGCGCGACCTGGTCTCGCACCGCAGCGGCCTGCCCGACTACGGCTACTTCGATGCCGACTTCAAGCCGGGCGCCGTGCGTGACAGCGCCGACCTGCTGGCGCTGCTGTCGCGGCGCAAACCGGCGCCCGCCTTCGCGCCCGGCGTGCAGGTCGAGTACGCCAACCTGGGCTTCGACCTGGCTGCCCTGGTCGTCGAACGGGTCACGGGCCAGAAGATCGGTGCGCTGTGGCAAGAGCGGTACTTCAAGCGCCTGGGCATGGACGGCACCTTTGCGCGGCCGGCGCGCTTTGCCGACTGGCCGGTGCCGCGCACGCCGGGGTATCAGCTGAAGAACAAGCGCTGGCAGCTGAACGATGTTTCCGACGGGGAAGGCTTTATCGGCGCGTCCAATGTGCAGGCCAGCGCCCGCGACTGGGCGCGCTGGGGCGACGCCTTTGCGCGGGGTCATGTGATGGCCGCCGATCGGCTGCAAGCCGGCCTGAGTGAGCCGATGCTCAACAGCGGCATGGACAGCCGGCTGAGCCGGCTCAGCTGGTACTGCGCTGCGGGCCAGCAGCGCTGCCACTACACGGGCTCCTACAACGGCTTCTTTGCACAGGTGTATTGGGACCGCACACGGCGCGAGGTGGTGGCCTATGTCAGCAACAGCACCCTGCCAGCCTGGCGCTGCGCGGCCCTGACACGCGATCTGGTGGCTGCGCTGGACGGTCGGGCCATTGCGCCTGAACCGGTGGGCGAACCCGTGCGCATCGCCACCAAGGACCTGCCGCGCTGGGCCGGCAACTACAGTGCCCCGGGCTGGGGCCAACTGAACTTCACCGCGCAAGGCGGCCGGGCCTTCGTGCGCGTGGGCAGCGGCGAAATGGCGTCGCTGTACCCGGCGTCGCCGACTGTGCTGTATGCCCCCACGCTGGAACTGTGGCTGGCGTTTTCGGGCTCGCCCCGAGACGCCACCCTGCACCTGCGTTCCGTTTTCGATACCGCCGATGCCAAGCGCCAAGTGGCGCGCAGCGGCAAGACCTAGACCGTTTGGAGACACCCCATGACCGGCGCTGAATTTGGCAGCTTCCTTCTCGGCCTGATCGTCGTGGCCATGGTCGTCGCCATCGGCGTCTGGTTGCTGCACTGGCTCTACCTGCGCAGTTCCAAGGAGCGCGCCTTTGTGCGCACCGGCATGGGCGGGCAGAAGGTGGTGCTGGACGGCGGCGCTTTCGTGCTGCCCATCGTGCACGACGTGATCCCTGTGAACATGAACACGCTGCGGCTGGAGGTCACCCGCGGCCGCGACAAGGCGCTGATCACCAAGGACCGCATGCGCGTGGACGTGATCGCCGAGTTCTATGTGCGCGTGGCCGCCGATCCTGATTCGGTGGCCGCCGCAGCGCAGACCCTGGGCCTGCGCACCATGGAGCCAGCGCAATTGAAGGAACTCGTCGAAGGCAAGTTCGTCGACGCGCTGCGTACGGCAGCCGCTGAAATGACGATGGAAGAGCTGCACGAAAAACGCGGCAGCTACGTCAAGCGCGTGCGCGAGGCGGTGGCCGGCGACCTGACCAAAAACGGCCTGGAACTCGAAGCCGCTTCGCTGACGCAACTGGACCAGACCGGCATGGAGTACTTCAACCCCAGCAACGCCTTCGACGCCGAGGGCCTGACCCGCCTGACCGAGCAGATCGAGCACCGCAAGAAGCAGCGCAACGATGTCGAGCAGGACACGTTGATCGCGATCCGCAACAAGAATCTCGAAGCCGAGAAGCTCGGGCTGGACATCGACCGCGAGAGTGAATACGCGCGCCTGGCGCAGCAGCGCGAAGTCGAGATCGCCCGCGCGCGCCAGCGCGCCGAGGTGAGCACCGAGCGGGCTCAGCGCGAGCAGGCCGCCGAGGGTGCGCAGATCCAGGCCAAGCAGACGATCGACGCCGCGCGCATCCGTTCCGAGCAGAGCATCGAGCAGGAGCGCATCGGCAAGGAACGCGCGATCCAGTCGTCCGAGATCGAGCGCCGCATGGCGATCGAGCTGGCCGAGCAACAGCGCGCGATTGCCGTGGCCCGCGAGAGCGAGGCCCAGAGCATCGCCCAGGCCGCGGCCGACACCGCCCGCGCCGCGGCGGTGGCCGCCGAAGAGAAGGTCTTCACCGCGCGCGAGGTCGAGATGGCCGAGCGCAAGAAGACCATCGACCTGATCGGCGCGCGCCAGCTGGCAGAGCGCGAGGCCCTGCGCCTGACGACCGCCGCGCAGGCCGAGATGCAGGCCAGCGCCGATCGCGGCACCGCCATCCGTGCGCAGGCCGAGGCCGATGCCGACGCCGACAAGATCAGGTCGCTCGCAATGCGCCTGCGGGCCGAGATCGAGGCCGAGGGCCTGCAGCTGATGAACGCCGCGCACAACATGCTCTCGCCCGAAGCCCGCATGTCGGCGCTGCGCATGCGCCTGGTCGAGAAGGCCGAAGGCATCATCCGCGAATCGGTCAAGCCAATGGAGCGCATCGAGGGCATCAAGATCCTCCACGTCGACGGCCTCGGCGGTTCGGGCGGCGGCGGCGGCGACGGCATGAACGGCGGCGGCAACTTTGCCGATGGCGTCGTCAACTCGGCGCTGCGCTTTCGCGCACAGGCGCCGCTGGTCGACCAGCTGCTGCGCGAGATCGGCATCGAGGGCGGCGACATCCAACGCCTGGTGGGCAGCGCCAGCGGTGCCACCGTCGCGCTGCCGCCGGCCGCGCCGAAGGCTTAGCGCATGGTTCGCGTCTACGTCAGCAGCGTCATCGATGCCAGCGCCGACAACGTCTGGTCGCGCATTCGCGACTTCAACGCCCTGCCGCTGTGGCACCCGGCGATCGCCGACAGCCGCATCGAGAACAACGAGCCGAGCGACCGCGTCGGCTGCATCCGGCACTTCCACACCCGCGACGGCGGCATGATCCGCGAGCGCCTGCTGGCGCTGTCCGACTACGATTTCAGCTGCACCTACGAGATACTCGAAAGCCCGCTGGGCGTGAGCGATTACGTGGCCACGCTCAAGCTCACCCCGGTGACCGACGGCGTGCGCTGCTTCGCCGAGTGGAGCGCCGAGTTCGAGTGCGCCGAGGGCCGCGAAGCGGAGTTGACGCAGACCATCGGCGGCGTCTTCCAGGGCGGGTTCGAGGCGCTGAAACGCCACTTCGGCCGCCGATGATGAGTCCCCACGCTCGCTGGCGCTCGCTGCCCCCCGAGGGGGCGCTGGCCCGCCTTGGGGCGGCCCGGCGCCGGGCCTGACGGCCGTGCTGCAAAAGGTTGTCCGCTCGACCATCATCGACGCGCCGATCGAGCGCGTCTGGGCCGTGCTGCGCGACTTCAACAGCCACGACCAATGGCATGCGGTCGTCGACACCAGCCGCATCGAAGGCCGCGACCGCAGCGACCAGGTCGGCTGCATTCGAAGCTTCACGCTGAAGGACGGCCAGCGCATTCGCGAGCAGCTGCTGACGCTCGACGATCGCGAGCACAAGAGCACCTACTGCATCGTCGAGGCCAGCGTGCCGCTGCAGCGCTATGTGGCCACCGTGACCCTGAAGCCGGTGACCGACGGCGACCGAACCTTCTGGCATTGGGAGTCGAGCTTCGCCACCCCGCCCGGCCGCGAGCGCGAGCTGCGCGAGAGGGTGGCGCAGGATGTCTACGAAGCCGGCTTCGACAACCTGCGCCGCCATCTGGCTGGCGGCGGCGACTTGCGCGTGCCTGGCGCCAGCCAAGCGCCGATGCCGCGCGCGCTGCCGCTGCCGTCGCGGTGCGTGTCGGTGGCGAACTACGGCGATGCAGCGCAGCTGAGGCCGCAGGACGGGCAAGCGCCGGCGCCAGCCCCAGGTGAGGTGCGCATCCGCCAGCGTGCCATCGGCGTGAACTTCATCGATGTGTACCTGCGCCGCGGCTGGATCGCGCCGATGCTGGCGCCCGGGGGCACGCCAGGGATGGAGGCCGCGGGCAGCGTGATCGATGTCGGCGAAGGCGTGCACGGTTTCCTGGCCGGCGACCGCGTCGCCTACATCGGCCCGCAGCCCGGGGCGTATTGCAGCGTGCGCAGCGTGCCGGCGGCGTGGGTGGTGCGCCTGCCCGCCGCGGTGGAAGACGCGAGCGCCGCTGCCGTGCTGCTGAAGGGCCTGACCGCCGACTGTCTGTTGCGCGACCTCGGCCGCGTGCGCGTCGGTACGCGCCTCCTGGTGCACGCCGCCGCCGGGGGCGTGGGCCTGCTGCTGTGCGCCTGGGCGCGCAGCCTCGGCGCGCACGTGATCGGCACGGTGTCCAGCGAAGAGAAGGCCCGCGTCGCCCGCGAGCACGGCTGCGAGCAGGTGGTCGTGGGCCGCGACCCCCGTTTCGCCGACGCGGTGCGACGGCACTGGCCCGAGGGTGCCGAAGTGATCGTCGACGGCCTGGGCGAAGCTGCGCGCGAAGAGAACTTCGCAGCGCTGGCGCGCTGCGGCCACTGGATCAGCCTGGGCCAGGCCAGCGGCGCGCTGCAGCCGATCTCGCCCGACTGGCTGGTGCAGAAGTCGACCACCTTCTCGCGGCCGGTGGTCTTCGACTTCGTCGCCACGCCAGAGGCGTTGACCGAGCGGGCCGAGCGGCTGTGGGCGGCACTGGCCGACGGCCGCGTCAAGCTGCCGCCGATCGAGCGCTGGTCGCTCGACGCCGCGGCACGCGCGCACGAGCGGCTCGAATCGCGTGCCACCATCGGCGCATTGGTGCTGGTCACCTGAGGTCGTCCCAAGGAGTTCCCATGATCGTCGGCATGAACCACTTCACCATCGTGGCCGAAGACGAGCGCAAGACGCTGGACTTCTACGTCGGCCTGCTCGGCTTGCGCGTCGGCCACCGCCCCGACCTCGGCTTCCCCGGCGCCTGGCTCTACGCCGGTGGCCCGCAAGCGGTGCTGCACATGTTCTTCGAGCGCCCGATGCCGGCCACGCGCACGGGCGTGATCGATCACCTGGCCTTCAGCGCCACCGGCTTGAAAGACGTCAAGGCCCGCTTCGACGCAGCCGGCATCGCCTACGACCTGCGCCGACAGCCGGGCGCTGGCACCTGGCAGCTCTTCAGCACCGACCCGAACGGCGCCAAGGTCGAGCTGGACTTCGACCCGTCCGAAACGCTGTAGCGAATCGCCGCTAGGTACCCGTTGCGCGGAAGTTGGCGCGGGGCATTTCGTCGCGACAAGCGCCGCGCCGACGCGGCGAGGACGTGACTGGCGGCTTGCGGCCTTTCAGTGGCGAGCGCAGAAAGAAGGGGAGAAATCAACGCTCGACTACCACCTGAAAACGCCAGTTGACTGGCTGGCACCGTCCGTAGTAAACCCTCGACGCGGTTGTCCCAAGTTGAAGAATGGGTCTTAGGGCTGGCCGCACTCAAAATCATTACAGGAGACTAACTTGTCCAAATTCACTCGAGTTCTTTTGCTTTCCGCCGGCCTGGCTGCGGCAGGCGCCCTGCATGCAGCAGCACCAACGCTGACCACCGAGGTTGTGGTCGGAAAGCTGGAGCTGCCCTGGGACATGGCCTTCATGCAAGACGGAACCATGTTCTTCACTGAAAAGTGCAAGGGCCTGTCGGTTCGGCTTCCCAATGGAACCGTCAACAAGTTGCACGGGCTCGGTGGAACCACGGGATACGCTGCAAGCAGCGCCGACCTCTTCTGTGACGGTCAAGCCGGCATGATGGGCGTTGCCGTGGATCCCGAGTTCGCCAAGAACCGCTTGATTTACGTCTACTCGAGCTCCAAGCTCAATGACAAGCTCGGCAATCGGGTCATGCGGATGAAGGTCAATGACGCCTTCAGCGCGGTTTCCGATCGCACCGACATCGTCGCAGACATCGGATACAAGCCCGTGGCGACCAAACATCCTTTTGGCGGACCCGGCGCGCACAACGGTGGGCGCATCCGGTTCAGCCCCGCCGATGGCTTTTTGTATGTCACCACCGGAGACAACCACAAGGGCAGTGCGCCGCAGGACCCGAAGTACATCGGCGGCAAGGTTCTTCGCATCGACAGGGACGGCAAGGCCGCAGCCGATAACAAGCCACCAGCCGGCTTCGATCCTCGCGTCTACACCTACGGTCACCGGAACCCGCAAGGCATCGCATTCAGGCCTGGCGACAACCGCCCATTCACTGCGGAAAACGGACCGTGGCACAGTGACGAGGTGACGGCACTTTCCAACGGTGGCAATGCGGGTTGGGATCCTCGACCCAATGTCGGTGGACGCAAGGACTGCCCCGACGACTACTGTGGCTACTCGCCGAACCAGATGGGTGCCATGCCGCCGAAGCAACGCAGCGCTTTCATGCCCATGACGGACCTTAAAACCTATCCCAAGGCGATGAAACCGGCATGGAACAACGGCGGCCTGTCGCAGGGCATGTTCACCAATGCCTTCCTTACCGGGAAGAACTGGAAGGATTGGGACGGGCAGATGGTGGTCGGCTATGCAGGCATCGGGATTCACGGCACGCCTGTGGCCAATCGCCTCGAAGTGCTGAAGATCAGTGCGGACGGGCTCAAGGCCACGAAGACCGACGTGTCTTGGCCAACCGCCACCGGGCGTTTCCGCTCTGCAGTGATGGGCCCGGACGGCAGCCTGTATGTGGCCCTTGAAGACCAGGGCAACATCATCAAAGTTACGCCGCAATAAGGGCAAGGTCACAAACGCGCTGCGAGCAGTCGCAGCGCGTTTGTTCGTTTATCGAGCGCCGTCTGCTACAACGCCACCCTTCGGAGAATTCAATGCACGATTTGGGCAAGATTCTTGCCGTCGCCCTGCTGTCGGTGGCCACGGCAGGTGATGCCTTCGCAGACGAGGCTTTGCTGCAAAAGCACAATTGCTATGCATGCCACAGCATCGACAAAAGAAAGTACGGCCCCAAACTGAACGAGGTCGCCGCGAAGTATGGGAATGACGCCAAGTCGGTCGAAGTCCTGGCCAGGAAGATCCGCAAAGGAGGAGGCGGCGTCTGGGGGCAGGACGTGATGCCGCCGCAGCCCAAGGTGTCTGTTGCGGATGCACGCACCTTGGCGAAGTTCATCCTTTCGCTCGAGCCCAAGAGCACGCCGTGAACGCGCGGTCGGGCAGATCGCGTCACTGCCCCTGGCGTGGCGTCGTCATGCCGCTGCGCGCGTTTCTACCTTTACCTCAGCGTGCAGCGTTCGATGCACCGGGCAACGGTCGGCGATTTCCATCATCCGCGCACGCTGTGCCTCGTCTAGCGGTCCGATCAGTTCAATCACGCGTTCGATGCGATCGACCTTGCCTTCCTTTGTCTCGCAGTCTGTGCAATCGGCGGCGTGAATCTTGCCGTGCGTCAGCGTCACAAGCACGTTTTCGAGGGGCCACTGCTTCTGCCGTGCGTACATGCGCAGCGTCATGACCGTGCACTCGCCGAGCGCGGCAAGCAGCAGCTCGTACGGGCTGGGCCCGGCGTCGTCACCGCCGACCGATTCGGGCTCGTCGCCGACGAGCGTGTGCCGTCCGGCCTGGATGCTGACGGCGAAGGCGCCGGTGCCGCGCTCGCTGACACGCACGGTGCCGTGCTCGAGCACCTCCTTTGAGGGTGCAGACGCGGACGCTTCGGGCAGATAACGCGCTGCCCAAGTCGCGATCACATTGGCGGCGTAGCGCGCATCGGCCGCCCGCGTGAGCAGGTGGTCAGCGCCGTCGAGCGAAACGAAAGACTTGGGGTGCAGCGCGGCCTCGAACAGGTGGCGCGCGTTGTCGATCTTCACCACGTTGTCGCCGGGGGCGTGCAGCACCAGCAGCGGCCGACGCAGGGCGCGGATGCGTGCGGCCTGCGGCTGCCCGCTCACATCGTCGATGAACGAGCGGCGGATGGTGAATTCGCGCCCGGCGAGCTTGACCAGGGCCTGTCCTTCCCTTTCGATCAGCGGCAGTTCGCTGCCGAATTGATGCGTCACATGCGCAGGATCGCAAGGTGCGCCGATGGTGGCCACGGCAAGCGCATCGGCGATACGCCCAGCAGCGGCGAGCACCGCGGCGCCGCCAAGCGAGTGGCCGACAAGCAGTGCGGGCGGGCCGTGATGCGCGCGCAGCCAATCGGCCGCGGCCACCAGGTCATCGACGTTCGAGCTGAAGTGCGTGTTGCTGAAGTCGCCGCCGCTGCCGCCCAGGCCCGTGAAATCGAAACGCAGCACGCCGAAGCCTGCATCGGCCAGGGCGCGCGCGATGTAGGCCGCCGCCTTGGTGTCTTTCGAGCAGGTGAAGCAGTGGGCAAACAGCGCCCAGGCCCGGGGTATGCCGTCGGGCGTGTCGAGACGGCCGGCCAGCGCATGGCCTTGGCTACCGGGGAAATCAACGCGGGTACTGGGCAAGGTGCGGCCTCCGTGACTCGTTTGAATCAGTCGCACAGGGTAGCCGTTCATGACACCGAAGATCCGCACTGCGCCCGCAGACCCAGGTGTTGGCGCACGATTCCCCGCACGAATTCAGCACCTGGACCTACGAAACCGACCAGCCGCTGTCGCTGGAGGCACTGCGCAAGGTTGCCGGCAAGTTACCGGAGAACTTTTACCGGTGCAAAGCCAGCATCCATAGCGCCGATGCACCGGTGCAGCGGGCCGTGCTTCAGTGGTTGGCAAGAGGGTCGACCTTACGCTGGAACCGACTGGGGCCGCAGCACGCCACGTACCCAGATCGTGATGATGGGCGCCCACGGCACGGTTAACTGTCGGGTCCCGGACAGTTACCACCGGGACCAGCGCCGCAGCAGCGACTGGACAATCGGCGTCAGACGCGTGCGGTTGTACGCGTCTGCCGCCTTCTTTATCGCGTCGGCCTGGGTCGGATAAGCGTGAATGACACGGGCCAAAGTGCGCAGACCGATCCCTGAGACCATCGCCAGGGTGATCTCGTTGATCATCTCGCCCGCATGGCGGGCGACGATCGTCGCGCCAAGAATCCGGTCCGTCCGCTCCTTGACGTGGATCTTCACGAAACCCGCCTCCTCGTCGTCGGTGATCGCGCGATCCACATCGTGCATCGGGATGGTGAAGGTCTTCACCGGGATGTCCTGCTCGCGCGCCTGCCGCACATAAAGGCCGACATGGGCGATCTCCGGATCGGTGTAGGTGCACCAGGGAATCGTCAGTGCACTCAGTCGCTGGCGACCGAGGAACAGCGCGTTCTGAACCACGATGCGCGCTGACGCGTCGGCGGTATGGGTGAACTTATGCTCCAGGCAGACATCGCCGGCGGCATAGATGCGCCGATTGCTGGTCTGCAGGAAATCGTCGACCCGGATCCCAACCGTGTTGTCGTAGTCAACGCCCGCGGCCTCCAGATTCAGACCGTCGACATTCGGTACCCGGCCGGTGCCGGTAAGGATGGCATCGACCGCGACTGTGCTTTTGTAGTCGTCGCTGACCAGATCGACGAGCTTTTGCCCGCCTTCCACGCGCACGTTGATGGCTTTGGTGTTGAGCCGTACCTCGATGCCATCGCGTGCAAAGGCATCGGACAGGATCTGTGCGGCGTCGCGCTCTTCCCTGGGCAGGAACAGCGGCCAGTGCTGCGCGATGATGGTCTGTGCGCCGAAGCGGCAGAACGCTTGTGCCAGTTCGCAGCCGAGTGGGCCGCCGCCGATGACCAACAGGCGGCGCGGCAGCGCGGTCAGGTCGAAGACGTTTTCGTTGGTCAAAAAGCCGGCCTCGACCAGGCCTGGAATCGGGGGCGTGTCAGGCCGCGCGCCAGTAGCGATGAGTGCCTTTTTGAAGCACAGTTTTGCGCCGTCCACGGTGAGCGTATCGGTTCCGGTGAAGCACGCCTGGCCGAAGAACACATCCACGCCGGCTGCGATCAGCCGGCGCACCGAATCGGCGCGGCTGATTCGGGCGCGAATACCGCGCATGCGCTGCATCACTGCGGGAAACTCGACGCGGATATCGGCCGGGACGTGCGCGCCATAGCGTTCGGCATCGCGCATCTCGGCGTACAGGCGCGAGGTGCGGATGATCGCTTTCGACGGTACGCAGCC
>Ga0163144_10015466_pt1 | contig 15733 bp, 13 predicted proteins | sample OliLak19BULKMAT1_FD_123175 | JGI IMG/M metagenome (GOLD analysis project Ga0163144, IMG submission 123175) | Freshwater microbial mat bacterial communities from Lake Vanda, McMurdo Dry Valleys, Antarctica - Oligotrophic Lake LV.19.BULKMAT1 | ecosystem: Environmental > Aquatic > Freshwater >...
CCGGAATGGCCAGTACCGGAATGGCTCGTGCCGGAGTGGCCCGTCAGGGGACGAAGTCGACGAGCACGGCGTTGAGCACGCGCAGGCCGGCCGGCGTGCAGCGCACCCGCGCGCCGTCGAGTGCGAGCCGCCCCGCGTCGACGTGGCGCGCGAGCGCGTCGCCGTGCAGCGCGCGGACGTCGAGCCCGTGCCGCGCGGAGAGGCCGTCGAGGTCGACGCCCTCGTCCAGCAGGCGCAGCCCCATCATGAGCGACTCCAAGACGCCCGAGGCCGCGTCCGGCATCTCGCTCCACGCCTCCGCCGCGCCGTCGCGCGCGATCGCCGCCGCGTAGCCCGCGGGGTCGTCGTGGTTCTTCCACCGTCGCCCGGCGACGTGCGAGTGCGCGCCGGCGCCGAGCCCGAGCCACTCGCGGTTCCGCCAGTAGCCGAGGTTGTGGCGGCAGGCCGCGCCGGGTCGCGCGTGATTGCTGACCTCGTAGCGGTGGTACCCCGCGTCGGCGAGCTGCGTGCACGCCGCGTCGAGGTGCGCCAGGTCGCGGTCGTCGGACGGCCGCGGGAGCCGCCCCTCGCGGAGCATGCGCGTGTACGCGGTGCCCTCCTCGAACGTGAGCACGTAGGTGCTCACATGTTCGGGCTCCAGCGCGATCGCGCGCGCGACGTCGCGCTGCTGCTCGCCGAGCGTCTGTCCCGGCGTCGCCAGGATCAGGTCGAGCGAGATGCGCGCGACGCCGCCGTCGCGGAGCATGGCGACGCTGCGCACCGCGTCCTTGCTATCGTGAATGCGCCCGAGGACCTTGAGGCGGCGGTCGTCGAACGACTGCACGCCGAGGCTCACGCGATCGACGCGGTGCCGCGTGAGCGCGCGGATCTTCTCGGGCGTGAACGTGCCGGGGTTCGCCTCCACGGTCACCTCGTCGAGGCGCGACGTGTCGAGGCAAGCCAGGATCCCGCCGAGCATGCGGTCGAGCGTGGCGGCGTCGGGATGGGTCGGCGTCCCGCCGCCGACGAAGATCGTGCGGGGCGCGAGGCCCGTCGCGCGACGGGACGCCTCGGCGAGCAGCGCGTCGACGTAGGCGCCGATCTCGCGGTCGCGGCCCGCGTGCGAGTTGAAGTCGCAGTAGGGGCACTTGTTCGCGCAGAACGGCACGTGGACGTAGAGGTGCTCCACCGACGCGAGGCCCCCGACCGGCGGCCACGCCGCGGGACCCTGCGACGCGGCCGGCGCGCGCGGGACCGGCGTCACGCCTTGCCCGCCTCAGGATCGAGCGCGCTCCGGAGGCGCTCGAGGGCGTGGCGCTCGAGCTGCCGCACGCGTTCCCGCGAGAGGGACAGGCGGCGGCCGATCTCGCGGAGCGTGAGCGAGGCCGTCTCGCCCGTGAGGCCGAAGCGCATGCGGAGCACGTCGGCCTCGCGGGGATCGAGCGTCGCGAGGGCGGTGCGCAGCCGCTCGCGGTCGCCGAGGTCGAGCTCCGCGTCGTCCGGCGCCACCGCGCGCGGGTCTGCGATCTTGTGGTCCTCGTCGAACAGCGCGTCGAGCGACACCGTCGCGCCCGACAGCCCCACGCTCCCGTAGACGCGCTTCAGGATCTTGCGCTTCGCCACGGAGCCGGGCATCGCGCGCGCGACCTCCTCGACGTCGGGCGCGCGCCCTTCCTTCTGCTCGAACCGGCGCGCGAACTCGCGCCACCGCGCGAGTTCCTGCGACATGTGGCGCGGGATCCGCACGGTGCGCACGGAGTTCACGAGTGCGCGCCGGATCGCCTGACGGATCCACCACGTCGCGTACGTCGAGAAGCGGATCACGCGCTCGGGGTCGAAGAGCTCGACCGCGTGGAAGAGGCCGACGTTGCCCTCCTCGACGAGGTCGGGCAGCAACAGACCGCGGCCCGCCCAACGCTTCGCCTCCGAGACGACGAGCCGCAGGTTGCGGACCGTGAGCTCGAAGCGCGCCTCCTGTGCGTGCTGCTCGTCGATCATCTGCTGCAGCGCCGCGAGGGGCGAAGCCTCGGCCGCGCGACGGCGCTGGCCCCAGGCGGGGGTGGCGGGCGCGGCGGTCTGGATGCGCCGCGCGAGCTCCCGCTCCTCCGGTCCGGTCAGCAGGGGGTACGCCTGGATCTCCCGCAGGTAGGTGTCGAACGGCGACTCGCTGCGGCGCGGCATGGGTAGATCCTAGGGGAGGGACCCGCCCGCCTCCACGACGCGCCGGTAGACCGCCTCATACCGCGGCACCACCTGCGCCGGGGTGAACCGCGCCAGCGCGGTCGCCCGCGCCGCGGCGCCGAACGCCGCCAGGCGCTCGGGCGACTCCAGGAGCTCGAGGACCGCGTCCGCCATGCCGCGGTCGTCGTGGGGGGGCAGGAGCCGGCCGTCCACCCCGTCGGTGATCACTTCGGGGAGGCCGCCCGCGGCGAACGCCACGGCCGGCGTGCCGCAGGCCATGGACTCGAGCGCCGCGAGGCCGAACGACTCGAACTCGCTCGGCAGCAGGAACAGGTCGGCGAGCGGCAGGAGCGCCTCGACTTCGGCCTGCGCGCCGACGAAGCGGACCCGGTCGCGCACGCCGAGCTCCCGCGCCCGCGCCTCGCACGCCGCCTTCTCGGGGCCGTCCCCGACCATGAGGAGTACCGCCGGCCGCCGCTTCACGACGGCCGCCAGCACCTCGACCGTCGCGACCGAGCGCTTCACCGGGCGGAAGTTGCTCACGTGGATCAGCAGCGCCTCGCCCGACTTCGCGTACGCGCGGCGGCGCTGCCCGTCGGCGCGCGGCACGAAGCGGTCGCCGTCCACGAAGTTGGGGATGACCTCCACCGGCCGCAGGGCCCCGAAGACCCGGTCGGTCTCGGCCGCGAGCCACGCCGACACCGCGGTGACGGCGTCCGAACTCTTGATGGCGTGTTTCGTCATCGGCGCGTACGCGCGGTCCTGCCCGACGATCGTGATGTCGGTCCCGTGCAGCGTCGTCACGACGGGCAGTCGGCGCGGCGCGAGCACGTCGCGCGCGAGGAGCGCGGCGAGCGCGTGGGGGATCGCGTAGTGCACGTGCACCACGTCGAGGCCCTCCTCCTCCGCCGTCTCGACGATGCGCGAGGCGAGGGCCGCGTCGTAGGGCGGGTAGCGGAAGAGCGGATACGTCGTGACCTCGACCTCGTGCCAGCGGACACGCGGGTCGCACCCGTCGAGCCGGAACGGCTGCGCGTACGAGAGCACGTGGACGTCGTGGTCGCGGCGCGCCAGCGCGCAGGCCAGCTCCGTGGCGACGACGCCGGAGCCGCCCGCCGTCGGGTAGCAGACGATCCCGATCTTCACCGGACCGCCTGGGGCTTCACCGGACCACCCCGTCGCGCTTGCGCAACGCCGTCACCGGGTCGTCGAGCGGGACGACGCGTTCCGCGAGGAACGGCTCGGCGTGGGCCGCGCCGATGCGCGCACCCCAGTACGCGAACCGCAGTTCGTAGCGCGCGAGGAAACCCGGCGAGGCGAGGTTCGTCGCCGGGCCCACGACGCCGTCGGTGCCAAGTTGCGACGCGTAGCAGCCGACCACCGCCAGCTTCTCCGCCCACACCTCGGAGACGTCCACGACGAACGTGGGCTCGGGCTCCTTGTGGCCGAAGTAGTGGACCAGCGCGTCGGGGCGGTGCGCGGGGAGCCCGCCGCCGGGCGCTTTGCCGATGGTGGCGAGGTAGTACGCCCGCCGCACCAGTTGGGCCGCGGCCTCGTGGTCCGGGTGGAGGTCCACCGGGCACGGCGCGACGACGAGGCGCGGACGCCACCGCCGGATCGCGGCGACCACGGGCTCCGTCATGGCGGCCGTCACCTCGAGGCCGCCGTCGGGCAGGCCCAGGTTGTCTCGCCCCGCGAGACCGAGCAGCCGGCTCGCGGCCTCGGTCTCCTTCGCACGCGACGCCGGCGTGCCGCGCGAGCCGGCCTCGCCCCGCGTGAGGTCCACGATCGCGCAGCGGTGCCCTGCGGCGCGCATCTTGAGGAGCAGGCCCCCAGCGCACATCTCGACGTCGTCGGGATGGGGACCGAACGCGAGGACGTCCACCGGGTCGGGGAGCGAGGGCGTGCCCATGGCTGGCGCATCCTACGCGGACCGGCAGCGGGCAGCCCCGGCGCGCCACCGACCCGTCAGGTCTCGCGGCCGCCCAACTCGACGACGTCCACGGTCCCCGCCCGCGCTGCCGTCGGGGCCCATCGCGCGAGGTCGTCGAGGACGGCGCGGACCGCGGGCAGGCCGTGGCGGGCCACGAGCGACAGCGGCGAAAGCACCCGCTCCTGCGGCTCCCCGCGCGGCATCACCGCCGCGACGGCCCGGGCCCGGCGCGCAGCCGCGACCTCCGCCCCGGCATGCCGCGCGCGCCGGTGGGCCTCCGCCGCCGCCCGCAGCGACCGCGCGGCGTCCGTGAGCGCGCGTCCCACGCCGGCCTCGGCTTCGCGTCGCGCGTGGACCGCGTCCGCGGCGGCGGCCAACCGGAGCAACTCGGTCGTGTCGGCGTCGTCGGGGGCGGGCGGCGGGGGCGGCGGCAGGTCGCCCGCCAGCACCGCCTTTGCGGACAGGCCGGCATCGACGAGCGCCGCCGCCGCGCGTCCCTCGAGCCAGACCGCCGAGGGCCGGGCGACGACCGCGGGCGACGCGAGGCCCAGCACGGCGTGCGCCGGCGCGAGCTGCCGCAGGTAGGCGGCCTCCGTGGGGCCCGCGACGTACGCGTCCACGGGAAGCAGCGCGTCCTGCAGGAGCACGCGGCCCACGACGTCGGCGCTCGCGAGCTCGGGGCGCGCACGCACGTGCGCGACAAGATCGGCGCGGCGGAACGAGCTGGACTCGCCACGCAGCCGCACTTGCTCGCCCGCGAACGCGACCCGCAGGCGGCGGCCGCCGGGCCCGTCGCGCACAAACAACGGCGCTTCGTCGGGCTTCGGCGCGAGGGGCGCCGCCTGCCCCAGGGCCCGCAACCGCTCGCCCTCGGCACGAACCGCCGCGCCGATCGCAGACGCGTCGGCCACGAGCCGCGCGTAGACCTCTCCGGCCCACGGCGTGAGGAGCCTCGGCGTCACGAACACGAGGCCCGCGTCGCCGAGGAGCCGCGTGAGGACCGTCGTCGCCCATGTGCCGAGGTCGGTGGGGGACGCGGCGGGACGCGCGAGCGCGACCGCGTCGCGCGCGCGATCGGTCGCGGGCAGCGCAGCGGCAAGCGCCGCGAGGACGCGGTCGGTCTCGTCGGCGGCGAGCGGCACGTCGCCGACGCTCCGGCCGTCCCCTCGGCGGTCGAGCGCGAGCGTGCGCGGCTGACCCGACGCATCGAGCACGGTGGCGCCGTTCCCCTCGTCCCAATCGTGGTCGTCGGCCGCGACCCAGAAGACGGCCACGACGGGCCGCGCGGGCGTCGCGAGCGCGCGCGCGTGCGCGAGGGCGCCGAGCGCCTTGTGCAGCACGAGGAGCGGCCCGCCGAACAGGCCGGGCTGCTGGCCCGTCACGACGGCGCGGGCCCCCGCGCCGAGCGCCGCGGCCGCACGCTCCGCCGCGGGCCCGGCCCCGACCTGCCGCTGGTGCGCCACGAGCGCCGCGACGAGGTCGGCGGGGGGCGGTGCGGACGCGCGCACGTCAGCGCCCGCCACGCGCGGGCTTGCGCGCGGTCCGTACCCAACGGGCCGACGTCGCCGCGTCGAACGGCGCGCCGGCGAGATCGGCCGACGGCGCGCCCGTCGGCTCGAGGCCCACGTCGCGCAGCATCGCGTCGAGCGCGACCGGCGCGTGGAGCCGCACGCGCTCCTCGACGGTCCCCAGCGGCTCGCCGTAGCGCGCCGACACGAGCCGGATCGTCTTGCGGACGTACGGCCCGCCCGCCGACGCGTCGTCGATCCGACGTGTCACGTGGAGGCGCACGCCCGCGCGCTCCTCGACGCTCGCGGGCACGAGCGTCGCGCGCACGACGGGCGCGTGGAGGAAGTCGAGCAGGAAGCGCCCGCCGGGCGCCAACACGCGCGCCACCTCGCCGAGCACCCGCGCGTCGTCGGCCGGCGCGTCGAAGTAGCCGAACGAGGTGAACAGCGAGACGACGCCGTCGAACTGTGGCCCGAACGGCAGCGTCCGCATGTCGGCGCGCAGGTACGTCGGAGCGCCCGGCAGCCCCGGCGAACGCCGCCGCGCCTCCGCGAGCAGCGCCTCCGAGAGGTCCACGCCCGTGACGCGGCAGCCGCACGCGGCGAGCGCGCGCGCGTACCGTCCCTCGCCGCAGCCCAGGTCGAGGAGGCGCGCGCCCGCGCCGAGCCCCAACCGCGCGAGGACGCCGGGCGCGTTACGCCGGGCCTCCTCGTCGTTGCGGTGCGGATAGACGACGAGGTACGCGGGCCCGAACGCCGCCGTCCACCACGCTCCGTCTGCGGGCGCGTCAGCCATTGCGGCGCGCGGCGGCATAGAGCTCCTCCTTCGCCGCGCGCGCGGCCGCCTCGATCGCCGCGCGCCACGGCGTGGCGGGGTCCTTCGGCGTCGGAAACGTCACGCTGCGCGAGGCGTTCACGACGGCCCCGCGTCCGCCCGGGAGGAACGCCACGGCGACGTCGGCGGCGGTGGCGCCCTGCGCGCCGTAGCCCGGGACGAGGAACGGCGTCGTCGGCAGCGCGGCACGCAGCGCCTGCGACTGCGCCGGCCACGTGGCGCCGACGACGGCGCCCACCGACGACAGGCCGCAGCGGCCGCGGTGCGGGTCGCCGGCCGCGCGGACGAGGGCCGCGGTCCGCTGGTACAGCGGCACGCCACCGACGTCGAGGTCCTGGAGGTCGCCCGCGCCGGGGTTGCTCGTCCGCACGAGGACGTAGAGCCCCTTGCCGTTCGCAGCGGCCGCGGCGACGAACGGCGCGAGCGAGTCGGCGCCGAGGTACGGCGCGATCGTGATCGCGTCCACCTCGAAGTCGGCGCCGGGCGCGAGATGCGCCTGCGCATAGGCCTCGGCGGTGGTCGAGAGGTCGCCGCGCTTCACGTCGCCGATCACGAGGAGGCCGCGCTGCCGCGCACCGCGCACCACGCCGCTGTACGCGGAGAGGCCCGCGACGCCGAACGCCTCATAGAACGCGATGTTGGGCTTCACGCACGCGGCATGGGGCGCGACGAGGTCGAGGACCTCGAGGGACCAACGCAGCAGGGCCTTCCCCGCGTCGCCTCCCGCGGCGGCGGTCACCTCCTTCGGGAGCTTGTCGAGGCGGGGGTCGAGGCCGACGCAGAGCGGCGAGGCCTTCTGCGTCATGGCGGCGTCGAGGCGGTCGGCGTAGGCGTCCATGCGCGCGATCGTACCGGCGCCCGGCCCGGCGTACCGGCGACGCGCCGAGCGCTACCGCACCACGGGGGTCGTCCGCGGTCGCAGACCGCAGCGGCGGAGGAAGGCCGCGAGAATCGCGGGCCCGTGCGGCGAGAGGAACGACTCGGGGTGGAACTGCACGCCGTCCACGGGCCGCGTCCGGTGGGTGAGCGCCAGGATCTCGCCCTCGTCGGACCGCGCGACGACGTCGAGGACCTCCGGCAGGGTCGCCGGATCGACCACGAGCGAGTGGTAACGCGCCGCGCGAAACGTGCGCGGGAGCCCCGCGAGCAGGCCCCGGCCCGTGGACCGCACGGCCGTCGCCCGGCCGTGCACGGGCCGCACGGCCCGCACCACCCGACCGCCGAAGGCGACGCCGATCGCCTGGTGCCCGAGGCAGACCCCGAGGACCGGGACGGGCGGCGTCGCCGCCGCGCAGGCCCGGACGAGCGCCACGGAGATCCCCGCCTCCGCCGGCGAGCGCGGCCCCGGCGAGATCACGACGCCCGCCGGCCGCGCTGCGAAGACCTCGGCGACCGTGACCGCGTCGTTCCGCACGACGACGACGTCGGCGCCGAGCTGTGCGAGGAGGTGCGCAAGGTTCCGCGTGAACGAGTCGTAGTTGTCGACGAGCACGACCGGCCGCGGCCGTCGGGGACGGCGCGGGAGGGCGGGGAGGAGGCGGCCGGGGGCGGACACGGGTGTGGGCTCGTCGAACGTGCGACAGGACCGTATCTTGCGCACGAAGGTCGAACCCCGCCATGCCCCGTCGCCTCCACTTCGACGCGAACGCCTCGACGCCGCTGTTGCCGGCGGCCGCGGAGGCCGTGGCGCGCGTGGACATGACGGCCTGGGGCAACCCGTCGTCGGGGCACGAGGAGGGCCGCCGGGCTCGCGCCGCCCTCGACGCGGCGCGCGACCGCGTGGCCGGGGCGCTCGGGTGCCGGCCGCGCGAGATCGTGTTCACGAGCGGCGGCACGGAGGCGCTGTACCTCGCGGTCGTCGGGGCCGCACGCGCCCGGGCGAACGTCGGCCGGCGCGTCGTGGTCTCCGCGGTCGAGCACCCGGCGGTCCTCGACGCCGCCGACGGCCTCGTCGCCGCGGGGTTCGAGGTCGTTCGCGTCGCCCCGCGTCCCGACGGGACCGTCGATCCCGACGCCTTCATCGGCGCCGCGACGCCCGGCACCACGGTGGCGTGCCTGATGGCCGCGAACCACGAGACCGGGGCCGTGATGCCGGTGCCGGCCGTCGCCGCGGCGCTCCGGGCCCGTGGCACGCTGCTCGTCACCGACGCGGTGCTCGCGCCGGGCCTCCTCGACGTGGCCCCGGCGACCCTCGGCGCCGACCTGATCGCTTTCTCGGGGCACAAGTGCGGCGGCCCCCGGGGCATCGGCGCACTGTTCGTGCGGCGACGGACCCCGCTCGCGCCGCTCCAGCGCGGCGGCGTCCAGGAGGAGCGGGTCCGCGGCGGGACGGAGAACGTCGCCGGCGCGGCGGGATTCGCCATCGCGCTCGAACACGCCCTACGAACCCGGACCGAACGGGTCCCGCGGCTGATCGCGCTACGACGCCGATTCGTCGACGGCCTCCTCGCGATCCCGGGCACGTCGCTCGTCGGCCCCCGGGACGACGTCCTGCCGAGCACCACGAACGTCGCTTTCGATGGGTGCGAGGGCGAGGCGCTCCTCGTCAACCTCGACCTCGCAGGCGTCGCCGTCTCCACGGGGAGCGCGTGTGCGGTGGGGGGCACGGAAGCGAGCCCCGTCCTGCTCGCCATGGGCTTTTCGGCGCGTCGCGCGGCGTCGACCTTGAGGTTCAGCGTCCGCGACGACGTCGGCGACGACGACGTCGAGAGCGTGCGGGCGATCGTGACGGGCGTCGTGGCTCGGCTCCGTTCGATGGCGCGGTGACGCCGCGCAAGGCCGGTCCGCTCCGCGGGCGGCGCACGCGAGATCGTGAACACCGAGTTCCCTGATCGAATTTTCGCGGGGCACGCGCCGGGCGTTGACGGGCCCCCATGACGCCCGTAGGTTCCGCCCTCCCCACGGCCGACCTCGCGCCGTCCGACCTCGCCGAACGCCCCCCTTCTTCCCGGATCTCAACGCACGGATGACGCGCCCGGACGACCCTCACCGCGACGAGCTGCGTCGGATTCTCGACGCGGTCCGCGGGCGTCTGCGGCGACGTCAGTTCGACACCTGGTTCGCGCGGACGACGCTCCTCTCGACGTCCGGCGAAGCCGTCGTCCTCGGCGTCCCGAACCAGTTCCTGTCCGAGTGGATGACCCGCGAGTACCGCCCGACCGTCGAGGCTGCCGTGAAGGAGGTCTTCGGACGTCCTCTCGCCGTCCGGTTCGAGGTGGACGCCCGACAGACGTCCCCGACCGGCACCGACGACGACGCAGCCTCCGCGGGCGGGACGCGAGGCCCGGGGGAGGCCCCGGCCCCATTCCCCGCAGGCATGCTCCCCCCGGGCATGTTCCCCCCGGGCCCTGTCGTCCCCTCGAGCGGCCTCGCCCCGAGCGGTGCCGTGTCTCCCCTTCCGTCGAGCGTGCCGACGGCCGCCTCCTCCCTGTACGGGGCGCGGACCCCCGGCCGGATCGCCGAGACTCACAGCGGATCCGGTCGTAACGGGGGCCCCCCGTCAAACCCGGGCCTCGCGTCCCGGACGCCGGCGCTGTCCCTGGGGCTCCCCACGGTCGGGAGCAACGACCTGCCGACGGTCATCCTGCAGCCTCACTACACGTTCGACCAGTTCGTCGTCGGGCCGAGCAACCAACTGCCCCACGCCGTCGCGCGCGCGGTCGCCGACAGCCCGGGCACGCAGAACAACCCGCTGTTCCTCTACGGCGCGGTGGGCCTCGGCAAGACGCACCTCCTGCAGGCGATCTGCCAGGAGGTCCTGCGCCGGCGGCCCGGGCTCCGCATCGCCTACCTGTCGTGCGAGCAGTTCACCAACGAGTATGTCTCGGCGGTGCAGCGCAACGCGACCGAGGCCTTCCGTGCACGCTTCCGCAGCGCCGAAATGCTCGTCATCGACGACATCCACTTCCTCGCGAACAAGGAACGGACGCAGGAAGAATTCTTCCACACGTTCAACGCGCTGTACCAGCAGCGCAAACAGATCATCCTGTCGAGCGACGCGGCCCCGACCGAGATCCCGACGCTCGAGGAGCGCCTCGTCTCGCGGTTCCGCTGGGGCATCGTGGCGCAGATCGAGCCGCCCGAGACCGAGACCCGGATGGCGATCGTGCGACGCAAGGCGGAATCCATGGGGCTCACGATCCCCGACGACGTCGTCGGCTTCGTCGCCGACATCGCGCGCAACAACATCCGCGAACTCGAGGGGGCGCTGACGAGCCTCCGCACGCGCGCGCAGCTCGAGGGCGTGCCCGTGGATCTCGCGCTAGCCCGACGCGCGCTCGAGCCGCTGCAGCGCCAGGACGCGGCCCCGCTGAGCCTCGACCGGATCGCCACCGTCGTCGCCACGCACTACGGGCTGAAGCTCGCCGACCTCCGCTCGCAGAAGCGGACGAAGAGCGTGTCGCTGCCCCGCCAGATCGCGATGTACCTCGCCCGCGAGGAGACCAGCATGTCACTCGTCGACATCGGGGATTTCTTCTCGGGACGCGACCACACGACGGTCCTCTACGCCGTGGACCGGACCGCGACACGCATGGCCGCCGAGGAGCCGTTCCGTCAGACCGTCGATCGGCTCCGGGACCGCGTCCGCCTCCGATAGGCGCGTTGCGCCCGTTCGTTCGAACCCTCGCACCCCGACTTGGGGTGGGAGTTTCCACACTTTCGTATCGGCATAACCGCAACCGAGAGAAGGGGTTAGGACACTTGTCCACAGAGTTCCAGCATCCGCGCGTTCGACCGCCAACGTCGATTTCCCAAGACCTGGGGGAGTTCGACGTTGCCCCTCCCATCCCTGGGGGTTCAAACCGTGCGTTTCTCGTGGAGGACTGCCGGAAACAAGGGGAGCGAAACGGGGACGATTCTGGCGCGAGGAACTCCCGGCGCGACGACGTCCGGAAACTCCCGAATTCGCTCCCGCGCCTCCCCCTTGATTCGTACAATTCTCCGCCGGTCGCGGTGGGTTTTCCTCTGGGTACAAGATCGACGTAAGTCCTTTCAGATTACGAAGATACGTACATCAGCGTTCGAGAGTTTCCCCAAAGCGTCAGCCCTCTGTAGGAAGAGGAATAGAGAAGATTCTTCTCTTCTCCCTCTCTCCCCAGACCCCGATCCAGCCTCTGCTTCCGAGCCGCGGTCGTGCCTGAGAACCGCGGACTGGAGATCCCATGCGTCTGACCCTCGCCACCGGTCCGCTCCTCGACGCCGTGAGCCTCGCGTCGGCGGTCGCGTCCCCGAAGAGCCCGAAGCGGATCCTCGAGTGCGTCGCGATCCGAGCCTCCAACGCTGACGGGGTCCGGATCGAGGCGAGCGACCTTGACGTGACTCTCGGCCTGCGACTCGATGACATCGTGGTGGAGGAGGAGGGGACGGTCGCTGTCGCCGCCAGCCGGCTCGTTTCGGTGCTCCGCGAGGTGGCGGAGGGCCGAAAGCAGCTCACGCTCGTCGGTCGCGACGGGCAACTCGAGGTGGACGCGCCTGGCTGCCACTTCCGCGTCCACGGCGAAGACCCGCAGGAACTCCATCCCTCCGAGCCGTTCCCGGGCGCGCCCGCGGCTTCGGTCCCGTTCGGCGTTCTGCGCCGGATGATCGACCGGACCCAATTTGCGACGGCGCGGGAGCCGGGGCGCTTCGCCCTCCACGGCGTCCAGTTCCGCTTCACGAAGGGCGAACTCGAGGTCGTCGCCACCGACGGTCGTCGCCTGGCGCGGGTCGTGCACGCGGTGCCGGCGGGGCCCACGACCGAGCTCAAGGTCATCGTCGGGACGAAGCCACTGTCGCTCGTCGGGCGGCTGTCGACCGACGACACCGCGATGGTCGACGTCGCGGTCCACGACCGTCGGATCTTCTTCCGCGTGGGGCGTGCCCTCCTCTCGTCGCGCCTGATCGACGGCGCCTTCCCGCCCTACGAGCAGGTCATCCCGCAGGCCAGCACGAAGGCCATCGAGATCAAGGTCGAGCCGTTCGCCACGGCGTTACGCCGAGCGTCCTTGTTGACGACTCGCGAGATGCGCTCGGTCACGCTCGAGTTCGGCCCCAACCTGCTGACGCTGTCGTCCCGTTCGCCCGACGTCGGCGAGGCGAAGGTCGAGCTCGAGGTCGTCTATGCCGAGGCGGCGGAGAAGCTCGGCTTCAATCCCGACTACCTCCTGGACGCATTGAAGGTGATGGACCCGCAGCGGACGGTCCGCTTCGAGGTCACGTCCACCCGCGCGCCGGCGAAACTGTCCGACGGCGCCGAATACGTCTACGTCGTGAGCCCGGTGTCGGTGACCGAGTGAGCCGACCGCGGGCCTCCCTCCCGACGAACACCGCCGGGCGTCGCGAACCGATCCGGGGCGGGCCGCCGCGCCCCATCGGCGACCTCGTGCCCGCGGCGATCCGTGGGATGGGGCTGCCACCTCGTGCGCAGGTCCACCGCGTTCAGGAGGCCTGGACGCGCGTGGCCGACCCGTCGTGGGGCGCCCGGGCCGTCCCCGTCTCGCTGTCCCAGGGGACCCTCTTCGTCGGCGTCTCGTCCGCGGCCCTCCGCGACGAGCTCGCCCGCTTCCATGCCGAACGCCTGCTCCGGGCGCTCGTGACCCAACTCTCCACGGACCGCGTGGTGGCCCTGCGCTTCGTCGCGACGGCCGAGGAACCGAGATGACCCCCGAGAAGCACGACAAGTCCGAGAAGGACGAGAAGAAGAAGCGCGACGAGGCCGCGGAGGCCCGCGCCGCCAAGGGTCCCGCGAAGGAGAAGCCTCCCGAGAAGGCCTCCGTGAAGGAGCCTGCGCCCGAGAAGGACCCGGAGCCCGAGCCGCTCACCGGGGCGGCGGCCTCCGATGGCTACGGGGCCGACAAGATCCAGGTCCTCGAGGGGCTCGAGGCCGTCCGCCGTCGACCGGGCATGTACATCGGCGACACGACGACGCGAGGCCTGCACCACCTCGTGTACGAGATCGTCGACAACAGCGTCGACGAGCACCTGGCCGGGCACGCGAAGTTGATCCACGTGCGTATCACCGCCGACAATGGCATCGTCGTGAGCGACGACGGTCGCGGCATCCCGGTGGACGAGGTCGTGGGCCAGGGCCTGCCGGGCGTCACGGTCGCGTTCACCAAGTTGCATGCCGGCGGCAAGTTCGACCACGGCGCCTACAAGGTGTCGGGCGGCCTCCACGGCGTCGGCGCCAGCGTCGTGAACGCGCTCAGCGAGCGTTGCGAGGTCGAGGTCTACCGCAGCGGGAAGGTCTACTTCCAGGCCTTCGAGCGCGGCAAGGCCATGACGAACCTCGAGGTCCGCGGCAAGACGGACAAGCGGGGCACGAAGGTCTACTTCAAGGCCGACGGGAAGATCTTCCCGGTCACGGTCTTCGACGCCGGCACGGTCGCCCTGCGGTTGCGCGAACTCTCCTTCCTCAACAAGGGCCTCGTGATCCGGTTCACGGACGAGCGCAGTGAGCCCCCGCGCGACGAGACGTTCCGCTACGAGGGCGGCATCAAGGAATTCGTCGCCTACCTCAACGAGGGGAAGGAGACGCTCCACAACGACGTGTTCTACGTCGATCGCGAGCAGGACGGCGTGCAGGTCGAGATCGCCTTCCAGTTCAACAACGGGTTTGCGCAGCTCGAGCAGACCTTCGCGAACAACATCCACACGGTGGAGGGCGGCACCCATCTCTCCGGCTTCCGCACGGCGCTTACGCGTCGCCTGTCGGAGTACAGCAAGCGCGAGAAGTACTTCTCGCCCGACGAGAAGCCGACGGGCGACCACTTCCGTGAGGGCCTCACGGCGGTCATTTCGGTGAAGGTTCCGGAGCCGCAGTTCGAGGGCCAGACGAAGACGAAGCTCGGTAACGGCGAGGTCGAGGGCATCGTCAACAGCGTCTTCGGCGACGCGCTGGCGACGTTCCTCGAGGAGAGCCCGCGCGCGGCCAAGACGATCTGCGAGAAGGCCGTCCTGGCGTACCGCGCCTACGAAGCGGCCCGCAAGGCCAAGGACCTCGTGCGCCGTAAGGGAGCCCTCGCGAGCGGCAACCTGCCGGGCAAACTCGCCGACTGCCAGAACCACGACCTCGAGTCGACGGAGTTGTTCATCGTCGAGGGCGAGTCGGCCGGTGGCACCGCCAAGAGCGGCCGCGACCGTCGGACGCAGGCCATCTTGCCGCTGCGCGGCAAGATCCTGAACGTCGAGAAGGCGCGGCTCGACAAGATGCTGGGCCACGAGGAGATCCGGACGCTGATCCAGGCGATCGGGACGGGCATCGGGCGCGAGGACGTTCCCGGCGAGGGCTTCGACCTGACGCGCCTGCGCTACGGCAAGGTCATCATCATGACCGACGCCGACGTCGACGGCAGCCACATCCGCACGCTCCTGCTCACGTTCTTCTTCCGCCACATGCTGCCGCTCGTCGAGGCCGGCCGCGTGTTCGTGGCGCAGCCGCCGCTCTTCAGGGTGTCGCGCAAGAAGGTCGAGGAGTACGTCTTCGAGGAGCGCGCGCTGCGCGCGAAGCTCTTGAAGCTCGGCTGCGAAGGCTCGAAGCTCGAGGTGGTGGGGGCCAAGGGCACCATCGAGGGGCGCGAGTTCGGCCAGCTCGTCGAGGCGCTCTCGCGGCTCGAGGAGATGGCGCGGCCCGTGGAGCGGCGGGGCCTGTCGTTCGCCGACTACCTCGCGGCGGAGAAGGACGGGAAGCTGCCGTTCGCGATCTGGCGTACCTTCAGCCTCGCGGACCGCGCCCGCGGCCCGCGCGCGGTGCCGCTCGTCTTGGAGTTCGTTCGCACGGAAGAGGGGCTCAAGCGGCGCATCGACGAGCTCGCCAAGGCGCTCGGGCGCGACCCCACGGTGTTCGCGGAGGGCGATGACCCGAAGACCCGCGACGGCGTCGACGTGATGGTCGCGAAGATCTACGAACACGTCGAGATCGGCAAGGCGGCCAAGGCGATCGAGAAGTACGGCCTCGACCCGAAGACGTGGGTGGTCCCGACGGCGCAGGACGGCCGCAAGCCCAAGCCGACGTGGCGCCTGCTCACCGACGGCGGGGAGCCCGTCGAGGGCATGAGCCTGCGCGACCTCCTCGGCGAGGTCCGTAAGACCGGTCAGCGCGGCGTAGACGTGCAGCGCTACAAGGGGCTCGGCGAGATGAACGCCGACCAGCTCAAGGACACGACCATGGACCCGGAGCGTCGGACGCTCCTGCAGGTGAAGCTCACCGACGTCGCCGAGAGCGACCGGCTCTTCGGGCTCCTGATGGGGGAGAGCGTCGAGCCGCGGAAGCTCTTCATCGAGCAGCACGCCCTCGAGGTCACGAACCTCGATATCTAG
>Ga0163144_10015468_pt1 | contig 15731 bp, 10 predicted proteins | sample OliLak19BULKMAT1_FD_123175 | JGI IMG/M metagenome (GOLD analysis project Ga0163144, IMG submission 123175) | Freshwater microbial mat bacterial communities from Lake Vanda, McMurdo Dry Valleys, Antarctica - Oligotrophic Lake LV.19.BULKMAT1 | ecosystem: Environmental > Aquatic > Freshwater >...
CGAACAGCCATTTGCATCCGAAACGGTGACGCTGTAAGTGGTCGTTTGAATTGGGTTAACCACTTTGGTTGTACCCGTTCCCAATCCTTGATTCCAATTAAAAGTATAAGGGGAAACGCCGCCTGTGGCAGAAACGGTCAAAGTGGTGGTATCCCCTGCGCAAATCGAATCTTGAGAAGCTATAATCGTTGCCGTTGGACTTGGGCTTACATTGATGGTGATAGAAGCGGTATCCGAGCAGCCGAGCGCGTCCGTGACGCTTACGGTGTATGTGGTTGTTTGGGTAGGAGTTACGGTTTGATTTTGACCATTGCCTACGCCTTGATTCCACGTGAAAGTATAAGGTGCAGTGCCGCCGTTTGTTATGACAGATAAATCAGCAGATTGTCCTGCGCAAATCGTTGTGTCATTGGCAGTTGCAATTATTGTTGGCGTTGGATTTATAATTAAACTACCTGGAGTGCGAACGTTGCTGGTGCAATTGGTTAGCAAGTCTCGTGCGACCGCGTAATACGTGCCCGCTTGCGTAGGCGTAAAACTGGCAGAACCCAACAAAAGCGTATCTCCACCGATAGCCGCGCTGTACCAATCGGCGGTTTGACCTGCACCGACAGTCACGGTTAAAGCTGGAATGGGTTGACCCGCACAAATCGTTTTATCACCACCGCTGATAGGCGAATTCACTGTTGGACATTGGCAATTCGGTTTATTGACGGAAGCCAAGCGACCGCAACCCGTTGCATTAAAGGTAGCGACCAATACCAAGTCTTGCGCAGCAGGAATTCCACTGATGACAAAGATGCCATTTCCAAGATTGGCAACCGTTCCAACATTTGCAATAACAATATTTCCATTGCTTCTAATCCGAACTGTATACGTTGCTAAATCCGCCGAGCACTGCGTTTGAATCGAATCAATAAACGGCAGAGCGTTTACATTAATTGTTATTTGAGCAGTGTCCGAGCAGCCATTGGCGTCGGTGGCAGTAACAATATAAGTAGTGGTGCTACCTGGCGTTGCCGTGCGATTTTGACCACTTCCTAAACCTTGATTCCATACAAACTGATAGGGTGCAGAGCCGCCGGTAGCGTTACCTGTTAACTGCACTTCGTCGCCTGCACAAACGGTCGTGCGATTGGCACTTGCTGTTGCAATTGGTAAAGAATTGATACCTAAAATGACTACTGTGCGAATACTGCTGACACAACCCGTAGCGATTTCGCGCGCTTGTGCATAATACGTGCCAGGCTGCGTCGGCGTGAAGGTCGTAGAACCTTGCAACAATAAATTTCCACCCAAAGGTGCATCGTACCAATCGGCGGTTTGACCAGCTTCCACCGTCACATTCAATATTGCAAACGGAGCACCTAAACAACTACCTTGATTGCCGCCACTAATCGGTGCATTCACAACTGGACAATCGCAGCGAATGGCTTGTACTTGTAAAGTTTGAATACAACCCGTTCCGCCGTTTAAAGCGGTGATGGTTACATTTTGTCCGCGCGGGATGTTGATGATTGAATAGGAACCGTTGTTATTATTTACAACTGTACCAAGCGAGGCACGAATGCTATCCGCACTGGTTAGAATATTGACTTGATAAGTCGTAAAGCCGTTGGTACAGAAAGCCGTATCCTGCGTGAGGACGGGCACGGTATTGACGGTTACATTGATGTCATCGGTCGCTTTGCAGCCGTTGGCATCCGTGAGCGTGACTGTATAAAGTATTGATTGTCTGGGGCTTACTGTTTGAATAGAGTCATTACTCAGATTTGGACTCCAAGCGAAATTATAAGGTGCAGCGGCGCCATTTGTTCTTGCGCGCAAGATCGTGGTGTCGCCCTGACAAATCACATTGTCATCCGCGCTTAAAATCACCCCCGGTGTGGTATTGACCGTGACATTTATAGAATCCAAACCCTTGCAGCCATTGGCATCGGTGACAGTGACGACATAAAAAGTAGACAAAACCGGACTGACGCGCTGGGATTGTCCACTGCCGCGATTCCAGGTGTAAATATAAGGTGAAGTGCCGCCACTCGCCGTTGCGGTCAACGTGATACTGTCGCCTCTACAAATTGCTTGGTCAGCACCCAGATTCACCATGGGACTTGGATTTACATTAATTGTAATTTGAGCCGTAGCTGCACAGCCATTACTACCGATGACAATCACCGTGTAAGTTGTAGTATTTCTTGGACGCACCGTAGGATTTTGACCACTGATGGTTGGATTCCAAAGAAAGGTATAAGGTGCTGCGCCGCCACTTACCTCAACTGATAATTGGGTAGAATCACCAGCGCAAATCGTAGTCGCCGTAGCGTTAATTCGGATGGAGGGTTTCGGCGTTGCCACAATCGTCACATTATCCGTTGCAGTACAGCCATTTGCGTTGGTGACGGTGACGCGGTAGGTTGTATTTTGTAAGGGAGCTACGGTTTGAATCGCGTTATTACTTAATCCACCAGACCAATTATAAGTAAAAATGCCGCCGCCGCTCGTGTTGGCGGTAAGCGTTATGTTATCTCCTGCACAAATTGTGGTGTCGCTGGCTTCTAAATTGATAACAGGCTTTGGAGTTACCGTTACTGTAACCGTCTTCTTTTCGGAACAAACGTTGCCATTTTTAAATATAGAAACGGTAAATACGGTGGTTTGATTGGCAAGAAAAGTCGGATTGGCTGCGGTTGAATCGCTTAATAAATTCCCAGGAGACCACCGATAGGTAATGCCTGGTGTTTGTGTAAAATTTGGATTCAATTGAACGGTAGCACCTTGGCAAGCCGAAATGCTATCTTGAATAGAAGTAATTGGGTCGGTACAAGCGATCAAATTATATTGAAAATCCCGACGGGTCGTAGACAATAACCTTCCAGTGACCCGATCATATTCCTCCACACAAATGCCTACTACAAACTGCCCTTGAAAAAGCGGCGTTGCGGTGAGCAAACCCGTGGTAGGGTCAATGCGCAGCGGTGCGTCGCCTGCGCCAAACATTCGATCCAAACCAAAACCATCGCGCCAAATAATCGAATCAAAAGGCGGTGGATTATTAGGTGGTATCGGGCGTGGCACTGTGAAGGAACCACCTTGTATGGGCGTACAAAGTTTATACACCAAGCGGTCGCCGTCTTTATCCCTCGCGGAATGGTCAAAACGCCAAGGACGATTGACACACAAATAATTGGGTGGAAAATTAGTAAACGTCGGGCTGCTGTTACAACGCAACATCGCCTCCCGAGTGAGTTCGATTTGATAGACTGCGCCTGTGGTAAGCGGCGATTCAATGTTGCTAATGTCGGCATTGCGGCAGCAGCGTACGTAGGTGAACAAGTACCCGCCGTTGACCGGATTGGCATCCAGCGTTACTTTTGTAATGTAAGTGGTCGTGTCCACGCATTTATCGCCAGGCTCTGTGAAACACGCATCTACGCGAGGGTTGAGGCGGGCGATTTTTCCAGGTCGAATATCCAACCTTCTTATAAAAATATTGCCGGTAATATCGTAAACGCCAATATATCCAGGATTATCAAAGCCTTCTTCGGTGCCGAGGGTACAATCCCGATATATTTTCAATACGATTTCATACTGATTGCCACCCAGACAATTATAACTGATTTCCCCGCCCACAATGTGGGTCGCTTTCGCCAATATTGGAAATATAAAGGCAAGTAAGAGGGGTAAAAAAAATCGAAGTCGTCGTGTAAAGTAAGTTTTCACAATGTCGTCTTTTTGGATATTTTCAAAATTCATAGGATTTTTTGTTTGCTGGAGCCATAGTACGTGATGACCACCCTCACTTTACGCGCATCGCAGGCGTGTGCCGCACCGATGGAGTCCCACTCTTCGTCCGACATATCTGGCGGGCGGATGTAGGCTTTTGATTCCCCGTTGGAGCGAGTGTAAATGCGAATCGGCTTATTGCCCACCGGACGCGGATTTTTCGCATCTACGTAAGCGGCAATCGCATCGGGAATGTATTTTTTGATTTCATTATTGACCGCACGGATTCTTCGCTCGCTCAACTGCTGGTTGTACACTGGATTACCCCGCGGACTGGCTTCGCCTACTAATCGAAGTACAATCGAATCGCCCTGCACGAGGTTTGGCGCGGCTTTATTCAACTGTTCCATCAAGGTATTGAACCGATTGAATTCACTGCGCATATCTCCAAAAAAGCTCTCCAAACGACCCGTTACATTAGACTCTGTTCCGCTGGTTCTCTTTTTAAATGTTCGCACTTCAGCAATTGCTCTTTGAATAAAAATATCTTCCAGCCTTTCGTAAGCAGTATAGGTTGATTTATAAGCTAATAAAGGCGAACTGACTCTTGCGGGAATGGCATTGTCAAAGAAAAGTTCAATCTCCTCGTTCGTCGGACAAAGTTGTATCGTAGCGGTCAATCGCCCATTAGAGGTAGCAACTACATTCGGCGGAAAATCCAAGGTGTCGCCTCGAGATTCATACCCAGGTCGGGAAGCGACAATAGGATAACTTTTGTACAAATCCACTGCATATAAAAAGTCGGAACCGGCTGCGTTCGTAGAATCGCGTTTGTTTCCATTCGGATAAATAATTTCCAATGTGCCACCCGTCAATGGCAGTTTTGTATTGCAATCTACAATACGAACGACGACTTCCTGTCGGAAATACAGACTATCGCGTGCCAGCGTAGCCGTGCGCCATCTGGATGCAGATAAGTCAACTACTTTTGATTCTGGAAAATACGCACCATTTATGCCTTTTACTAGATATTGACTGCCGCGTTCCACATTTTGAAAAACAGCAACATTGCCAGCAGCAGTTGACTTCGTGGCTACTTTTACGGTATCTCTTGTGGCATTTATTTTATACAAATCCACGTTTACTTGCGCAAGTGGCGTGCGGTCTATTGCCCGGAAGGTATAAATTTCTAAGTCCATCGGCAGCGACAGATAAATCGTGTCGTGTACCGTGTAGTTATTGGCGTATATGACTTTTAAAGCGTCGTCGGTGGTGACTTCACCCGTACCAAGACCGGTTTTAGCCGCTCTTGACAAATATTTTTTTCCATACGTCATCGGAAAAGTAAAAGTATTTCCACTGGCATTCATCATAGTATCCAAACCAATTGGCTTGCCAGTCGTTTGGTCGTATAATGCGACGGTCGCACCATTGATAGGCGTTCCATCTTGTCGGTTGAATACGTGTATCATCAAATTGACCCGCAAATCGGTGGTAAAAATATCCGAGCAGCAGGCTTTCATGCGTTCGTCTACATACGTGCCGGGCTTGTTGGAAGCAAAATAAGCGCGCAAGGAACTGTCTGGTCTGGGTGTCAGTGTGAAATACAAATCGTCATAACTCGTACTTATCGTGTCGCGTACCAGCGTAGGCGTGGACCAATTCGTGCCATTTTGTGAGGCTTCATAAATATCATAACCGCCCAAGTGCGGATTGTGTCCTTGCGAACTAAAATAGAGCGTCTGCGTCGGTTCAAAAAAGAAAGGCGTTGCCTCGTCTTCGGAAGTGTTGAGCGCGGTGAGCGGCGTGGCAGAAGTCACATCTCGATCTGGATTAATTGTACCGAACCAAATATTCAAGTCTAAACTATCGTCCGCGCTTTCCGCCGGGCGGTCAGATATGAAATACAGGATTTCTTTCTTGCTTTGTGCGTCATAGCCAATCGCGGGCTGCGTGGTCGTGTAAGCGGCAGAAGATGTATTAACCGCTAATTTTTTGGCAGGTCCCCATTTGCCGGCACTCAAGCGCTGGCGCACGTAAATGTCGCAACGAACGGCGATGACATCTTCCGGCTTGTATTGGCAAACCGTATAATACATTTTAGAACCATCCCGATTGAAGGCGGTGTTGGAAACGTGCTCGCCCGGCTCATTGATTTGTTCTGACAAGGGTTTGCCCTCTTCACCATTTACAGAAGTATAGATTTGAGCATACTCCCGTGCGGGCTTGTAGGTATCTTTTTTGTAAACATTTCGCAGGGTAGAATAATATAAGGTGTCGCCGCGAGTCGCCATTCCAAAATCAGCATTGGGCGCGTTGATACTGCCTTTCAGCCGAGTTATTTGTACCGGAAGTGGTGATGCGGAAGCGGTTTGGGCTTGTTTTGCATTTTGCGCGCCGCGTTCTGCCAGTGCTAAAAGGTCTACATTGGCACTTGGATTAGCTGTTATAAATTGTGTGTAATGCGCCGCCGCTTCTTCATATTTACCTTGCCTCTGTTCTACTTCCGCCAAATAATACAGCACGTCTTCATATTGTTTAGTAGCCGTATTTTTCTTGAGCTGCATTCGATTATAGGCTTCCTGATACGCGCGTTCGGCAGGCTCAAAAGCATTGAATTTGCGGGCAGATTCTGCATAATTGTACAACACGCGCAGACTGTCCTCGCCTTTGGGCGGATAGTCCAACACGGATTCGTAAAAAAGGAAAGCCGCTTTATGGTTTCCTTTTGCGTAAGCTGTGTCTGCTCGCTCCAAAAATTCACGTAAGGGAGGCTGTTGGGCATAACCCCATTGTAAAAAAAGCAAAAACAGCGCAGAAATAGAGAATGTTAATTTACTCATAGTCATGTGAATAGCACCTAATTTAGGAAATTGGGGAAATTTATTTTTGGTAGAGTGATATGGGTAGAGTGACTTTCCCGTATGGCTTGCGCTTGTTTCTTTTTTGCTTTTTTATTAAATTATAATGTAACAAATAGCTTTGATAAATATGGTATATTTTGAAAATGCCACACCTTAATCTATTACATAATATTAAATCTCAAGCCCAAGAAACAAGTGAAAAATCCCTCTTCCCTCTACCATCATCCTTCTACCATTTTTACATAAAAGGACACACCTTCACGACGCGCGGCACGTTATCAATGATGTAGCGCACCGACACTTCTGGACCACCACGCCGACCCGTAGCCACTTGGAATTCCGATACATTCACATCATAACTCAAGCCGACTTGCCATCCTTTATAAAATACTTCAAAGTTGGGATAAAACGAGTCGCCAAAATCATCAAACCGATAGCCTACGCCTGCTTGCAAAGCAATCCGGTTATCAGGTCTTAAATTCAGGTAGAATTTTGCACCAATCATACCGAGTACCTCTTGATACGAACCTTGATATTGAGCGTTGATATTGCCCACCAAATCTATCAGACTGTCCAATTTTATAGTGCCGGATATATAAGGACTCACACGCATGGGAAGCTTCGATTCGTAGCCATCGTAAAAACTTTGGTCTGGACGATTCAAGTGAAATAAGCCCAAGCCCACATCAAGTTTACTTCGTTTCGAGCCGTTGTCCACCTGTTTGCGTTGGGAGAGACTTTGTACGCGAAAATTCAAACCTGCGCCAAAATCTAAAAACATTCTGGAAGTGGAGCCAAAATTTTCATTGTTAGGCAAAGTCGGGTCGTATACGCCGCCTCTTGGGTCAAATCCACTGTCGAAAGTAAGATCTTCTAATTTAAAACCACGTTGATTACCAACCACTTGCGCACCAAACGTGAGGAACGAATACTCATTTAACCGATGCGAATAAGAACCATTCAAACCCAATTGAATCAGTTGTAGTTTGGAAAAGCCTGCCTGGTCATAATTGAAGACGAGTCCACCTGCAAACAACCCATTTTTATCTATATCTCTGGGGTAGAATTTGAGGTCGGCAGCGCCGCTAAATGTGAGATAATCCACTGGAACGGCTTTCCATTGGGTGCGATAATTGCCCATAAACCGCACATCGCCGGGGAAAACACCTGTCAATGCGGGGTTTTGATTCAATGGGGCATTGTAGAACTGGGAGTAGTGAAAATCCTGCGCTCGTAACAGGCTGCTGCCCAGCATCATAAGTAGCATTGTGTAAAATGTCGTTTTCAAAGGCATTCTATTTAGGGTGTACAATAACATAGGTTTTTCTCGTAGTAGCTGTGTACTCATAGTTATAATGATTATGATGAAGTAGTATGCGCCGAAAATAAGAAATCTTTATACAACGCTGCCTCCTCCTATGAAAAAATTATGCCTGCCGGATGGCAAACAGGTGTCTTTTTTCACTGAAGATTATGACAGTGTACATTCAAATAAATGACTTCTCAAAGCTCAGGTATGTGGTAGGCAAAAACGATTGGTTTGTAAGAAAGCCGATTCTCTAAAAGTAGTAGTTGTGATCAGTTGCCCTTAATGATATAAGTCGTAGGTTTCTACGCTCAAATATACGTGTAAAACAAATAAAAAGTTATGTTTTTTGTCACATTTTTTCTTTTTTAATTTTAAATAGCTATATTTGTACCGGAAGGAAATTTATTTTTCGCCGTAAAATACTGACAATCAACTACAAATGAATATGCAGAAAATTTTAACAGCGATGTTCAAAAAAAAATCTATTTTTTTCTTGGTAGTTTAAAAGGAAAGTGTTTATCTTACCCCATTGTTTTTAATATCCCAATTTTAGTTTTCTATACGATACTTTAGTATTTTTATCCCAATTTACTTTTGTATCTTTTTTATCCCAATTACTAGTATTCCATTATTCCTATTTGTTTTTGTATTATCCTACATTTTTGTGCATTTCGTTTGACGCTTTTTTGGTGTCAGAGGCTCAATTTTTTTGCCTGTTTTTGAACAAAATCACACGAGCTTCGCACCGTTAGAATCGCACTCTCATTATAAGGCGATCTAAGACCTAATTTTACCAACTTCAAAAGTATTTAGCGTGAAACGAGCACTTTTACTCCTAATCTGTTCTTTAACCCTGTTGAGCCTGCGTGCCAACATCATTCGCGTGAAGCACGGCGGCACCGGCGAGGGTTCTTCTTGGAGCAATCCAATGGGTGATTTGCAGCAAGCCATAAAGATGGCACGTTCGGGCGATGAAATTTGGGTAGCAGCAGGTAAATACCTTCCTACCAACAGCGACGACCGTACCATTTCTTTTGTGATTACAGATGGCGTAGCATTATATGGCGGATTTGCAGGCTATGAAGAAAGCGTACATGCCCGCGATTGGAAAGCAAATGTGACGATCCTAAGCGGTGAAATTGGCACTTCTTCCATTGATGATAATTCTTACAGTGTCGTTTCTACCGAAAATGTGAGCGAAGCAACAGTCGTTGACGGTTTTATCATCACAGGCGGTGCAGCAAATGGCTTGAATGCAAAAGGCGAAATAGGAAGATGCGGCGGTGGCTGGTACAACAGAGCAACCAGAGGTGCTTCCAACCCAACAATCACCAACTGTGTGTTTGAAAATAATTTCGCCCGTGATGGAGCCGGTTTTTATAATGTAGCGCAAGGTGGCACGGCAAGCCCAAACATTCGCAATTGTCGCTTTAGCTTGAACAAATCTGTACTCGACGGTGGAGCCATTTATAATGACAATGCAAGTGTTTTTATAGAAGATTGTGTTTTTGAAAAGAACGAAGCTACTTACGGAGCAGCCATCTACAATAAAGGCAGCAAAGGCGGCGAAAAAACAGTCGTATCAAACAGCAGCTTCTCTGGCAATCTTTGCTACATCAAATGTAAAGACATCTACAACGCAGAAGATGCACCAATCGTAAGAAATTGTCGGTTCGATGCAAATTCCAATGCGAAAGAAAATACAGAAACTTCATCAAGAGATGCAAAAGAAGAAATCATTTACAAATCTGGCTTTTAAATAAGCTCCTAAAACTCTACTTTTTTAAATAAGCTTCCGAAGTCGAAAGAGTTCGGAAGTTTGTTTTTTATTTACGGCTCTTCCAAATAACGTAAAGAATACCGCCTAAGACAAACAAGAGTGTTATCATGGTTCAATGGGTTGGTGATGGAGATGGCGCATTTCAAAAATGTGCCACCTCTATCCGATTCACAGTCTAATTTAAATAGAACGGAAGTAGAAATGCGAAGGTTCTCGGCAAACGGTAGGAATTTTGCGACGAATGGTTACTGATTTGCCAATTTGCTAATGTGTCAATGGCACAAAGTACCAATTTGAAGGCTTGATTTTTCAATAAAAATAGCAGTTGATTAGTGCCTTATACCAGTATGCAGTTGGCTATACGCAGTTGGCAGTCAGTAAGTGATTGATTTACATGGTTTTAAAATAATTTAATACGCCATTTTAATTTCATTTTAGTATTATTAGCAAATCAGCATATTGACATATTAGCACATTAGAAGGGAAGCTTTTTCAAATCTACATTGCCGCCAGTGAGAATAATGCCGACTTTTTCTCCTTCAAATCGCTCTTTATTTTGTAATACGGCTGCTAACGGCACAGCGCAAGATGGTTCAATAATAATTTTCATCCGTTCCCAAACTAATTTCATCGCTTCTATAATTGCTTCTTCTGAAACGGTAATAATATCATCCACATGCTGCCGAATAATGTCAAATGTTTTTTCTCCTAAATTAGTACGTAAGCCGTCCGCTATTGTATCAGTTGAAGTATTGCTTTCAATCTGCCCACTTTGCATCGCTCGCCAAGCGTCGTTTACGATGTCCGGTTCTGCGCCAATGACTTTGGTACTCGGCGACCAATAACGGGTACTCAACGCCGTGCCACTCAATAATCCACCACCGCCAACAGGCGCCATAATCACATCCAATTCCTCCACATCTTGCAACAATTCCATCGCGCACGTCGCTTGCCCGGCTATGACGTTGTAATCATTATAAGGATGAATGAAGGTTGCACCTGTGCGCTCTACTACTGCTCGCACCGTCGGTTCGCGGTCTTCCACATTTTTGCAAAAGATAATTTCTGCGCCGTACCCTTGGGTCGCTTCTACTTTGATAGAAGGCGCATTTTCGGGCATGACGATGTAAGCTGGTACACCCAACAATTGTGCGGCGCGGGCTACCGCTTGTGCATGATTGCCAGAGGAGTGGGTCACTAAGCCATTTTCTAATTCTTTATCCGTGAGGCGAATGGCAGCACTGGCAGCACCGCGCATTTTGAAAGCGCCTATTTTTTGAAAATTTTCGCACTTGAAAAACAACTCCGCTCCCGATATTTGATTCAGACTTTCTGACATCATCATCGGCGTGTAATGAATCATCTCCGCAATCGCCTCGTACGTCTCAATAATGTCTTGTTTGGTAGGTATTCGTTCTAACTTTTCCATGTGTGGAGTTTGTCCTTTTTATTACGCAAAGGTAATAAAATGACAATCAGTGTTAAGCCATTGTTTACAAAAAAAGAAAAATCGGGTTTTGAAGACGTGTCAGGTCTTAGAAAACCTGATACGTTAGAAACTTGACACGTCTTCAAAATCATTTTTGAAAATAAGCTGCATCCAAAGCGCGATTCTGTCCACTTTGGTACAACGCATAATTAAAACCTTGCATCAGCGAAAATGCGCCGTGTTCCCCTGCCTTATTAATCGCCAGATAACCAACTTGTGTTCCTTTCGGAAGCATTGCACCATATTTTTTATTAATTCGAGCAATTGCTTCTTCGCACGCTTCTTGTGGCGTTCTGCCTTGTCGCATCAATTCTACAATGAGGAAAGAGCCGAGTGTTTTCATCATAAATTCGCCTTGCCCGGTAGCACATGCGCCGCCCACTTCGTTGTCCACATACATTCCTGCGCCGAGGATGGGCGAGTCCCCTACCCTGCCGTGCATTTTGAACGCCATGCCGCTGGTAGTACAAGCCCCGCTGATATTATTATTTTTGTCAATAGCAAGAATCCCAATGGTGTCGTGGTTATTGACGTTGACTTTAGGTTCGTACTTATTCGCTTTTAGCCAATCTTGCCATGCCTTTTTGGACGATTCGGTCAACAAATTTTCTTTTTTAAATCCATTTTCCAACGCGAAACGCAACGCGCCTTCCCCACTGAGCATGACGTGTGGCGTTTTTTCCATCACCAATCGAGCGACCGAAATGGGGTGCATGATATCTTGTAAAAACGTAACACTTCCCGCATTGCCTTTCTGATCCATGATGCAAGCGTCGAGCGTAACGATGCCGTCGCGGTCGGGCAAGCCGCCATAGCCTACGCTGGTGTCGAGCGGGTCTGCTTCGGGTACACGCGCACCAGCTTCTACGGCATCCAGGGCAGTGCCACCGCTTTGTAGTTTTTGCCAAGCTGCTTCGGTGGCTCTTACATTGGGATTCCAAGTGGCGATGACGACCGGTAGGCTTTTTATAGAATTAGGATTGGACTTTGTACCGAAAGTTGTAGCATTGGTTTTACAAGCAAGTGAGCCCGTGGTAACGGCAACGACACCGAGGGAGGTATTTTGTAAAAATTTTCGACGGTTGAGCATAGTTTTCATTTTTGTAATACCCAAACTTGTTTGGTTTCAATAGCTGTAAAATCAAATATTCATTTGCGAAGCAAAACTTATTTAGTTCAAGTACCTATAATTCAAACATTCATTCATTTGCAAACCAAACAAGTTTGGTTATTACACTTTTATAAATATTTTTCGCCAATATAAAATCCAAGTCAAACCGAAGATGAGCAACACATACACCACAGCAAACGCTAGCGACGCATTATACGGCGAGGCAAACACGGGTTCAAAAACGTGCGTGTAAATCCAGCCCATTGAGCTCTCCGTTTCTCCATTTGCCGCTGGAATTTTGATTAAAGCCGATAATTTGACTAAAAAACTAGATAGAAAGTAAGCGAACAGCGCATTGGTACCATACACAATAAAAGGCTTCGTCCAACTGCGATAGCCAAGTACATCCACCACCCAGTAAATGATACCCAAAAACAGCAGCGCGATGCCGCCCACATAAAGCACATACGAACTCGTCCAGATTTTTTTATTGATGGGAAAAGCTACGTCCCAGATTAAACCCAATGCCAAAAGTAGCACCCCTGCACCAAAAGTACCAGTGAGTTTTTCATAATGTGTACGCTCCGTTTTTAGCCACAAGCCAGTGAACACGCCGAGCATACCAGTGACGATAGCGGGCATCGTACTCAATAAACCTTCCGGATCCCAAGTGACGGCTTGTTTCCATAAGTGATTCGTACCCAAGATAGTCCGGTCGAGCCATGCGCCAAGATTGGTTTCGGGTTGCAAATTAGGTAGATTACCATCCGGCACGGGTACAATCGTCATAAGCGCCCAGTAGAGCAAAAGTAGTCCGGCACTAATCCACGCTTGACTGCGCCAGTCGCGCACGTACACGAAGATAAGCGAACAGCAAAAATAGACCAACGCAATGCGTTGCAACACGCCGGGAATGCGGAGGTTGGCAAAATCAAATTTTGGAAAAGCCGCCAGAAACAAGCCCAACCCAAAAATAATAAGCGTACGCCGCAAGATTTTAAGCATAATCTGCTGCCGATTTGCGCCAGCATCCAGCCTTCTTCCAAGTGCTAACGGAATAGCAACGCCGACGATAAATAGGAAAAACGGAAACACCCAATCGGTGGGCGTAGCACCGTGCCAATCTGCGTGCAGCAAAGGCGGATAGACGTATTCCCAACTTCCAGGCGTATTCACCAAAATCATGCCTGCGATGGTGATGCCGCGAAAAATGTCGAGGGCGAGGATACGGTCATTCTGTTCCATGTTTGTAAGTGTCTCGTTTAAAGTTTTTTGTTGCTCGTTTGACGTTTCTAAAATCTAAAGTCTATTCTCTATTGTCTGGCATCTGGCATCTTGCTTAGAAGTTGGAGTTTGGAAGTTTGGGAGTTTTACGTTTGAGAATTTAAACAGATATGCAGGAAAGGTAAGGATTTAAATGGAAAAATAAGTGTGTACATACCTTTTCTTGCATTCCTGGCGTTTTAATAACTGCATAGCTAAAATAGCTAAACATATTTATGGGATTGTTAGAATCGCCGGAGTAGCCCTTGAGCAGCTTCGGCGATTTATTTTAAACGTACCACAGGCTTCCGGCCTGAACCCGTCCTACCGCATTCAGGCTGTTCATCTATCGTGTGCTGGGCTCCATCTAAAAAATTAGCTCCTTTTCCATCATATATTCTTCTTTGTGTCATAAAAAAAATGCAATATGCTAAAAAACATTACATCTTCCTTCGCGCAAGCCTTAGAAAGCATCCGCTCCCATTTCTTTCATACTTTTTTATCTATTCTCGGCATCGTGATTGGTGTGGGAGCGTTAGTAGCGATTTTGTCGCTCATAGATGGGATGGAACAGTATGCAAATGAGCAGATTAGCACGACAACGGATTTGAAAACGATTGCCATTCATACCCAAACCCATAAAGAAATAGATCATATTCGGATTGCGAAAGATACGTTTGCGGTTTTAAATGTAGAAGATTTCAACGCCCTTTTAAAAAGTTTGAAGGGTGTAAATAAAGGCGCGCTCAACACCTACCAATCAGAGCAAATCAGCGTCGAAGGTATTTCCAAACAAACCGCTGCTTTTGTAAATGCCACCACGCCACTTGCAGAAGCAGATTTCAAAATCGCATTTGGAGCGTTATTTACATCCACACATTTACAAAATAAAGATTCCGTAGCCGTTATTAATTATCATTTAGCAAAACAACTCGTAGGCGAAGGCAACCAAAATAATCTTTTAAATAAAGTCATTCAAACCAAAGATTTACACGTAAGAATAGTTGGCATTCTAAAAGAAGATAAATCTCGCAATGCGCAATTACACGTTCCTATTACACTTTTGTCAGCAGCAGCGTTACAAGCAGCTCCGCCTACCGCTTATATGGAAGCAAAATCAGTGGAGCAAGTAGCCGATTTAAAAACGCCAATTGAGGCGTGGTTAAAGAATCGTTACCCAACTTTACACAAGGATTTTGAAGTGATGTCCAATGAATTTCGGGTGAAGCAAGTGGCGCAAGGATTTTTATTATTTCGAGTTGTAATGGGCTTGATTGTTGGCATTTCTATTCTTGTGGGCGGCATTGGTGTGATGAATGTGCTGTTGATTTCCGTCACCGAACGCACGTCCGAAATAGGCATTCGCAAAGCGATGGGTGCCAATCGGGGCGATATTCGGCGGCTGTTTTTATCAGAATCTATTGTGATTTCGCTGTTGGGAAGTATGCTTGGCTTACTCCTGGGCGTGTTAGTTACATTGGTAGCGATTCCTATCATAAAAGCATTTATTGATGTTCCATTTCAGGCAGCTTATACTTGGAATACGTTTTTAATTATAACAATTATCGCGGTGTTGATTGGCGTTATTTTTGGCACGTATCCGGCAATGAAAGCGGCACGGCTGGACCCCGTGGAAGCGATACGACGCGAGTAGCACAGTAGCACAGGCTTCCAGCCTGACTCCGTCCCCCAGCCTTCAGGCTGTATAAAACAAGTTAAAAAATTATATTCCAACTCAGTAAACATCAAAACTGCAAAACATTTAAAAATCACTCCTTATGAAATCCCTAACTTTAGTTCTAATCACAATGGCTTTCTTACATTTCAAACTATTCAGCCAAGTCAAAAACACATTACATCCCATCGCAGGCTTCGACCAAGCCCAATTAGACACCATCGCCAAGTACCTTGCCGATTTTCCAAACAATACGCAGCTATCCATCGCCATTATAAAAGGTGGGAAAGTACAATATTTAGGTGTAACACGACAAGCGGACATCTTGCAAACTATTGAAAATCAGCAAGCTCAAACTGGTCGTACAGTAATTTACGTTTTTTTAGTTTAAATAGTCCCTGATATTATAAATGAAAGCCGCTGTTTAATGGCAGCTTTTATTTTTGTAAGCCTATTCTCTATAATATATTTAAAAAGCTATCTTTGAAATACACGAAACAATATCCTTTTGTTTAAA
>Ga0163144_10015471_pt1 | contig 15730 bp, 13 predicted proteins | sample OliLak19BULKMAT1_FD_123175 | JGI IMG/M metagenome (GOLD analysis project Ga0163144, IMG submission 123175) | Freshwater microbial mat bacterial communities from Lake Vanda, McMurdo Dry Valleys, Antarctica - Oligotrophic Lake LV.19.BULKMAT1 | ecosystem: Environmental > Aquatic > Freshwater >...
GAACGGCACCAAGAGCGGCGAGCGGACCACGAGCGCGACGAAGAAGCCGACGGCGATCATCGCGATGCCCCACCAACGCATGTAGGTCGGCAGCTTCGCCTGGTCGAGGTTGAGCTGATTCATGATCGGTGTCAGGTCGTTCACTTGCTTCTGGGCGATGTTATCCCAGAAGGGGCCGACCAAGACGCCTCCGAGGAAGACGGCCAAGCCGATCAGGCCGCTCGTCAGCAGCGTCGTTTGTTCGTAGGTGAGGTCCATGATCGATGATTTCAGCAGTGAGCCGGGCGCGTAAGCGACCGGAGGCGGGGAAAACGGTTATTTGTACATTTTGTCCAGTTGAATGAGCTTGAGCTCGATGAGTTTGCCCATGAAGGTCGGCAGCGATCCGGTTGGCGCGAGCACCGAGCCGCGGCCCTCTCCCTCCATATAGAAGATATCGCGCATCTGGATGCCGTGGCCTTCGGGGTCGACGCCGACGACTTCCGTGACTTGGACGACGCAGCGGCGGCCGTCACGCATGCGCTTTAGTTGCACGATCAGATCGAGCGCGGAACCGATCTGGCGGTGGATCGATTGGATGGGCAAGTTGGCGGCCATCTGTACCAATACTTCCAGTCGCAACACCACGTCTTCGGAGGTATTGGCGTGGATGGTCGTCATCGAGCCGTCGTGCCCGGTGTTCATGGCTTGCAGCATGTCGAGCGCTTCGCCGGCGCGGCATTCGCCGACGACGATGCGGTCGGGGCGCATGCGCAGCGAGTTTTTCACCAGATCGCGAATCGTGTAAGCGCCGGCCCCCTCGATGTTGGCGGGCTTGGTCTCCAGGCGGACGACGTGTTCCTTGTTGAGTTGCAATTCGGCCGTGTCCTCGACGGTGACGATGCGTTCCTTGTCCGGGATGAAATCGCTCAGGCAATTGAGGAGCGTCGTCTTGCCGGTGCCGGTGCCGCCGGAGATAAGGATGTTGCAACGCGCGAGCACGGCGGCGCGAAGGAATTCCGCGACGGTCTGCGTCATCGAACCTTTCGCGATGAGGTCGTCGATCAACATCTTCCGCGATGGAAACTTGCGAATCGTGAGGCAGGGGCCGCTCACGGCGATGGGCGGAATGATGGCGTTGACGCGGCTGCCGTCGGTCAGGCGGGCGTCGACCAGCGGAGCGGATTTGTCGACGCGCCGGCCGACGCGCGACACGATGCGCTGGATGATGTTCTCCGTGACTTCGTCCGAAATGAATTGCCGCCCGGAGTTTTCCAAAACGCCGGCCTTCTCGATGTAGATGTGGTCGCGGCTCACCACCATGATTTCGGAGACCGCGGGCGAGCGCAACAAGTCTTCCAGGGGGCCGTACCCGAAGACGATGTCCTTAATCTCCTTCTTGAGGTAGCGGGCGGCGAGATATTGGAGGAAATCGGTGGAGATGTCGGGCGCCATGGCGTTCCAATGGCTCCAAAAGTCGTTCTCCACGACCGCGATTTGCCCGGTCAGTTCCTTGATGGCGGCGATGCCGAGTTTGGCGGAGAAGTATTGCACGGTGTTTTGCAACTCCCGTTCACGGTCGGGGACTTGGGACACCATCCGGCTCCAGTGTGCATCCTCGACGAGCGCGCCGCCTGTTTGCTGGCCCGCGTGGGCGACCAGCTCGTTCAGGATTTCGCCGCGGACGGCATGGCCGGCGATGTGCTGGACGAGGCGTGCTTTCTTGCGGTCTTTGAGCCCGTTGATGCGGGCGATCTCTTCCAGATTCTGTTCCAAAACGAGGAGGTATTCGTCGCTGAGAGAGCGCGAAGGATCGGCGCCGCTCTCCAGATCCATTTGCCTCAAGAGATCGAGATGGATCACCCGGATCAGATCCGACATCTCTTGGTCCAGGACGCGCATATTCGCGTCCATGGCCTCGACGACCGGCCCCTGAATTTCCAGGGTCAGCGTGAAGGGAAAAAGCTTGATCGTCTGCCCGTGCGCGACCTCGTGGGTGTCGCCGCCGTGGACTTCCTCGTCGTCGATCTGGCAGCCGTTCATCCCCAGAGCGACGAGTTCCCAGTGGTCGCCGCTGCGGAATAACGCCAACGCTTCGCCCGCCACGAAGGGGCTGTTGAGAACGATATCGTTACCCGTATCCCGGCCCACGCGCACCCGATTGCCGCGCACGTCCACGGCATAGCGAGTGTTGTCCAGAATGTTGTTGTACCAGATTCGCATGATGCCCCATCGTAGGACAGGCTTCCAGCCTGTCCGCAAAACTCTTGAATCTTCCCTGTTCTTGATCGAACCCTTGCTCGCGCGGCGGGCTGACGATCGATTCCTCGCTCGCGCGGCGGGCTGACGACGACAATCTACGGCATTTTCACTTCGGGAGTTTTCTCGACGATCGGATCCGCCGGATACAGCACGAACGAGCCGCGCCGCACGCCGGCGCCGCGGCTGAAAACGGTGGTCAGCAAAGTGTGCGTATTGGCGTCGAATTCGTTGCCGTCTTTGGGAGCGGGCACCACCAGCGTAATCTCCTGAACGTTGGAACTCACGGTGCGCGGCGCGTTCTCTTCCATGATTCGGTTTCCCAAACTGTGCACGCGGAAGGGGCCGACCAGTTTGTAGTTCTTCAAGGTCTTGGGGTCGACTTTGCCGATCACGGGTTCCTTGCCGGGGGGGACGACATCCAGCAATTCCTGGGGCAAGATGAAGGCGATCTTTTGCCCCACGCGGATGTCCGCGGCAAGCGGGACGTTGTCGAGCGACAAATGCAAGAGCACGTCGTCCTTGTCCCAGGGCTTGGTCGGGGCGGTGATGTCGCTCCACAGCATCAGGTCCCCCATCTTCATGCCGCGCTGGACGCGCCGGCCGTAAACGACCGCGCGTTCCTCATAGGTAATTCCCACCTTCGTGAGCGACGCCACCAACGTGCGCGGCAACGTAATGGCTTCCAAATAAGCGGGCTTGATTTCCTCGCCCGTCTTCAGATCCTTCTTGAGCCCGAGGTAGTAAACCGGCTCGACGTCGGAGGAGCGACCCATGTAATTGAGTCCCGCCGCCAAGACGCCCAGCCCCAATGGAATCAGGAGCTTCCACCACCCTTGCATGCGTCACTCCCTCTTGCTGACCGATCCGTCCTTGGGTTCCGGTAAGCGCACCAGAAGCACGGCGGTCGGATCCTTGGCCTTTTCCCCGGGCATTGCCCAGGCGCTTATGCTAACGCCATCTTTGAAACAAACAAGGAGCTTTCCTTCGTCCCAGCCTTTTATCGGTCGTGTTTTCCAACCGCGCTCGATCCAAAATTCGCGTGCCGCCGCCATCGTCCCCGGCAGGAGCACCATCTCCGCCAGGGGTCGGCCCGTCTCCGTGCGGCGTTGCGCCAAGACGCGCGCGCCCAGCGGCAAGGGCAGCAAACCGCGGTGCAAGACGGCATCCAGGGCGCCTTCGCCCGCTGTCACTTCAACCACGGTCCACAGGGCGCCGGGGCCGCGCTGGGCGAGGCGGCCTCCGACCAGATATTCCTTGCCGTCCTTTCGCCGTGACTGCACCGCGATGCGCTGGTCCGGGGAATCCATGCGGTAGACATTGCCCTGACCGTCCGCGCGAGGTCGGGAGACCATCAAGCCGAAGAGGCCCTTGAGACCTTCGTCGAGAGGCCAGACTTCGCGTTTGTCCTCGCGCGGAATGGGGGCGGCGAGCACGGATTCGAGTAGTTTCTCCTCGACTTCCGCCGACTCCATTTGAAAGGGCAGACCCGCCATGAGCCAGGGGCCCAACTCCGGTTGATTGAGCAGGAGTTCGGCGGGGACGAGAATAGCGGCTTCGTCGAGGTCGATTTCCTCGGAGACCTGCGGCGCCGGGTCGGATAGCATGTCGCGAAAGCCGAGGTAGGCGCCCCAACCGAGGTAAAGAACCAGCCCAATGAGGGCGATGCGCGCCAGGTTGGACGCCCACCGAAACGCCTTGGCGGAGGCGTTGGCGGCGTCAGGGCGACCGGTCGGGGAGGGCGTGCTCATAGTTGGCGGCAAGCGCGTCGGGGTCGATTTCTTAATAGGTGCGGAATAAGTTCTGGGTCAGGTTGCGATAGTTTCCCCATGCTTGTCCGAAGTTGCCGAACTGCGTGACGGCATCTCCCAGGCTGCCGAGATTGGAAAGCAAAGAGAACGGATCGGACAGGCTCATGCCGCTTGCGAGTCCCTGCAATTGGCTTAGCTCGGGGATGCCGAGCGCTCCGCCGATTTGCGAGATGTTTTGTCCCATGGAGGCCGCGCTGCCCGCCAGCGAGACGCCTTCGGTGAGTAAGGTTTCGACGACGTTCCACAGGGCGGGAATGGGGATTTCATAAAATTCCGCGTCGATGAGATCTTCGAAGCTGTCGCGGATGTTATTGATCGATTTTTCGATACGGCTGGTGAGGCGATGGATGTTGTCCATAAGTTTGCCGAGATCCGCGCCCGTGCCGCCGTTGGGATTGTCCAGCGCGAAGAGCGTGTTGAGATTGCCCGCTTGCTGAAAGATGTTCATGGCGACGTCGCCGGCGAAGAAGTAGAAACGGCTGTTGGGCACCAAGGGAGGAATCTCGCTCGACGGTTGATTGAGGCGGATATTGCGGTGGTCGTAGGCGCCGCCCAAGACGACATGGGTTCGCTTGGCCTTCATTCCCGGCGGGCCCAAAAACCAGGCGACCTTCACCGGCGTCGCGTGTTCTTTACGGGAGATGCCGGGGTTCACTTCGCCCGAGGCGCGGCGGCTCGTCGCCAACTTGCCCGCTTCCGAGGAATTGCCCTCCGATTCCGCTTCGAGGTTTCCGTAACGCGCCTTCCAGGCTTTGTTCTTTGACTGCACGATGGCGCGGCTGCGGCCGGCGTGCGTGTTGGCGAAACCCCAGATGATGAGGAACAGAAACAACAAGATCGGCATGACGAGCACGAACTCAAGCGTCGCGAGGCCGCGCCGTGGTTGAACGCGTGTCGATTTCGGGTGGGGTAACGTTGCCATCGCATCATCTCCGTCTCTGTTCCCAAAGGGGTCCGATCTCGTTGGGAACAGGCACTCAATGCGTCAGGAATTCGCGACGCAGGCCGGGGGGCACGACCAACAGACGCAGCATTAGATCGCGATGCGGTCCGGGCGTCGCCGCAATCGCTTCGTTCAAGTAAGAATTGGACGCGGGAACGAGCTTGGCTTGCCAGTTCAATTTGATTTTTGGGCGATTGTATCGAAACATGCTTTCGCTATGGCCGTTGCGCGTTGGATCGGGTTCCTCCGGCAACTCGAACGCGAAGCTATCCGAGGTCGGCAACTCCCAGTTGAGCGTATCCCAACCGCGATTTGGTTGAAAGGCGGCGTCTGCCGCTTGGTCCACCTTGTTGGCGTTATAAACCAGGGCCATGGAGTAGGTCGCGATTCCCTTTTGCAAGGGCGTGCCGAGTAGGCGCGGAGCGGAATAACGCGGCGTCTTGCGATGGGCGAAGCCGACAATCGCGTGACGGCGTTCCAATGTAGCCGCGTCGGGCGGTTGCCATGTGCCTTCGCGCTTCGTGTGTGGTTCAGAACCTTCCAAGACGAGCATATAGCAACCCTGGTCCTTGTAAATTTCCCGGCACTTGAGCAGCGTGTAGTCGTTGGTCCAGAACACGTAGTTGTACGCGGAGTTGGACAGCTTCATGAAGTTGAGGATGTCCAGGATGGGCCGGCGATGAAACTTGACGAACGGATAGGTCGCGCGGACGATCTGCGAGTTGCGCATCGCTTCATTTTCGCTGTCGGATTCGCCCTTCTTCCCGCCGGGATCGTCCTCGACGAAGAACTTGAGTTCGCCGGGCAAATAGGGGTAGATCATCCCTTTGGCGCCGTTGTCCGCGGCGATCTTCTTGCCCGCGATGACGGCGATGGGAGGCACCGCGTTGACGATGAAGTCCTTTTGGAATTTGCTTGCGAACGGCATCCCGGCTTTCCAGATCGCGTCGTGGATAACCTCCGTCGCGGTGTACACTTTTTCCATGCCCTTGAGACAGTACCATTCGACGAGAACGACCGCTTCCACGCCCAGGCCGATGCCGTCGAGGGCGTATCCGATGGCGGTAATGGGCGGGAAGGGGATTTTCTCAAGCGCGCCACCAACGCCCCGTATTATGTAAACGGCGGTGAGAATCTTGATGAGGTAGTATCGGCCATCGGATATTGTGGAACCCATTTCGATGTTGTTCCCCTTGACCTCTGGAGAATCCTCCATTCTGGGAAATGCGATGATCGGTAGTTGAGGTCGGGCCGGACTATTTGCGACTGTATCGTGGACGGTTTTCAATTGGGGGCCGGCAGTTGAGAATCTGTTTTCTTGATCGGGGGCATCGCCGAGAGCTTTTGGAAAAGTGGAAACCGGGAACCCATTGGCCCCATGTTGTTTTCGCTTGTCGTTCTTTTCGCCCATGGCGGAGCGGATGACCACGAACGACATCATCTCGCCCATCATGTGATTCGTCGCGGTGATGGCGTTGTGTCCCCGCGCCATCCACAGAGCGCTGGAATAGCTGGTGGCGTCCGAGGCGTTTTGCACGTTCATCTTGGTGGTCGACGACCAGCCGATGTTCCAAACCAGGTTCGCCAGCAGCAAGAAGAAGAGAAACGCCACGACCGAGATTATCATCACCATCCCGCCCTCTTGCTCGTGCAAGTCGCGGCAGGCGGAGGCGAGGCTCGGCGGCGCGGCGTCGGACCGATTCGCGTCGCTCAGGAAGTGTGATTTATTGCGGCTCATAGGGGAACCCAATGCTTAGCGATTTATTTTGCGCCGCCTCGTCCTGCAACGTCGCGGACGAGGTCACTTCGATGAGGTAATACTTTCCGCGCCCGCCATTAAACTCCTTGCCGAGGATGCGGGCGATGGCCGGCATGTGCAGGGGCATGCGGTACTTCACCGTGGCCTTGATGTCCGCGTTCCAAGGTTCTTCCACAGGATCCGCCAGGTGGGTGCGCTGGTACGTCACCTTGGTTGCCCAGTCCGCCCAGCGATACTTGTTGGTGATGTAACGCCGATAATTCCCGCCCTTGTTGTAATACAGGCGGTAGACCTCGAAGTATTGCTCGCCCCGGATCGATGGAAAGCCGTCGATGCCCGCCAGGCGGGCATGCGCCTGCCAACTGCTGGCGTAGGGCACCATGGCCTGGATCGCGGCCTGGTCCGACTTGTCCTTCACCAGATTCTTGTCAGTCAAAAGCGAATACCAGACGATCTGCGATCGGGCGGCCGCGTAAGCCGCATAGATCGTTCCCAGCTTCACGATCAAGATCAGCGTCGTCTCGATGACGAGGATGACCAGCAGAACGTAAATGGGAAAGACCAAGACATAACTGAGAGAATAGGCGGCGCCGTCCTCGTCCTTGAAGACCGCGAACCATTGCTTGAGGTCGAGGCTCTTCAGTGCCCGGCATGTCATCCAGAACACCAGAACGAGGGAAACGAGCCAAATCCCCCAGATCCATTCCACCGAACGAAAGTATTCGGACAGGGGGACCATGACGTTACCTCCTGCGAAGAACGCGCCGACTCCACGAAAGGTGGAGCCAGACGGAGAGAGACCCGATCACATGATCGCCCAGCCCACCAGTTCCGCGTTGGTGCGAAATAGAATGCGACAGGCGCGGATCGCCAACAGAAACAGGCCCACGGCGACCGGGAACGTGAAGGCGGTGATCCAGACGACTTCCATCGTCGTCATTCCGGATCGTCGCCGGGAGTGCCGAGGGTGAAGCCTTCGAACCATGATAAATCCTCAGCAAGGACCGCGAGCGTCCCGATGGCGAAGAATCCGCCCAGGGGGATACGCTGCATCAAGAGACTTTTGTCCGCGTCGTCGGGAGGCCCGATGCGCGTCGGGAACAGGCTGCTGCCCACTTTGCGGAATAGAAACACCAGGCTCGACCAGACACCGACATGCCAAATGATGAGACACAGGCCGTAAATGCCGGCGGCCAGGTAGGAGTAGATCAGCATCGAGAAGCTGCGTTCCAGACCCAGGTAGACCGAGATCGCGGTCCCCAGCTTGACGTCTCCGGCGCCGCCTCCCGAAATGCGGTACAGGATAAACATCAAGACGAACGTTATGATCCCTGAAAGGAGCGACCGACCCAGCCCGATCGAGCCAAGGTGAAGCCATGGCGACGGATCGGACAAGGCCGCGCGTTCCAGGGGATAGCCGGCCCAGACGCTCACATCCTGGGCGGCGTTCAGCGTCAATCCCCAAAGGAAGGCGGTGTAGGTGGCCCAATTGAAGATGCGATGCCAACGCACATCCGTGTAAGCGCAGACGCCGACGAGGACAACCAGAATCCCCCCGGCCCAGCTGGAAAGAAAGACGCGGGGGAGATACGGGGTCAGCAATCCGCTCCACAATGGTCCGATAACCAATGGAAGCGCTAGCGCGACGCGCCATGCGATGCGCCGTCGCGCCAGACGGGGATCCATCGGGAGGGTTTGCTCGGCCATGAAACCCCGCCTATTAGGGGTCCAGGCCTTTGACGGCTTCGTCAACGGCTTTGTTGGACTTGTCTTTCGACTTGTTCCAGTAGCCGCGAATGACGATGAAGATGATCGCCGCCAGGGCGATAATCAGCACGACTTGAAGGATTTCGAGCCCTTCTTCGTCTTCGTGGAAGGCTTTCCAAAGATTTTCGACTTCTTTATTCTCGTTCATGGCTGGCCCTTTCTTTTTTTCGTTTTGGTGCATTCCCCTTCGAAAACAATGTAAATTGCATTCGAATGGGACAGCGTACTTCTTTTCCTTAACTTGTCCTTGGAACGAGTAAAATCCATTAACTTGCATCGCAGGAGTGAAAAAAACCTCCAGTGGCGGATTACGATGCCTGTACCGGGTGCGCCGATCGAGTAAGATAATCCGTACTGTCCGCGGCGGTCGGGGGGTCGAAAACGCCTTGACAATCGCCCGCGCTTGCTCGATGATCTTGGGACGAATTCCCGTTATTGTCCATGAACCCCTGCGTATTTCAAGAACAATCCTTTGCGAATGACGCGCCGCTCCTCTCTTTGTACCGGATCGTCCGGCACTTCCGCCAGCCAATTTGCCCGAATCGAGCTCGGATGTCGCGCGGAGTCTGCCAAATCGGCGATTTCCAACGCAAGCGCGCAATCCGACGCCGCGAGATCGTCCATCACTAAGGAGGTGGGCCGATGAAAGATCATCCGAATTATGAAGTGTTCGAGGAAATTGGCCGCGGCTCCAGCGCCACGATCTATCGCGCCCACGATCTGTCGCTCAAACGCGAAGTCGCGATCAAGGAACTGAGCGAGAAGCTCCGCAAGGATCCGCGGCGCATGCAAGATTTCTGGGAAGAGGCCCAGTTCCTCGCCGGCATCCGCCACGAGAACATCGTGCAGATCCACGGCATCGACCAGGAACGCGGCTGGATCATCATGGAGATGATGCGCAACAGCCTCGACAACCTCATCGAGACCAAGGGCCTGCCCCACGATCTCGTGCGCAGCGTGCTCCAGCAAGCGCTCGAAGCGCTCAAGTGTCTGCATGCGCGGGACAAATTGCACGCGGGCATTCGCCCCGCCAGCTTGCTGATCGACGATCAGGGACGCATCAAGCTGAGCGACTCCGCCGGGATTACCGTGGGCGGCGAATTTCGCAAGCCGACGGGGTCCAGCAAATATCTCGCGCCGGAATTGGTCAATCCGCAATTCGGCGCGGTCGGTCCCGGGGTCGATCTTTACAACCTTGGCTTCGCGGCTCTGGAACTTCTCTTGGGTCGCCAAGCGTTTGAGAAGTTCTTCAAGGGAGTCGGGTCCGGCGCGGTCGATCCCGAAATCGGCTGGATGCGTTGGCACAGTTCACCGGCGGAGAAGCTGCCGGCCGTGCGCGATTTGGCGCCGACCCTGCCCGATGACATGATCCGCGTCTTGCACAAGTTGACGCGCAAGGATGTTTCCCAGCGCTATGGCAGCGCGGCCGAGGCGCTTGCGGATTTGGAGAATCGCGACATTGTGCTGGTGAAAGAGGCGGATCGACTTCGCCCGAAGGGCGTCAAGCCGACCGGCGGTCCCGCGGTCGTCGCCGTCGGCGCGGCCCCGCCCGCTCCCCCGGCGCCGCCGTCGAAGGCCGTGCCGCGCCACGCGCCGCCTACCCCCCGGCCTCGACCCGGAATCCCCGCCGGCCCCAAGCCCTGGAGCAAGGACTGGATCAATGTGCAACTGAAAAGGCCTGTTGTCCTGCTGCCGATTTTGCTCTTGCTGCTGTTGCCCGTCGCCTACGTCGCCTACGACCTCTTTTTCCGCGGCGAGGAGGATACGATCGTCGAACCCGTCATTGTCACCGTCGATTCCAATCCGCAAGGCGCCGAGGTCTACGTCTATTTGAAAGACAAGGAAGGCAAAGAAAACTGGGTAAAGGCAAAGTCGCCTACGAAATCATCGATCTTGCTCCGACCGGGCGATTACAAGATCAAGCTGGAACTCCCGAACCACGAGACCCTTGAAAAGACTCTCGAAATTAAGTCGGAGAAAGCGTTCGCGTTCGATCTCAAACCGTTGGAGACGACGGTAGTCGTGGCCGGCCGAAAGATAACGATCCTGTCCGACCCTCTTGGCGCCGACATTTACATCGACGGGAAAAAGCTCGACAAGGTGACGGGCGAGGAGATCAGCGCCCCCGCATACCCATACCGTTTGAAGTTGGTTGACAAGGGCAAACCCTTCCTCGAACGGACGATCAAGTCCTTGGACGACGAGAAAACTACTTTTCGACCGCCACCCGTCCTGGCCCAGATTCGCTCCGAGCCGCCCGGCGCGTACCTCTACCTGAACGGCAAAAAACAAGAGGCCAAGACGAACGACAAATTCGAGATCCCCGCCGCGCCGCTCAAGGTCGTTCTCGAATTGGCGGACTTCAAAACCTTGCGCGTGGACTTCGAGAAGATCCCGGAGAATTTTCCGGTATTCAAGTTAATTCCGGGCAAGGACGGCTTTCGGCTGGTTCACATCGCCTTCTTGCTCAAAACGCCGATCGGCGCCAAGATCGAGATCATCGTTGATCCGAAGGAAAAGCCGCGCGAGGAAGTTGGCCCGGCCAAGCTGAGTCTGCCCGAGGGAATTTATCCCATCGTGGTCGCCAAGAAGGGATTTCGGACCTACAAGGGAGAGCTGCGCGTCGTCGCGGGCACAAAGGTGGAGGAAATCAAGCTCGTCGCTTTGGTGAGCAACTATTACGCGCTCATGGTGGGCGTGCATGATTACGCCGCCGAAGTGCCGGATTTTCTCCATGCCGAGTCGGACGCGGAGGGGATCGCCGACTTTCTCAAGGTGGGGGATTTTTCCCCGGAACGGGTGTTCGTGTTGACGCAAACACGCGGCAAGACGGCGGCGCCACAGAACCCGACATCGGCGAACATCCTCGATAAACTCAAGTTTCTCGCGGACACCTGCACCGAAGTGGATACCGTATGGGTCGGCTTCTTTGGGCAGGTGCTCTCGACCAAGGACGGCGATTTCTTTTGGCCCGCGGGGGGCGATAAGGCCGACCCCAAGACGCTCCTTCCCCTTCCCAAGATTCTTAAGGAACTCCAGCGCTGCCGCGCTCAGACCAAGGTGCTTTTGTTGGACGGTTGGCGCTACACTTTCGCCAAGGAGATGGCCGACCAACCCTACGCGGTGCGTGAATATCGGCCCGCCAAGGAAGATGTGCATGGCATTTTCTTCGTCGCGAGCTGCCAACCCGGCGAAAAGGGCTACGGCGAGTTGATTAAACGTCACGGCCTGTTCGGCATGAGCGTCGTCCGTGCGTTGACAGGGCAGGCGGACACGAACAAGGACGACCGCGTCACGGGCGCCGAACTTGCCGTCCATCTCAAAAACGTGAACAAAGAGGCCAAAACATCTTACCGCGCCGAGCAGAACCCCTCCGTGGACGACGCGGGACTGAACCCGGCCGCCATGGTCGTGGCGACGATTACTCCGCCGCTCAAAAGCTTCGGTTTGGCGCGGGCGGCGCTCCGGGACAAGAAGGGCGATGTGGCCGAGCAGCATTTGAACGACGCCCTCAAGTTGAAGCCGGAGTTCGCGCGGGCCTTTCTTCACCGGAGCGAGGCGGCGTATATTCAAGGGCGCATCAAGGATGCGCGCGAGGATTTGAAGACCTCGCTCAAGATGAATCCCACCTTGGGGCTTGCCTGGTCCAACTTGGGAGACGTGCAATTCGAGTTGGAGGACGCGGAGGCGTTCGAAAGCCATGCCCGCGCGATCGAGCTTGAGCCGAGCTTCTCGGCGGGATATCGCGATCGCGCGTATCTCCACTTGCAAGCGGCGGGAATGAAGGCTCCCTTGGGCGGAACCAAGGAAGAGCATTTGGAAAAGGCCATCGCCGACTTGAAGAAAGCCGTCGCGCTCAATCCACGCCATCCGCTCGCCTGGCACGACCTGGGGCGAGCCTACACGCTCAAGGGCACGCGGACCGGGGTCAATTTCGAACCTGCGTTCGATGCGTTCGCGCACGCGATCGAATATAGTTTGAACTCGTCGGATTTGGAGGCTTCCTATTTCGAACGCGCGCAAGCATATCGGGCATGCGCGGAAATCCACAAGTCGGCCAAGGAAATGAAGGAATATCGCGACGAAATGCTAAACGCGGTCAAGGACTACGGCAAACTGGTGGATTTCAAGTCCAAGGACGAGGACAAGTATTACTACGTCCTGGGCCGCATTCACAATCAACTGGGCAACGTGCCCGAGGCCGCCAAAAACTATGAGATGGCCACACGAGTCAATGACAAATACAAGTTGGCGTTTATCAATCTTGGCGTTGCGTTTATCAATTTGAAGGAATATACGAGGGCGGCAAAAGCACTGGAAAAAGCGGTCCAAATCGACGAGAAGGATGGCACGGCGCATAGAAACCTTTCCCGCGCCTACGCGGCCTTAGCGGTGGAGAATCCGGACATGCGCGCCGAATTGGAGAAAAAAGCGAAAACGCACGAGAATATCGCTAAGACTCTCGGCGCGATCAAGTAGGCCGAGCGCCGGACCCCGACGAAAAAGCGTCCTTACCGTTTGATGGTCCTTGGCACGGGGTCGGTCGCGAAGCCCCAGTCGGTGGGGGCGTAGCGGATTTCCAGTTGCGGCGTTTCCACGCGGCGGTTCTTCTCCGTCTTGCTCGTGAAGACGGCATCGAGAATGCCCGTCGTCAGCAATGTGCGCTCCACCGGATAGGGCGCGTGTCCCGTGTTCACGAGCGAATCGATCGCGCGCAATTGATACGCGAAATGTCCAAACGGGTCGGGCTGTTGCAGATAGAAGTGCGTCGACAATAGTTTTTCTTGGCCGCGCACCTGGCAGGCGAACGTAAAGGCGCCGCCGTCCCCCTCGTGGACGTAACCGTTCATCATGACGACGGCGGCCTTGAACTTGTCGCGGTACTCGATCAGAAAAACGCCGGAGTCGCGCGCCTTGGACGTGAGCTTGCGGTAATCGCCCTTGGCGTGGGCGGGCACATGTCTTAGAGCGGCTTCCAGAAGATCGCGGGAAAAGACGCCCTTGTCCATGGCGTTCCAGATCGCTTCGCCCTGGAGACACTGCACGGCGCGGACGCCGGTTTCGCCGCCGCGCCGGCGTTCGACCATGCATTGCATCGCTTCCAGGGCGTGAAAGCCATAGCCTTCAAAGGGGCCGTAGCCGACTTGCACCGCTTCGACGAGATCGGTTTTGACGGGAATGCGCAGCACCGGGCGACGCCAGGTCACGGGCAGCGACGAGCCGGCCATGAAGGGGATGCCCATCGCGCGCGCGCTCTCGTACATCCAGCGCGCGTCTTCCCAGCGCGCGGAGAGATGTTTGTCGTTGAAGATCGGCACCACGCGCTTGTGCTTCGCGAAGACGTTGGTGACTTGCTCGAAAAAACGGCGGCGCGGATAGAGGATTTGCCCGCGATCGTTGCTGGGGTATTTGCCATGCTCGCCGATGCACAGGACGCCGTCGACGGCGACTTCCTTGCGGCCGAGCGTCACGGCGCCGGCGATGCTGTCATACAAAGTGAATCCATGCCGTTTCGCTAGATCCTTGCTCATGTCGCGGGCGGCGACCTGATCGACGTACAGCGACGCAAGCCGCATGCGCGGAAATTCCTTGCCGCTGTGGTTAAAGCCTTCGAGAATCTTGCCGACGATAACGTCGGCGTGCGACCAGCGTCGATACTCGGTGACAACGGCGGCTACGCGTTTGGGCGGCGTCTTGGGATCCGGCACAACAGTTCTCCTCCCCGTAGGACAGGCTTCCAGCCTGTCCGAATAGTTGGCTTCCAGCCTGTCCGAAAAAATGCGCGTTCCACACTCTCCGCCTATCATCCCCGCTCGTCGCGCTGAATGCAAACCCCTTTTCCGCGAACGCCTCACATCGTCAATCCGGCTCCGGCCCCCAGGTAAGCACGCGCGCCAACAGCACCATGCGCGTGAAGGGCGTCGTGTTCGGATGATGCGCGAACGTGAGCAGCCAGCCGTCTTCCGCGGGGCAAAAACGCGCGAGGGTTTGTTTCCGCGCGTCGAGGAAGCCGCCGCCTTCCGGGGAGCGCGGCTTGCGTGAATACGCCAGGACGGCGCCCGCGGCATCCAAGAGCGCGGCGTGAATCAACATGCCAACGGAAAACTCCTCGGCGTCGAAGACTTCCCAGCGGCGCCAGAAGCCGCGCCGGAGCGTCATGACAAGCGAAGCGTCCTCGGTTTCGTTGAGGGTGATGGTTCGGGCGCCAAACCATCTGGAAAGAAAGCCGGCGCGGGCATGCGTCCAGGCCGCGAAGCCGAGCGGTTTGCCGGTTTCGCCGTCGTGGACGCGGCGGACCCAAGCGCCTGGGATGGGGGGATCGCCTTCCGTCTCCCTTGTCCAGGGACCGATCAACAGCGTGTGTGCTTCAACCACAAGGAATCCTCGCGGGATCGGCGGGAGCGGACCGGGCCTAGAGGAATCGAAAAAACAGTTCGTGCCAAATTTGCCAGTCGTGCGTGGATAAGCTACAGTTTACCAACGGAAGAACAACGAGGCATCCCGTCCTTGGGTTTCATTCCATGGAGATAGTGGTTTTTAGTTTTTGCGCTCTCTCGGTGGCCGTTATTTTCTACACCTATCGCGCCTATCGAGAGTACGCGTGCCGCAGAGTGAAGACTTTGCGGGAACGCGTGACCTACATGCTGTGGGTGGCGGCCAGCGGCGTACGCGACTGATTTTTCCCTTCCCCGTGTCGTATTTCGCTGGACGTCCCCGCCCGCGTGTATTGTTTGTTCGCGGTTATTGGCATCCCGTCCCTTCCTTGGCCAGTTCCCCCAACCGTCGATCCCCCGATACCTACCGATTGTCCCTGTCGGCGCTTCCGGTGCGCGCCCAGGTCTACCGAGGCATCCTCCACCGAGGCAGGGGCTCTCGTTCGTGTTTCGGCACGACGAGGCCCCTGTTTTTTTGCGCCAAGACTCTCACTAACACGAGTATTGCTAACCGTGGCACGCTCTTTGGTACTCCAAAGGGCGTGCGGTCCTAGCCGCTGCCGCACGCCCACGGAGTACCGAGAGCGTGCCACTGGGCGGCCTTCTCGATTCGGAAACGTGATGACGCATCTTCTCCTTGGCGGCGCCGGCCAGCTGGCGCAGTCCTTTTCCCGGCTGCTTGGTACGCGCTGTCTTTCGCTGGATCGGCGCCAGGCCGATCTGCTCGCGCCGTCTTCGATCAAAGACGTACTCGATCAGCATCGTCCTGCCGTCGTGC
>Ga0163144_10015474_pt1 | contig 15726 bp, 10 predicted proteins | sample OliLak19BULKMAT1_FD_123175 | JGI IMG/M metagenome (GOLD analysis project Ga0163144, IMG submission 123175) | Freshwater microbial mat bacterial communities from Lake Vanda, McMurdo Dry Valleys, Antarctica - Oligotrophic Lake LV.19.BULKMAT1 | ecosystem: Environmental > Aquatic > Freshwater >...
ATCTGGGTGTCGGAAATGATAATCTGGTCTTTGTAGATCTCGTAATCCCGGCCCGGATCGAAAATGCTGGAGAAAATTATCAGCATCGCCGCCATGGGAAGAGTGGCAAGACCGACAGCGAAGCCCGGATGAAACATGAGCATCGTCCAGCGGTTCTGAAAATGATGGCAGCAGGGACACTTCCGCGCCTGTTGCGGAATGTCCATGCAACACAACTTACATTTTTTGATGTCAGAAGGGGAGTTCATGCTTCGCCAATTTCCGGCATGTCTGGTTGATCTCCAAATCCAGGATCTGGAATTCCCGGATGAGGGAGAATACAGAAGGCGTTTAAACCAATCATAGGACTTTGGTCATAAAAACGCTGTTTGGATCTTCTACGTATGTGGAAAAAGGAGTACAGGGTGTAAACCCGAATCTGGCATACAACCTTCTGGCAGGCTCAAAATAGTCCATGGCACCGGTTTCCAAACTCAACCGGCGATACCCGCGTCGTTTCGCCTCATCCAGGATGTGTTGAAGCATTTCGGATGCGACCCCTTTTCTCCGGTAACCGGAGGCGGTGCGCATCGATTTGACTTCGCCATGTTCCGCACTCAGTTCCTTCAACGCTCCGCAGCCCGCCAATTCCAAATCATCCCAGACGCTCCAAAAGGTGACATCCGGTTTTTTCAATCCATCCAGATTCAACGCATGACAACTTTCTGGCGGGGAAACCAGGGACATACAACGGAGATGCTCTTGCAACAGCTGAATAATCGCCGGTCCGGTGAGATCATCTTTTCGAATTTCCATGAGAATTCCCCGTTGATTCAACCTAAAAAGGGCAGTTCAACCGCAGAGAACGCACAGAACACAAAGGAAGGCGGGAGAGTTTGAGTAGGAAGGTGATCACCCGTCATTCGAAGCCAAATATCTCTCAAGTTCCTCACTTTGCGTTTTTTGCGTTCTCTGCGGTTAATCAACTGCCGTTTCAAGGTTCGCGGCCTACTCCATTCCGTCACAAGGTCTGACTCGATTTGAAGCTTCACCGAATGTGTCGTAAAAAACATTGGGGCTTCCAGAAAAAAATCACAACCGTCAGAATGCAACGGTCAGAGCACTAAAGAGCGCCGAAGGACTGCTCAACGGCCGATGAACATGCTCAAGACCCCCCAGAGCACGAGCAGGAGGACCAAGGCTAGGAAGATAAAGCGGTTCCGGGCCACCCGCTTTTCGTATCGCAACGGTCGAAGACCTTGAATGCTCCCGGCTGCCAGGTAGTTCACCAGTTTGGGGTTGGAAACGGGTTTGCCTCGAAAATGGTTGTAAACCCGTTTCAAGAATGCAGCCAGATCGTACTTGCGGATGCCCAGGTCATTGTATTGCTGGGGTTGCGGCGGGTCGGGAGGTTTTTCAGCCAGCCGGTTGGCTCCAAGTTCCTCGAACACCTCGGGTTTCGGACGGGAACTGGTGGCGGCAGAAGCTGGCGAGGGTTGTCCATGCGGAATGGCGGTGGAACGCCATTTGGCCTGATTTTTGGGCGGAGCCGCTGCAGCCGACGGCTCGTTTTTTGCGTTCAGCTTTTTAAGCTTGGCTTTGAGGGCGGCGATTTCGTCCTCCAAAACTTTGGCCCGATGACCGATGGGGTCCGCCTTTTTTTTAAAGAGCCCCATAAAACGACGATCATTTCTTGAAGATCAGAATCAAACCGAAGACTGCGGCGACGGCGATCAACGGCCAGAGAAAAGCGAGCCCGATCTTGGTGAGCTGGCCGAAGGAGTATTGTGACAGAAAATCTCCGGACAGATTTTTGGCTTTTCCGCCCTCCTGGGGGCTGGCGCTTCCATTCCCGTCCAGGACCGTAAACTTCTGGCGGGCGGAGTTCCATTCCATGCGGGAGTTTTCCAGAGTGGTCAGGGCGCGGGTCAACTCGCTGTCGTAATGGTCCTTGTCCCAGTTTTCTTCGTGCAAGGCGTTGACCTTTTCCAGGGCGGCCTTGAAGTCAATCAGAGTTCGGTTCATCTGTTCGGCCTCGCGCCGGGACTTGAATTCAGCTTCGGTCAGCAGCCCCATGCCGCGAGTCAGATTTTGAAGCGCTTCCTCGCGGCTGGTTCGATATTCCTGCTGTCGGCGCTGGAGTTCTGCGAGCTGGGCCAGTTCCTGTTCCCGTTGCTCCTTGAGCCGGGAGATTTCGGCCAGCTCGTTTTGGATGCTGGAAAGTTTGGATGTCACTTCTTCGCGAGAGACGGGCCTGACAACCTCCGGCTTGTAAGCCGGTTTGGCGTAAGCAACCGTTTCTTTGCGGGCGGATTGGAGATCGGTATCGACGAAATCCGAAGCATCGAAGTCTGATGACATGAACAAACTTTAATGAGGCTGAAAAGGCCTGTAAAGTAACAGTGCAAAATATCTCGGCACCGGAAAGCTGAAATGATGGGCCTCCGGGAGGGCGCACCTAAAGAGCCTGTGGGAACAACCTGACGTTTCAAAATCCTTTTTCAAAACTTGCGCTTGTTACTTTTGCCGCATCTTTTTAAGTTTTCGTTGTGCCCGGATTTTTTATTGATTTCATCCGAACGATTTTTTCCACTCAAACGGGATCAACCAAAGCGGGCAAGGAGCGGATACTTTCATGATCGACCTCATTCAAGTTCCCTACAGTCCTTTTTGCATCGTGCAGCGCCGGATACTCGAGTTTTCCGGGGTTCCGTTCAAAATCACCGACATCCCCAACCCTGATCGAAGTCTGGTCTGGAAACTGACCCGCGGGCGGTATTACGCGGTTCCGATCATCCAGGACGGCAAGACCGTCGTTTTTGAGACCTCCGAAGATTCACAGGTGATCGCCAAGTATCTGAACGAAAATCTCGGGCTTGATTTGTTTCCCGAGGAGTGGCGGGGAATTCAAAGCATCTTGTGGCGGCACGTGGAAAATGAAGTGGAATCGCTGACCTTCCGGCTGAACGATGTTTATTGGGATAAAAACGTCCCCAAAACCGAGCATGCCGGGTTTGTCCGGCACAAGGAGCGGAAGTTCGGCCGGGGTTGTCTGGTTCAGTGGAAAAAACAACAGTCCGTTTTGTTGACGGAGCTGGAAAATGCGTTGACTCCTTACGAACAAATGCTGGGGCATCATGCATTCCTGCTTTCTGACCGTCCATTATTTCTGGATTTTGACCTTTTTGGGATGTTGGGAAATTTTCTATATTCGGGACAATACCAGCTTCCGGCCGGGCACCGGCGCGTGAAAGCGTGGTATGGCAAAATGAGCAAACTTAAATTCGCGCGCACAAGTGAAAAACTACGTTCTTGATACCAATGTCCTTCTCCACGACCCCAACTCCGCACTTAATTTTGCTGACAACAATGTCCTGATACCGATAGACGTCATCGAGGAAATCGACCGTTTTAAAAGGGAATCAAACGAGCTGGGGCAGAATGCCCGGACGGTTTCCCGCACCCTGGACGCACTCCGGCTCAAAGGAAGCCTGAGTGAAGGGGTGGTCCTGGAAAACGGCGGCAATCTGAGAATCATTTTTCCGGACCTGTCGAGCAACGGCCACCAGATATTCGGCAACAACACCGTGGACAGCAGGATCGTAAACCAAGCGCTCCAGGTGCAGCGCGCCTCCCCGGCCATCCCGACCATTTTGGTTTCCAAGGACATCAACCTCAGGATCAAAGCCGACGCGCTCGGATTGCAGGCCGAGGATTACGAGACCGACCGGATTTTTCTCACCGATCTTTACACCGGCATGTTCGAGATCTCGATCTCCACGGAACAATTGTCGAAATTCCGGGCGGATGGAGAATTCAAACTGGACAACAAGGGGCATTATTTTCCCAACGAATATTGCACCTTGATCGACGCGGCGAATCCGAAAAAAGCGGCCCTGACAAAGGTGGATTTAACTGCGACCAAGCTGATTCCGATTTCAGATTATCGCGAAGGAATCTGGGGAATTAAACCCCGCAATCGGGAGCAACATTTCGCTTTCGACGCCCTGCTTGATGACAAGATCAAACTGGTGACATTGATGGGCAAAGCCGGGACCGGAAAAACTTTGATGGCCATGGCGGCCGGGCTGAAACGGACGGTGCTCGACCGGGAGTTTCGCAGGCTTATCGTGGCGCGGCCGACGGTTTCCATGGGAAAAGAGCTGGGCTTTCTTCCGGGATCGCTCGAGGAAAAGCTCAATCCCTGGATGCAGCCGATCCATGACGCCCTGGAGCTGCTCAGCGATTTGAACATGGGCCATGAGAGCCGACGGAGCAACGATCTGATGCGCTCCGGAACCATAGTGGTCGAGGCTTTGAGCTACATCCGCGGACGGAGCATCGCCAATCAGTTCATGATCATCGACGAGGCGCAAAACCTGACGCCGCTGGAGGTGAAGACCATCATCACCCGAGTCGGTCACGGCACGAAGATCATCTTCACTGGTGACCCCTACCAGATTGACAATCCGTATGTGGATTCGGCTTCAAACGGTTTTAATTATGTGATCAGCAAATTCCGCAGACACGGCATCGCGGCCCATATTGAGCTGCAAAAAGGCGAGAGATCGGAGCTGGCCGAGCTGGCTGCCAATATCCTCTGATTGCCGTCAGGGCCGCTGGAATTTAAAACGGCCTTGAAGTCTTTTGTCAGACTTCAAGGCAGGGCGTTCGGATCAGGCCGGGGCTGGGCTGAATTCCCTTTCAGCATTACATATGGAGACCTTTGAGGTTTCCACGTCATCAGGTTCCAATTAGGTTCCATTATCCATGTTCAGAATAGACCAGTCATTTCGTGAGCGGGCATTGCGTTATGCCCTGTTTTCACTGGCTGCTGTCGTGCTACTGCTCTCGGGAATCATTCTCTACGGCTGGTTCATCCGGTCGGAACCTATCGTCAGCTGGCCGGCAGGCAGCACCGCGATGCAGCCGAACACGGCGCTATGCTTCATAATTTCGGCCATCGCACTCCTCCTGGCCAGGCCCTATCGCTATTTCGCCTGCGGACTTTCGCTCGTGGTCCTTTTGTTGAGCGGCTCGACCATTTACGAATATTTCAGTGGCACCAATCCAGGGATCGACACCTGGCTGGTTAAACCCTTTATCACCTCCAATGTCACCCGGCCGGGCAGGATGTCACCGATCACGGCGTACGGACTGTTTTTGCTGGCGTTTTGCCTCACGCTCAACGGGCTGATCTTGAGAAGGCAGCGCCGGTTTTTTCTGATCCAGGTTTTTGGATGGTTGATCGTGGCCCTGGGAGCGCTGAACCTGGTGGAAGGACTGTCGGGAATCCGAATTGTTTACGCCTGGGGCACGAAGGTCAGCCACATGGGAATCGCGTCGGGGATCGGATTTTTATTGCTCGGGCTAGGACTGGTGATTTTAGGTTTCCTCCTGAGGGGAACACCTCCGGCCTATGAATTCCCCTGGATCTCCATACCGGTCGCGGTTTTTGGCGGGGCGGTGACCCTGTTTCTTTACCTGACGATTCATTCCAGCGAGCATGGAAAAGTCACCCGGTCGGCAGAAGCAGAAGCGCGCCGCTTTCAGTCAAATATTTCCGAACCGTTGAAGTATCGCATCCGTGCGTTCCAAAGAATGGCCAGGAGGCTCGAGTTTGACTTTATTTCACCCTGGGCCAAGTGGGAGGATGACGCCAGAAGTTTGCTGAACGATTTTCCTGAATTTATTTCCATCAAATGGGTGGTTCCAAACAATTACAAGGTTGAGCGAACCGTGGCCGCGGCGGCTATTGAAGGGGATATCGACTCCTACGGCGCGAGTCTTTTCACCCGGTCTTTAAACCGCGCCAGGTCCAGGGATGTTGCGCTCGGCGAGGTTTTTAACGGTCCCGATCAACGGCATGTCTGCCTCCTCAGCGTTTCGGTCAGTCCCAACGAAACTTTCAAGGGTTGGATTGTCGGAACCATCGACGTTGAGCCACTGCTAAAATCGATTCGGAGGATCTCGGACGGCAGCGAACATCGTATCGAGGTTTTTGAATCTAGGAGGAGAATCTTTTCCGATTCGCCGCCAAATTTCAGGGCCAACTACAATCAGAGTTTTGAGGAAACCGTCGATTTTTACGGCTCCCTGTGGACTTTCCGTGTGACGCCGGGAGTGAACAGGCAGGCGGCATCCACGGAGAAATTAATTTTGATCGTCGGCTGCACCCTGAGCGGGCTTTTGACCGTGGTGAGCCATCTGGGATTGCGCACGCGGCAGAAGGAAAAAAGGCTGCGGGAAAGCGAGGCCACATTCCGGCGTTCGTTTGATGATGCTTCCATAGGCATGGCGCTGGTCAGGTTGGATGGCACCCTAACACAGGTCAACGCCGCCCTTTGCCAACTGCTCGGTTACGAATTCAAGGAAATGATCGCCTCGCATTTCCGAAGTTTCACCCATCCCGAGGATCTTCTGGCCGATGAGGAACAATTCGCGCTCCTGACGGCTGGAGAAATTGACACCTACCAGGTGGAAAAAAGATTCGTGCGAAAGGACCAAAGGGTGGTCTGGGTGTTGCTCAACGTTTCGCTGGTCAGAACCAGCCAGGGGGATCCGTTGAACATGGTATGGCAGATTCAGGATTTCACCGAGCGGAGGAGGGCCGAGGAAAACCTCCAGCAAAATCTTGCCTTGCAACGTGGGATTCTTGACGGAACCAAACTCGCGATCATTTCCACCGACACCGAAGGAAAAATCCTCACCTTCAATCGCGGAGCGGAAAAGATGCTGGACTACAGCGCTTCCGAAGTCATCGGAGTGTTGTCGATCCAGGCCTTTTATCAGCAGTCAGAACTGGTCGAAACCGCGGCCCGTCTGGCTGGGGAAATGGGTTTGGAATCGAAAAATCCATGGGAAACTTTGAGCACCGCGGCGAAATACAATTTCCTTCAGGACAGGGAATGGACCTATATCCGCAAAGGCCGGAGGGCGCTCCCGGTGCTTCTTTCGCTGAACGCCCTGCGGAACGAGCGCGGAGAGGTGGACGGATTTCTGGCGATCGCCTCCGACCTGACGGAACGAAAGCGGATTGAAGCGGAACTCAAGGCCCGCGAGGAGGAATTCCAGGATCTCTTCGAAAACGCCAGCGACCTCATCGTCAGCATCAACCCTCAGGGCGGCTTCATTTACGCCAACCAGGCCTGGCAGCGAGCCCTCGAATATTCCACGCAGGAACTGTTTCAGATGAATTTTTTCGACCTGGTCGTTCCTCCCGAGCGGACGGCCTGCCGGTTGAGATTTTCACAATTGCTTCAAGATCTGGCGGCGGGTGAGATGGAAACGGTCCTGGCAGGCAAGAGCGGCAGGGAAATAGTGGCGTCAGGCAAGATCACCACCCGGGCCCACGATGGCGTGGCCATCGCCATCCGGGCGATATTCCGCGACATCACCGAACGGAAAAAATTTGAGCAAAACCTCAAGGAAGCCAAGGAGTCTGCGGAAACGGCGAACAGGATGAAGAGCGAATTTCTGGCCAACATGAGCCATGAAATAAGAACTCCGATGAACGGGATTCTCGGGATGACCAGCCTTCTGCTTCGCAGCAAACCAAACCCGCAGCAGGAACGTTTTTTGATCGCGGTCAAACATTCGGCGGACGACCTGTTGCGGATCATCAACGACATCCTCGATTTTTCGAAGATTGAAGCCGGAAAACTGGAGTTAAACCCGGAGGAGTTCAACATCTCGGACACCCTGGCGGAAACCTTGAAGAGCCTGGGCATCCGAGCTCATGAGAAGGGGCTGGAGCTGCTTCTGGACATCGAGCCCGAAGTCCCTGCGTATATCAAGACCGACATGCTCCGCCTGAAGCAACTGATGATCAACCTCGTTGGCAACGCGGTCAAGTTCACCTCCAAAGGGGAGATCGGAGTAACGGTTCGCAAAGACGACAAGAGACATCCCAAAGGTTTTGTCCGGCTCAGGTTTGAGGTGAGGGACACGGGGATCGGAATCCCGGCACAAAAGCTAGGTGCCATTTTTGAACCTTTCCAGCAGGCGGATGGTTCGACCACCCGCCAGTTTGGGGGAACCGGGCTTGGATTGACCATCTGCAAAAAGATTGCTGCGTTGATGAACGGGGAGATCGGGGTGGAAAGCGAAGTGGGGAAGGGAAGCAAATTTTATTTTACCATTCTGGCGGAGATGGTGCGAAGGGAGGCGCGAGTCCGGGATTATTCGCAATTTTCAAAAGCCAGGGTTCTGGTGGTGGATCACCATCCCGGCACACTTCAATTGCTAGTCCAATTCCTCACAAGCTGGAACATCAAGGTGGCATCAGCCGACAATGGAGCTCAGGCCTTGCGCCAGATCGAGGCGGCCCGGACCGGTGGCGAACCATTTTCCATCGCCATCGTGGACTCAAACTGTAAACAGGAAAATGGAGCGGGGCTGCTTCCAGCCCTCAAGAAGGCGGCTACCGAAGGATTAAAGATCATCGCACTGCTGCCAAGCATCGACAGTCACGAACAGGATGTATTGTTAAAGACGTTGGGGATCGAACATTTCATGGCCAAACCGGTGGGCAAATCAGAGCTTTTCAACGCACTTTTGGAGAATTCTCAGGAACCGGGTTCGGCTCCTAAATCCGCCGCACCAACCACGGCGGGCAGCCGGAAGAAGCTGCATGTTTTGTTGACGGACGACAATGCGATCAACCGCGAGATGGCAACCTATCTCCTGCACGAAATGGGGCACAGGGTAAGCATTGCCACCAACGGACGTGAAGCCCTCGAAATGGTGCGGAACCATTCGTTTGACGCCGTGTTGATGGATGTCCAGATGCCTGAAATGGATGGTTTTGAAGCCACACGCCGTATCCGGGAGTTTGAACAGATGACAGATCGCAGGGTTCGGATCATCGCTCTGACCGCGCACGCCATGCAGGGGGACCGTGAAAAATGCCTGTCCGCAGGCATGGATGATTACATCACCAAACCAATCCTGCAAAAAGAACTTGCCGCCGCGTTGGAAAGAACTCCGCGCCAGGACCAGGCAGCTGAATCCGGTCTGGTGGAGGCCCCCCTGCCCTGGGATTCCGAAGGCCTGCTGCAAGATTGCGGAGATAGCGTCGAGCAGTTTACCCGGATGTTGGAACTCTTTTTTGCCGAAGTTCCGGGCCTGATTGATCAGGGGCGAAAAGCGATTCAATCCCAGGACCGCGAGGGGTTGAAACGCCATCTCCATCAACTAAAAGGAGCGCTGGCCACGCTGAGGGCGACCCAGAGCAGCCACTTGGCCAAGGAGCTGGAGCAATCCAGCGGAGAACATTCGTTCGAAGATCTGGGCCGTCAGTTTGATCAACTCGAGGGCCAGACCATACAGCTTGCAGCGATGATTAAAGCGAAAATGGCGGCTTCCCAACCCAGGCCCTGACCGGCCGCGGTGATTTCTTTGGCGGTTCACAATAAAAATGAATTGATTAGACCCTGGTTTAGTCATGAAATTCATCTCTATGAACCATTCCCAAATTAATCAGACTACACGTCGCGATTTCATCAAGACCGCAGGCAAGGTGGCCGCAGTGTCAGCCCTTGCAGGTGCCGTCATTCCCCACGTTCACGCCGCCGGCAGTGACGAAATTCAAGTTGCCCTCGTCGGCTGCGGAGGCCGAGGCTCCGGAGCCGCCGTAAATGCGCTCTCAACCTCGGGCGGCCCAATCAAGCTGGTCGCCATGGCCGATGTTTTTGAACATCGCCTCAAAGGCAGTTACGACGCGTTGATGAACAGCAATGTCAAGAAACTGGTCGATGTGCCGGCCGACCGGAAGTTCATCGGCTTCGACGCCTATAAAAAAGCGATGGATTGCCTGAAAAAGGGTGACATCGCGATTTTCACCACCCCGCTGGCTTTTCGTTGGGTGCATTTTGCCTACGCCATTGAAAAAGGCCTCCATGTGTTCATGGAGAAACCGTTGACGGCAGACGGACCGACTTCGCGCCGGATGATCAAAATGGGGGAGGAAGCCAGCGCCATGAATTTAAAGGTCGGCGTCGGCCTGATGTCACGCCACAGCCGGGCGCTCCAGGAATTGCACAAACGGGTAGAGGACGGTGAAATCGGAGACATCGTCCTCATGCGCGGTTATCGGATGCACGGACCGGTGGGATTCTTTTCGTCACCGCCGAAACCCGATGGAATCAGCGACCTGATGTACCAGGTCCAGAGGTTCCATAGCTTTCTCTGGGCCAGCGGCGGAGCCTACAGTGACTTTTACATCCATCATATTGATCATCTCTGCTGGATGAAAAACGCATGGCCGGTCAAGGCCCAGGCCCTGGGCGGACGCCACTACAAGACAAGCGCCGAAGGGGTTCCTTACGTGGATCAAAACTTCGACAGCTATGCGGTGGAATACATTTTTGCCGACGGCGCCCGCTTTCTGATGGACGGTCGTTGCATCAATGGAACGGCGCCGATTTATTCCAGCTACGCGCACGGGAGCAAAGGCATGGCGATCGTGTCGAAAAACAGTGATTGCGGCTTCCCCTCCAGCATTTACAAGGGACAAAACGCGGACCGGGCCAACATGCTTTGGGTATCGAAGGAAAAGCCCGGCGAACAAGATCCGTATCTCAACGAATGGAACGATCTGCTGGAAGCCATCCGTGCCGACAAGCCATACAACGAAGTCAAGCGGGGCGTTGAAGCCAGCGTGGTCACCTCCATGGGTCGTATGGCGGCGCACACCGGCCAGGAGATCACCTATGATGAGATGCTCAATCACGAACACGAATACGCTCCCGGAATCGACAAGGTGACCATGGATTCCGAGGCACCACTGAAGGCCGATGCCGATGGAAAATACCCGGTGCCCGCCCCCGGTTTGAAAGGGAAGCGCGAATATTGATGGTTTGTCCGGGCCCACCAGTCGGCTGCCGGGCGAACCTGGGTTATTCCAGGTTCGCCCGTTTTTCTTTCCGGCATCAAGGCTATTCACGAAGCTCACCCACAAAAATCCGAACTATCTCATGACTCCTTCCCGAATTCTACCAGCCCTGGTTTTGCTCGCCTGCCTTCCTCTCCATGCTGCGGACCAGCCGCAATGGGGCGCCGCCTGGGGCCGCAACATGGTTTCAAAGGAAAAAAATCTTCCGGCGGAATTCTCTGTCAGCAACAGGATGAACATCCGCTGGAGCGCCAGGCTCGGGACGGAAAGTTATTCCACGCCGGTGGTCGCGGGAGGAAAGGTTTTTATCGGGACAAACAACGGTGAACCTCGCGATCCCAAACATCAAGGGGACCGGGGGGTCTTCATGTGTTTCGAAGAGGCCACGGGATCGCTTTTGTGGCAGCTGGTGGTACCAAAACGGGAGGAAGATCCCTACCTCGACTGGCCCAAAAGCGGAATGTCTTCCCCCGCGACCGTGGAGGGGAACCGCGTTTACATGGTGAGCAACCGAGGAGAGGTCATGTGCCTGGACGCCAACGGACTTCGCGACGGCAATGACGGCCCCTATCAAGATGAAGCATTACACATGACGGAGCTTGGAGTTCAGCCGCTGAAGCTCGGGGAATTGGATGCGGACATCATCTGGATGTTGAACCTCACAGAAGCTGCGGGCATCTGGTCCCACGACGGAGCGCACAGCTCCATTTTGATCGACGGGGATTTTCTTTATCTCAACAGCGGCACCGGGGTGGACAACACACACAAGAAGATTCGGACACCCGATGCGCCCGGCCTCGTTGTGGTCGATAAAAAGACCGGTCGTTTGCTGGCGCGCGATCGGGAGAAGACCGCGCCTGAGACTTTTCATTGCACCTGGTCAAGCCCGTCATTGGGGGTCATTGATCGGCGCAAGACCATTTTTTTCGCTGCAGGAAACGGGATGCTTTATGGATTCGAACCATTGACCAAAAAGCTGACGGCCGGGGAAGTGGCGACTTTGAAAAAGGTCTGGCAGTTCGATTTTGATCCGTCGGCACCAAAACAGGAGGTTCACCGGTTTAACAGCAACAAACGCGAGGGACCGAGCAATTTTTACGGAATGCCGGTTTTTGAGAAAGGCCGGATTTTTCTGGCCGGCGGAGGTGACATCTTTTGGGGAAAGAATGAAGCGTGGCTCAAATGCATTGAACCTTCTTTGAAACAAGGTGGGGGGGGTGAAATTCAAACCAATGTTGTCTGGTCTTACCCGCTGGAAAAACATGTCCTCTCCACGCCCGCAATTCTGAACGACCTGATTTTCATCACCGATGCCGGACGGAAAGTGCATTGTCTGGAGATCAAAACAGGGAAACCTTTCTGGGTTCATGAAACTGATGGTGAGTTTTGGGGCTCTCCCATGGTGGCGGATGGAAAGCTTTTTGTCGGGACACGTCGGGGAGATTTTTGGATTTTTGAGGCGGAAAAGGAAAAGAAGGTGTTGTGCCGGACACAACTTGGAAGCCCGGTCAGCGCCACGCCGATGGCCGCAAACAACACTCTTTACCTTTCCACGATGCGGGACCTTTATGCAGTAGGATTCCCACGGAATCCGGACCGATCCAGAACAAACCACCGGTGATTTTCAGGATTGCTTGACCACGCCCGGGGCGTTCGGGTGCGATTAAAACTGGGTGAGGCCTACACGGAGCACGGGCCTGTGACCTGCACTGGAGTTTGGACATTTTTGGTAGGGCGCGTCGCTCCGCGCGCGCCGGGAATTGGAAATAAGTGTTCGCAGACGGAAAGACTAATCCGGGACGAACAGGCGAATCGTTTCTCTTGCATTACCCTCCACCCCGGCGTGCGCGAAGCGACGCGCCATACCAGCACGCTTATCAAAATGCGCGGGTTCGTGGCACGATTCCAAAATTTCCAAACCCAAGTGCGCCGTAGGCGCGACATCTTTGTAGAATGGTGATTCAAGCGTCAGTGAGCTCCATCAGGAGCGGCATCGTCCGTTTGACGTTTCGCCGCGTGCCGCCGGCAACCCCGTTTCCCCGACGATGCCGCCCCTGACGGGGCTTGAGATTTTTTTGGCTGCGTTTCTACAACGATGGCGCTCCTATGGAGCTGGCTGCAAAATGTCCAAACCCCAGGTCCCTCCTCCGATGGAGAAGGGACGGGGACCAAAGGTTCCGATCCGATGACGGGCGTGACTTCAGACTTGGTTGGACTCCTATTACCTCCTGCTTCAAAGTTCACCGGCTTCAAGCTTTACCTGAAGTGAAAATCCCTTAAAGTTCAGGTTTCAAATTCATGGGCCCTTTTGAATCCAGCAAACTTTGCCGGCAACTGACCGCCGGGGAAATCCAAACCTTGCAACAAACCAGCCGAGAGCTGCAGTTCAAGGCAGGCGAGACCATTTTTTGCGAAGGAGAGAAGGGAAACGGCATTTACATCGTGAAGGAAGGCACCGTCTCGATTTCCACCCCGCTTTCCGATGGAGAAAAAAAAATCCTGACCCGGGTCGAACCGTCAGGAGTTTTTGGAGAAATGGCCGTGGTGGATGATTTCCCCCGGTCGGCGAGCGCCGTTGCAGAAAACGATGTGACAGTTTATTTTATTCCGAGCGAGGACCTCTGGCGCGCCATGGAAACGATGCCGAAACTTTCGCTCTGCCTCTTCCGCGAAGTCAGTGGTCGCTTAAGGGAGTTTAACAAGCAGTATGTCGAAGATGTATTGCAGTCGGAACGGCTGGCTCTTGTCGGTCGTTTTGCACGGTCCATCATTCATGACCTAAAAAATCCGTTGAACATCATCGGCCTGGCGGCCGAACTCGCCGGAATGGAAAACGCACCTTTGGAATCCCGTCAGAGATCGAAGGAACGGATCCGGAAACAGGTCGAGCGCATCACCAACATGGTCAACGAATTGTTGGAATTCACCCGCGGATCGCAAAGCGCCTTTGTGGCCGCCGCCGTTGATTACAGTGCTTTTGTGCCCCAGGTGCTGGACGAACTGACCATGGAGATGAGCCTGAAAAACATCGTCATCGAACTGGAATCGGCCCCTCCAGAGATCATTGTGAACATCGATCCCGCGCGGATGACGCGGGTGTTTCACAACCTAATTCACAACGCCGCAGATGTTCTGCCGCAGGGCGGAAAAATCTTCCTGCGCTTCCGCGTTTCAGACGGGGAGCTGATCACGGAAATCGAGGACACCGGGAAGGGCATCCCGCCTGAAATTGTCGGCAAACTTTTCCAGGCCTTTGTCACCCACGGAAAGGCGCACGGAACTGGCCTTGGGCTGTCGATTTGCCAGAAAATCGTCGGGGACCATAAAGGGAGAATTTACACCCGGTCTGAGCCGCAACGGGGTGCGATCTTCGTCTTTCATCTTCCGCTCCCACGATAAGTGATGCAGCAGGCCAGGACCCCGGATTCCCTCCATTTCCACTGATCGCGAACATGAACCGCATCCGACTCCTTCCGGAACAAGTCGCCAACCAGATCGCCGCCGGGGAGGTGGTTGAAAGACCTGCCAGCGTGGTCAAGGAGCTGGTTGAAAACTCCCTCGACGCCCAGAGTTCGAAGATCACGGTTGAGATCCAAAACGGCGGAAAAAGCCTGATCCGCGTGATGGACGATGGATTCGGCATGAGCAAGGACGACGCCTTGATGTGCCTGGAACGACATGCCACCAGCAAGATCAGAACTGCGGAAGATCTCTCCAGCATCGACACCATGGGATTTCGCGGCGAAGCCCTGCCAAGCATCGCCAGCGTTTCCCGCTTTTCCTTGACCACCCGGGAACGAGAAGGTGAATCAGTTGAAGGCACCCAGGTTGTGATCCAGGGCGGGAAGATTATCCAGGTCTCGGCGGCAGGCCATGCACCGGGGACCACGCTGGAGGTGCGCCAGCTTTTTTACAACATTCCCGCACGCAGAAAATTTTTAAGGAGCGAAGAAACCGAGGCGGCGCACATCCAGCACTACCTCCTCCTGATCGCCTTGGCCTATCCCAAGATCTCTTTCACTTTCGTGAAGGATGGCAGGATAGTCTGGCAGCTTTCGCCCACGACCGAGGCCGATCCGATGAAGGGTCTGAGACAGAGACTAGGCGCACTCCACGGTGGCAATGACCAGTTCCTGGGCGTTCAATTCAGCGTGGAACTTCCACGCCTGTCTGACCCGGAAGAACACGCCGGGGAACTGGCTGAAAAGCCGGGGGCTCCGTTTAAAATTTGGGGTTATATCGGCGCACCGGGCGTTTCGAGGTCCAATCGCGAGGATCAGCATTTGTTTGTAAACCGCCGCCCCATAGACAATCGCGGACTGAACTTTGCGCTGCTGGAAGGTTACCACAATGCCTTGATGAAAGGGCGTTACCCGGTCTGCTGCCTGTTCATTGAAATCGACCCCTCCGAGGTGGATGTCAACATTCATCCCAGCAAACGGGAGGTGAAATTTCACCGGGAAAGAGCCGTCCGTTTTTACCTCACACAGGCGGTGCGAACCACGTTGCTCCAGTATCATCACCAGCCCGGTCCTGCGACTATCCCAGTTCCTCCCGCAAAGAACCGAAAAAGCCGGGATCAATCCCAGATTCGGCTCCATTAGCAAACCTCGTCCCGCCACCCAGAAAGGAACAACCGCCTGAAAGGTTTGCTCCGCATCCGCAGCAAGCTGATGTTAAACACGCTTTTTTTCCACCCCCCCCCCCCCCCCCCCCCCCCCCCCCCCCCGCGGGGGCGGGCCCCCCCCCGCCCCCCCCCCCCAAACCCCCCCCCGCCTCCCCCCCCCCCACCCCCAATCTCCCCCCTCCAAACCCCCCCCCACGCCGCCCCCCCCCCCCCCCCCCCCCCCCAC
>Ga0163144_10015476_pt1 | contig 15726 bp, 13 predicted proteins | sample OliLak19BULKMAT1_FD_123175 | JGI IMG/M metagenome (GOLD analysis project Ga0163144, IMG submission 123175) | Freshwater microbial mat bacterial communities from Lake Vanda, McMurdo Dry Valleys, Antarctica - Oligotrophic Lake LV.19.BULKMAT1 | ecosystem: Environmental > Aquatic > Freshwater >...
CAGGCTGTTGGCGATCTGGATTCGCCAGAATATCTGGAAGCACTAACCATCAGCCGCGATGCAGCACAGGCAGGGATCGATACATTACTCAGCAGCCATCGGCTTGATGCACTTGTTGCACCAACCAAGACACCAGCATGGTTGATTGATCTGCTCAATGGCGATAATTATCTGGGCGGCAGTTCTGGCCCTGCGGCACGGGCTGGCTACCCATTGATCACCGTGCCATCTGGTTTTATTCATGGATTGCCAGTTGGGCTAACATTCATGGGCACGGCCTATAGTGAACCAATGCTCATCCGGCTTGCGTATGCCTTTGAACAGGCCACCATGGCGCGTCGACCACCGCAGTTTTTGCCGACCCTGAATCTGCCATAGGAAGCAAGCTAATCAAATTTGACAATCAAACTCAATCATCGTTTTGGATTGCGGCAGCCATGCTGCCGCTGCGCAAGCATGGCTTGCGCACTCCACACCTGCAACCGTATGTTACAGGTTTTGATTGTCACAATTCGTTAGGCTCATCAACTGGCGTGCAATCTGAGCAATATGGACAGCATCATGCCAGACCATATGAGAGGTGTGGTTGAGGATCGTCACTTCACCAATAGTTGTATGATCGCCAATCTGCTGCCATTGTTCCGCTGTGAGCGTTGCCAACTCAGCGGCGTGTGCTGCACGGATCTGCGTAAAGGCTGCCAAGGCGGCCTGCAGATCCGCATCAATATACTTGCGATCACGAGCCCAGGCTAGTTGATCAAATCCGCCAATCGTTGGCTGTTCAGCATAGCGTAGCGTTCGCATACGTTCCAAGACAAAGGCCTCTGTATCACGTAGATGGCACACAACTTCGATCACAACCCAGCCCTCATCACTGCCATCATTATCAGGGGTGTGGCGGGCCTGTTCGGGGGTTATGTCACGTAGAAGGGCAGCCAACGTCTGGGGCGTGGCTCGTAGTGCTTCAACTAGCTCGCGGGGTGTGTCGTACATAGCAACTCCTTCGATGGTAACGATTATGCTCTATCCTACCATAACATTTTTATACAAAGAACAAGTACATATTAGGCCATGGCTACTTGTTCTGTCTCTCCATACACTGCATGCAAAATTGTTGGAATCCTGCAATCTCTACAATGCGCATGGTTGCTCGATTGATCGTATCATAGAATACGAGCGCTGTATCCGTGGGGTACCGCTCCTTTACTATCCATACGAAACACACGTATACCACAACACATATATCGAAAGGGTGAACGCATGCCACAGCCGGACACTGATGCGTCAACAACCGAGAAATCCTCCGCCGCCATGTTGACAGCTCAGGCGGTTCGGTTGGCAACTGCAGATCAACAGCATATGGCCGTTGCAAATGAGTTGGCACGCCAGGTGCGCTACCAGGAAGGCCTGGCCCGTTGCTCACAAGTCCTGCTCGAATCGGCACCCGATGCACAAGATCGCCATGAAATCCTCGTCCGCGCCCTTGCACACCTACGCGATGCTGCTGAAGTCAGCCGGGCATACCTATGGGAAAATATCAACGACCCACAGCATGGCCGAGCTATGTGCCTGCTCGCCGAGGCCTGGGAACCAAATCTCGATTCACTACGCAACCTGCTCGATACATACAAGATCACAACCATTCCCTGGTCGATCGTTCCACCTGCAAAGCGCCAAGATCTTGAGTCTGGTCAAGCGGTTGGTGGATTGACCGAGCAATTGTATGCTGACGCACCAGAACTTCTGCGTATGACCAGACGAATATCGGTTCAATCGACTCAGATCTTCCCGATCCATATCGATGGACACTGGTGGGGCTTTGTCAGCTATGAGGATATCAACCCGCATATCTGGGATGAACTGGCAATCGTAACATTCCGCACAGCAGCAGAACTGTTTGGGCAAGTCCTGCGGCGTTGGCAGGCCGAAGACACACTGCGTGATAGTGAGGCAGCCTACCGCACATTGGCCCTCGAACACGAACGGCTGTATGAAGCAGCACGTCAACGAGCCGATGAACTCGAAATGTTGCGGCAGGCTGGTGCTGTTGTGGCAGCAACGCTTGATCCACAGGAGGCGATTGGGCGGATTCTCGAACAGATCGCACGAGTGGTGCCACACGATAGCGCCTCCGTACAACTACGCTTTGGAGATATGACAGAAATTATCGACTGCCGCGGCTTCGAACATCCCGAAAAGATCATTGGGCTGCGCTTTAGCATCCCCGGTCATGATCTGCATAAGAGTGTCTATGATCATGGCACACCACAGCGTATTGATGATACCATTGGCCGTCCGGCGTTCTTCACGATCATCCACTACCCTATTCATTCATGGCTTGGATTGCCGCTCACCGTTCGCGATAGAGTGATCGGCATGCTGACACTCGATAGTGCTCGTACGAATCATTTTACGGAAGATCATGTGCGATTGGGCAAGGCATTTGCCGATCAGGTTGCAATTGCACTGAATCACACTCAGATGTATAAACGCGAGGTTCGCGCCCGTGAACGCCTGACAATCCTCCAACACGCTGTGCGCGAGATCATTGCACAGAGTACGGCACTTCCGCAGCTATATACCGCAATCCATCAGGCAGTCAAGCAACTGATGCCAGCCGATGCCTTTGTGATCACACTCTTCGATCCAGTGCACGAGGAGATTGAACATGTCTACCTTGCCGATAAGAACACGCTCTGGCCCACTGAGCACGCCCCAGTATTGGGCAGTTTTGCCGATTATATGCTGCGCCGTCGTGAACCACTCAAGATCAATAATTTTCACGATTTTACCGATTTCGCCTTCCAGGTATTTGGTGAACCAGACGACACAAACTCAGGGATTGCCGTCCTTATTCATGGCCGTGCCCGAGTGCTTGGGGTCCTATTCACACAAAGCTATACTGTCGATGCCTATACAGATGAGGATCTGGCAATTCTGGAGCTTCTGGCAGCCCATGTCGCCACGACACTCGAAACCGCCGCACTGTTTGCCGAGGTCACGCGCCTGGCAACGGTTGATTCGCTGACCGAACTCCCAAATCGACGCGAATTCTTTCGCCGCGCGGGGCAAGAACTTATTCAGGTGCAGCGCACCCGTCGGCCACTCTCAATGGTCATGCTGGATGTTGACCGCTTCAAACAGATCAATGATACCCACGGCCATCAGGTTGGCGATCAGGTTATTCGTACGATTGCGGCAGTGTGCCGTTCCAATCTGCGACCAACTGATGTTGCTGGCCGCTATGGTGGCGAAGAAATCGCAATCCTCTTGCCCGAGACAAACCGCGCCGATGCTGCTCGGACAGCTGAACGAGTGCGGCTGGCAATTGAACAACTTCAGATCACGATTGGCCTCAAAACGATCCGCGTAACGGCCAGCCTTGGGGTCGCAACCGCAACCGCTACAGAAGAACAGAGCCTGGAAGAACTCCTGAGTTGTGCCGATAATGCGATGTATCTGGCGAAACAACGTGGGCGTAACCAAGTGACGATCTGGGATGCCCCACCCCCACACTAATGGCAACCATGGTATGCTAGTCATGCACAGATGCCTAGCGTACTATAGGGTACATTACATATGAGGGGAATGATTGTGACAAAGATCAAGGTTGGTGCCCAATTTCATCCACAGCATACGACATGGGCCTCATTTGCCGAAGCAGTACGCCATGCGGAAGAGTTGGGTGTCGATTCGGTATGGAATTGGGATCACTTTTTCCCATTATCTGGCGAAAAAGATGGCCCTCATTTTGAGGGCTGGACGACATTGACGGCAATGGCGATGCTCACGAGCAGGGTGGAAGTTGGCTGCTTGGTCACATGCAACAGCTATCGCAATGCCAATTTGCTGGCCGATATGGCACGAACGCTGGATCATATCAGTAATGGGCGGCTCATCCTTGGCATTGGGGCTGGTTGGTTCGAACGCGATTATAGCGAATATGGCTATGAATTTGGCGATGGACCAAGCCGCCTGCGTGCATTACGCGAAGCGCTGCCGATCATTCGGGATCGCTGGAGCAAACTCAACCCTGCACCAACCCGCAACATCCCGATTTTAATTGGCGGCGGTGGCGAGAAAGTCACCCTGAAACTGACAGCATTGCACGCCGATATCTGGCATGGCTTTGGGCCAGTGGCGAACTTTGCCCACAAAAATAGCATTTTGAACGATTGGTGCAAAGAAGTTGGCCGCGACCCAGCCACAATCGAGCGCAGCGTTTCGCCACGCGATGGTGACACAAACGATGGCTATGTCGAAGCCGGTGCCAACCATATTATTCTTGGTATGGGCCAACCCTGGGATTATAAGAAGATCGAGGCATTGGTGGCCTGGCGCGAAAATCTCAAGGCATAATACGAAATAATGCAGCTTATTCTGACACATAGTCATACCAATTTCGATGGCCTAGCGGCACAGCTTGCTGCATCCCGGTTGTTTCTGGGTGCTGTGCCGCTGCTAGGGCCTGATCTGAACCAGAATGTTCGGGCATTCCTGGCCTCGGTGCAAGAACCACTGCCATTTATACATGCTGCCGATCTGCCAAATGAACTGATTACACGCCTGATTCTGGTTGCTACCGACCAGCCCCCACACCTGACATTCCTGCCCAACCCATTGCCCCCACTCTTGATTGTTGATCAGCACACACCGGCTCGCCCACTTGCCCATTCGGAAGAGCGAATGATTGGTGCGGCTGGTGCAACAACAACATTGCTCGTTGAGCGCTTGATCGATATTGGCATTGCCCTGCAACCACATGAAGCAACATTGCTGTTATTAGGGATCTATGAGAACACCGGCAACCTAACACTTCCTGGCACCAGCCGGGCGGATCTCACCTGCGCTGCATGGTTACTCGGGCAGGGTGCTCGCCTGGATGCCATCGGCGAATTTTTGTGGCGTTCGCTCCCAGCTCCCCAGGAACACAGCTATCACGATTCGACCATTCGCCCAAACCTGACTGCTGCGGATCTGATGAGCCGCAGGGTTCATACTGTTCCGCTTGCTGCTACCATCGCGCAGGCGGCAGCGCTGCAGATGCGGCATGGCCATACCGCCCTGCCGGTTGTTGATGATCAACATGGAGTCCATGGCCTGATTGCGCGCAGCGATCTGGATCGGGCGCTACGGCATGCACTCGGCGATGCTCCAGTGGCGCGCTATATGTGGCATGGGCCACAGATGGTTGCTCCCGAAACGCCACTCGCCATGCTGCGTCAGGCATTACTCAATGATGATGGGCGGATCACTGGCCGGTTATTGGTGGTCGATCAGCAGCAGCACATCCTGGGAATCGTCACTCGTACCGATCTGCTGCGCGCCTGGGAAGCGCCACAGAGCCACGATAGCGACAGCCAGATCGATACAGCCGATATACTTGAGCACTTTTTGTCTGCTGAAACACGAACGTTACTGCATCGTGCTGCCGAACTGGCTGAACAGCGTGGGACTGCCCTGTATATTGTTGGCGGGACAGTTCGCGATATCCTGCTGAAGCGTGCCCCTAGCGATCTGGATCTGGTTGTTGAAGACGATGCACTTGGCCTGGCACAAGCATTGGCCAGCCAACTTGGCGGCCATGTTCACAACCACGCCCAATTTGGCACAGCAACACTGGAACTCGATCCGGTGATCACCGTGATCGATGGCGCTCCCACACCCGTTCATGCAACTCAATCGCTCGATTTTGTGACAGCGCGTACCGAATTCTATGAACGCCCAGCAGCACTCCCAGAAGTTGAAGCGGCCACACTACGCCACGATCTGCACCGCCGTGATTTCACGATCAACACACTGGCAATCTGCCTGAATCCATCGCGCTATGGCCGACTGTACGATTTCTATGGTGGGCAACGCGATCTTGAACGGCGGCTGATACGGGTGCTGCATAACCTCAGTTTCATCGATGACCCAACCCGTATGCTGCGGGCTGCACGCCTAGCGGCGCGCCTGGATTGTACAATTGAACCACGAACGCGGGCGCTAATTGCAGATGCAATTGAGCATCGGGTGTTGGAGCGGACGACACACCAACGGGTGTTGGATGAATTGCTGTTGGCACTTGCGGAGCCACAGCCAGAATGCGTGTTGAAACAGTTCCATGATCTGAACATGCTCCAGGCGATCCACCCAGCACTGAGTTGGAATGAGCCAATGGCCGATTGGTTTGTGGCTGCACGTACACTGCAATTGCCAACCGATTCGCGCCCTGTGCTTGGCCTGGCCCTACTCGTGTTTCCGCTATCGAATGATCAGCGAGTTGCGTTTGCGGTTCGCTACCGCTTGAGTGCGCGGCTCACCAATATGTTGCGAGATCTTTCGGTATTGCACGAGCGATTGATTGATCTTGCTAATAGCTCATTGGCCAATAGTGCAATTGATCGCTATCTGCATGGGCTGGACGATTTCGCCCTACAGGCATTTCAGATTGCTGCGCCAGAACTGGTTGCCAGCCATGTTGCGCGCTATCTGCGCGAATTGCGCGCTATCCACCTGGAATTAGATGGCAATGATCTGCGTGGCCTGGGCCTCACACCAGGACCAACCTTTCGCATATTGCTGGAAGGGCTACGGGCTGCCCGGCTCGATGGTGTAGCCGTTACTCGTGAACAGCAGATCCTCTGGGTTCGGCAGGCGGCGGGAATATAGCGAGAACCAACCCTAAACTGCGGAACCAAGAACCAAGAACCTGTGTAGGTGCGCTTCATAGATCCGCCCGAAGAAGCCCCACCAACAAACAAATAGTAGTCTGTCAACCCTGATGTGATGATTGCGTATGGCGCAGGGGCGCGATATATCGCGCCCTACTCGCAGCTACAATGCGGCCAATCAGGTGAGTGGCTGAACCTACGACAGTGCGGGGAATCTGCTCAACGATGGCACCAGCACCTCGACGTACGACGCGCTCAATCGCCTGACGGTGCGCGGCACGACGAGCAATGCCTATAACGGCGATGGTACGCTCGTCGCCCAGACGACCGGCGGTGTCACCACGCGCTACACCCAAGATCTCGCTTCCCCGCTCAGCCAGATCCTCAGCGATGGCACCAACCAGTATGTCTACGGCATGGATCGACTGTATGGGGTGACCAGTAGCACGCGCATCTGGTCCGCCAGCGATGCGCTCGGCAGTGTCCGCCAGACGCTGAACGACGCGGGTGGGGTGATCGGAACGGCGAATTACGACCCGTGGGGCCAGGTGCAATCCGGGTCGGTCGGTGCCTTCGGGTATACCGGCGAGTTACAGCAGGGCAGCAGTGTCTACCTGCGGGCCAGGTGGTACAATGCGGGCAGTGGCAGCTTTGGGAGCCGGGATGCGTATCCAGGGATGGCGGAGCAGCCATATTCGCTGATGCCGTATCAGTATGGCTATGCGAATCCGGTGCTGAATCGTGATCCGAGTGGCATGTGTTCGCCGGGATCGATACACTGATCTGTGCAGGAATCGTCATCTCCGTCGCTGACGCGATTGTGGTGCTCGCCGCAGCGGGAATCACATCGTACACCGTCAATGATGCATGTGTGCGACAACACGCCTGCGATCAACTGGCCGCTGATTTGACGCGACTGTTGCCTGATACCGCGACCGTAGCAGCCAATCGTGCCACATTGAAGCGCGGTTTCGACGTTATTGCTGCTGGCGGGAACGGTTTCGTCTGGAATGATACACCGCCCGTATTAAACACCGGCAATGCGCCGCCGATACCGCCAACAGCACCGGGAACGCCGCCGATATTGGGGCAGGTTCCACAGTTGGGTGTCAATGTCCAAGGCGATGCGCTTCCAGCAGAAACAGCGCCGTGCCCAGAAACCTTCCCGCTCGACCTCGTAGACCGTGGGTCGCTGCGGAGCGCGCAGTGGCCAAACGCAGCGCAGCAGCGCGGGCCGGTGGTGTTGGCGACAAGATCGGGAGATGCGGGTGATCCTTGGGAGCGGATACTGTTCAAGCCAAGTTACAGTGAACAGCAAGTTAGAGAGATCCAGCAACGGATGCAAAATTGGACTCACGCTACGTATGATAGCGTTGCTCACAGTATTATAGATCATACATTTCGCCACGGATACAATGATAATTACCTAGAATATTTAAGGCGTGCTGACAGCTTTAATAGAAGAGGTGCTCAAAAGAGCAATCTTGACTGGCAAACTGTAAGGTATAATAAGGGTAATGGGGAGTTTCTGATCGTTAGAAATGGAAAGATAGTGAGTTATGGTGTAAATAAGTAGGTTGCAGATACCAAGCTCTGGAAAATAGGGGTAATATTCGAGGCGCTCTACCTCTTTGATTTGTGATTCTTGTTGATAGTATTAAGGTGTTAGTATGAATAGTGACAGCCATTTGTTTCTTCTGATTGAACATAATGTTTTTGTTTCCACTTCTGATTATATGCAAATATTGCAAAGCAATACCGAAAAGGTTATTTATATACCCACCAAGGTAATAAGTTATATTAATGATACACTTGTGTGGGTAGATACTGTAAATCCATCATCTGAAAAATCAAGTTTTTCAGGTTTAAATCCCTTCGGTCCAACCATTATCGAGCCTGTTGAAGCGCGAAGAATCCAATTAATTTGTGATGCTTGGATTGGTGTATTTGGATTAGGCCCTGACCAAATTCATCTAACTGGCGAGTGGGTGAACAATGTTGATGAGAATGGAAACGAGCTTCAAGGTTATTATGAGGATGTATGTATCAGTCGTGCCGATATAATCGGACACCTTCAAAGTATTTCTAGTCTTGCACAAGCATCCAATGATGGAGACCTTCTGATTCTGCATTACGGACTCTAATTGCTGCCAAACTTCCTGAAAAGCTTGCAGAAGCGTTGACTACCGTACAAAAACCTCGTTCTGAAAGCTGGTATATGCCACCCATGGCACTAATCGCTCTTCTGTGTATGGGAATGGAAGTGTGATCGCCTCTACGTTGTGACTGGTAGCACCCGCACGATCACGTATGCCTACGATAGCTTGCAAGGACTCACGGGCGCCGTCGAAAGCGGCGCGACAACCAACACCTACACCTATGGCTATGACAACGCGGGCAATCGTACGAGTGTGAGCCATCAGCCATCAGCTGTCAGCAACCGCGCCTTCGCGTGGTGTTCGCCCACTTGCAGCTGAGGCATGACCATCGGACAGTGCTGAACCACCAGCTTTCCTTACGGGTTCAGGGCGTAGCGCCTGGCCGTTTGGGGGGTGCCGGGGGTGCCCTCTGGGCGTTGACGGAACGGCCCCTGGCAAAAGAGTAACGGCGATGGCACCCTCATCGCCCAAACCGTAGGCGGGGCAATACCACGCGCTACACCCAAGATCTGGCCGCGCCGCTGAGCCAGATCGTCAATGATGGGAACCAATATATCTATGGGCTGGATCGGTTGTTGAGTGTGGTGGGCAGCACGCGCACCTGGTACTGGAGCGTGCGCCAGACGCTCAGCCAGCCATCACTTTCCAATGTGGCCTCGTTGCGGGCGTAGCAGGCACATCCAAATGTGATGTTGGTTCGTGGATACAGGTGCCTGCTGCGCCCCTACGTTCGTTGGACGCGATGCCGACGTTGACATTGCGTGGTGTTCATTTGTTCGCAGCCGTGGCATGACCTACTAACGTTTGTGGGCCACAAACATTCTTTAGATCAAAAAAGAACACGGAGGGCATAGGCAATACGCTCCAACTGGCCACCAACATATCTTGATCGCAGCTGAGGCATGACCAACGGCGCGCAAGCCCCAATAAAAAACTCAGCCTTAAGACGGTTTGACAGCCCTTGTTCATGCTGCTATACTCGCCAACAAGTTAACCACACGATGTTGATCGGGAATAGTACGCATAGAAGCGACGTTCAGAGAATCGGCGGTTGGTGCGAAGCCGGTACGGGCGCGAATGTGGAATGGCCCTGGGAGTCGCGAAGCGAACCAATTCTGGAATACCAGAGTTGCAGTAGCCAAGCCGGAAACGCCACCGTTATCAGGGCGCAGGGTATTACGCGTTCTACGCAGCGTACCTGGTTGAGTGCGTCGCTTCTGGCGGCGAACGAGGGTGGTACCACGGGAGCTTTTTGAGCCTCTCGTCCCTTACGGGATGAGAGGCTTTCTGCTTTCTTAAAATTCTGGGATTACCAGGCAACGCGGATCTGGATCACGGTATCGGGGGATTCAAGCAATAGGTAGCGGCCATCTGGTCGCTCCTCAATAGTATAAGGGGCGGGAGCGCCATTGCGAGTGATATTCAGTTGGCTGCGTTTGCCTTCGCCAGCACCCTGCGGTAGTGGCAGTGCAATCCGGGTACGGTCGGCGCTGCCGGTGACATCAAGTTCGATGGCCTGGTTGCCCTGCCGCCAGTGGTAGGCCACATAGCCATCGCCGGAGGCATAGCGCGCAATGGCATAGGCATCGCGCACATCGGTTGTCGTGGTCCAGCGCGGGGCAACAGTGACATCACGGTAGGCTATTGCGTTATCGCTGATGCCAGCAGCACCCTCGATCAGTGCGCTGAGCATGTTGCCAGTACCCCAGCCATCAGTCGGGATGGTATCGTCTGAGCTAACACCTTCTGCGCCATCACGATGGTACCAGAGGAATGTCCGGCCCTTACTGAGCATACGGAGCCAGTAATGTTCGAGAATTGCGAACCCATATTCGGGTTGGCCATAGCGGAAGGCACCGCGGGCCAGTTCGCCGCCAACCAGCGGCATGATTCCACCATTGACATACGAACCAGGAATCTCGCCACTGCGCCCTGCCAGGCCAACCAGGCCGCGTGGGAAGGGCGGATCAATACTGTACCATTCGGCAAAGGCACCATCGGCACGGCCAGATGCATAGCGGGCATTGTCTTCGGCTCCGCGTTGCATGTATTCGGCCAATATTGCTCGGCCTTGATCAGTATTCAACACGCCGCGATTCAGTGCGAATGCATTCGAGAGGCTCAATTGGCGTTCGGCATTCACACCGGGCAGATCGACCTTGTTGAACGGCACATGATGGCGGAAGAAGCTGCCATTCCAGGAAACGGCATTCAGATTGCGGATGATGCCAGCCGAAAGATCGCGCCAGAGTTTGGCCAGGTTTGGATCACCAATGCGATCCTCAATGCGAGCCAGCATGGAGAGCGATTGGGCCAGGCCAGTATTATCGCCATGAAAAATCCCCCAGATCGTCTTGTCGTCGATCCAGTGGCGCGGTGCTGGTTTGCCATTATTCGGGTCGGTGGTGGTCTGGCCGATCTCAAAATCCCAGGTATCGATGGTGTAAGGGCGCTTGACCAGCCCGCGTGCGGCGTCCCAGCGCAACGGATTCTGGAGGGTGTAGGTCAGCGCTCGGCGCATGGTGCCAAGATGGTTCTTCAGCCACCCATCATCGCCATTGGTCTGCCAGAGTTCATAGACACCCTGGACATACAGGTATTCGACATCGGCTTCGACGGGGGTGCGGTAGGCGCGGATCTGAAACTCTGGCCGATCCAGAAAATCCGGGAAGCTGCCATCCGAGTATTGCGAATCGCGAAAGGCATCCATGGTCGCACGCAAATTGGGATCGAAATAGCGTGCGGCCCGTTGCTGGTAGATATGGTCGCGCAGCCAGAGCAGGGCGCTATCGGGCGAGCGATAGCCATGCACCTGGCGGTTGCCAAGGTTATAGCTCAGCACGGCCTGATCAAGCAACTTCTGGGCAGCTGGGATAAACGCATCAAAGCGCTCACGGCCAGTCACAAGACTGGTGCGGGCATCGAGTGTAAACAGGCTCGGATTGACTGCCGCCTGCTGGCCGCTCAGAAACAGCGCAGCCCATTGTGGGCCAAGTGCCCCACGCGGAAACACCGTCAGCGTGCCCTGGCCGTTCTCGATCCGGCCTTCGGCAGTGCCAGCATAACGCTTGCGCGAATCAAACAGGACAATCGCTGCCGGGCCAGTATATCCAGGCGCACGGACGCTGATCGCAATGGGTTGCAGTGGTGTGACAACCGATTGCGGGCTGGCAATCGATGTTCCATTCGTTTGGGCATGCGTAATCGAGGGGGCCAACAGGGCGGCGGGCGTGGCCAGGAGTGTGGTCAAGAACATGCGGCGATGCAGACGTGGCACAAAACACCTCTGGTTTCATGGCGAGAACGAGTATTCAGGAGTCAGGAGCCAGAATGAGACATCAATGCTTTAACTATACCATAGCCTGCCCTGCGTAAAACTGATAGACACTACATGCAGGGCTGATGAAAGAAACCCTATTGGCTATCGGACTATCGGCTATCGGCTATTTCATCGAAGAAAGGAAGACACATATGGCAACCAAACGAACGCGGGTCTTTTCTGGTATTCAACCATCGGGCCAACTGCATATTGGCAATTATCTTGGTGCCATCCAGCAATGGGTGGCTGGGCAGGGCCAGAAGGAGAATTTTATCTGTGTTGTCGATCTGCATGCGATTACGGTTCCACAGGATGCGACACTGCTGCGCCAGCAGACACGCGAACTGACGGCATTGCTGCTTGCTTCTGGGATCGATCCCCAGCAGACGACACTGTTCATTCAGAGCCATGTTCGCGCCCATGCCGAGGGCTGCTGGATTCTGAACTGCGTCACGCCAGTTGGCTGGTTGGAACGGATGACGCAGTATAAGATGAAATCCCAGAAGCAGGAGAGCGTCCTGACTGGTTTACTCGATTACCCGGTGTTGCAGGCAATGGATATTCTGCTGTATGACACCGATGAGGTGCCGGTTGGCGAGGACCAGAAGCAGCATGTTGAGCTGACCCGCGATATTGCCCAGCGCTTTAATGGCCTGTATGGCGACACATTCGTGATCCCCAAGCATGTGATCCGCGAAACGGGCGCACGGATTACGGCGCTGAATGATCCAACGGCCAAGATGAGTAAGAGCGATCCGACCCGCGGCCATGCGGTGCGGATTATCGATACGCCAGATGAGATTCGCTGGGTGTTCAAGCGGGCCGTCACCGATGCTGGGCGCGAAATGACATTCAGTGATGATCCAGCACGAGCCGGTGTTAATAATATGCTACAGATCTATGAACTGATCACCGGCCAGAGTCGGGCGGCAATCGAGGATCATTTTGCTGGCAAGGGCTATGGCGCGCTCAAAACCGATGTGGCCGAAGCGGTGATTGAGGGTTTGCGCCCGATCCGCGAACGCTACCATCAGTTGATTACTGCACCAGATGAGCTTGATCGGCTGATGCGTGTTGGTGCGGAACGTGCCCGCGCCGTGGCCGAGCCAAAGATTCGGCTGGTGAAGGAACGAGTTGGCTTCGTATTGGAGTAGTACAGTATGGTGGATCGCTTCCTGCCGCCTAATCTGCGAGACGAGCGTGTGGTTGCACGGATCGGGTTGATCTCCGATACCCATATGCCGGATCGCTGCCCACAGCTGCCCGCAGCGTTATTCGAGGTGCTGCATGGTGTCGATCTGCTCCTGCATGCTGGTGATGTTGGTGAGTTGTGGGTGCTTGATCGCCTGAGCATCATTGCGCCAGTGATTGCGGTGCATGGCAATGATGACACTGTTGATACACAGCGTGAACTGCCATATCAGCAGATCCTCACTGTGGCAGGCCAGCGGCTGGTGCTGACCCACGCTCACTATCCTGATCGGACTCAGGAGCTGGATTCACGCAAGGATGATGCATGGGGGCCAAAACTTGAGCGACGTGCAGGATTTGGCCATAGCGCCGGGGCCTCAATTGTCGTCTTTGGCCACACCCATATACCAATGGCGCACCACTATCAGAATATGTTGCTGATCAATCCTGGTGCGATCGCGGCACCGAACTGTGTGTTACACCAACGAATTCAGACGGTTGCAGTGCTGTTCATTCGTGATGATGGACTGCCGATTGTGCGGCATATCGATCTTGCAACACCCGAGCGCGTGTTTGTGCCACAGTTCGATGAGCATGCTGGATTTGCGGCTGCCTTCAGCCAGTATGCAGATTCAATTATGGCTGCCGATCTGGAAGCAATCTGGCATGATCTGGAACAATATGCACGTTCACTAGCGCCAGATGTGCGAGCGGTGTTGCGGGCCGGAACACGCCATGTGCAGGAGCGGCGCTGGTTGGGGGATCAGACGCTGATTACCCGTGCCGAATTGCTGGCCGAGATCCAATTGGCCGATGCGATACCAGCTGATGTGCGCGCCAGAATCACGATGCTACTGAGTGAATAATGTGTGGTTCGATAGGGAGAAACGATGAAAACCAGCCCGTCGCTTGATGAAGTTCGCGCCATGCGTGGCCAGGGCAACCTGTGCCCGGTGTATACCGAAGTCCTTGCCGATCTGGAAACACCAGTCTCGGCGTTTCTGAAAGTGGCCCGCAGCCCATGGAGCTTTCTGCTCGAATCGGTTGAGGGCGGCCAGCATATTGCCCGCTATTCGTTTATTGGCGCAGAGCCATACTTGACCCTGCGTTTCGATGATGGCCAGGCCCACGCTGTCCAGGGCGGCTATAAACAAACCCTGCCCTATACCGATCCGCTGAAGGTGCTGGGTTCGTACTTAAGCTCATATCGCCCTGTGCGTTTGCCGGATCTGCCGCGTTTTGTTGGCGGTGCGGTTGGCTATCTGTGCTACGAAACGGTCGCCTGTTTTGAACGACTGCCCGTTCCCACAAAAGCTGGCTATCATATTCCACTTGGCATGTGGCAGTTTGTCGATACGCTGCTGGTGTTTGATCATCTCAAGCATAAGATTAAGATTATCAGCCATGTCCACCTGGATGTTGATGATCTGGCCGCCGAGTACCGCCGTGCAACCGATAAACTGGCCGAGATTGCTGAACGGTTGCGTGAGCCGGTTGCATTCGAGCACCTGATCGATGATCGACCATCGACCGTGGATGCGCGTCGTCCATCGCCCACCGCGACTCGGGCAACATCGAACGTGACCCAGGCACATTATGAGGCAATGGTGCTCAAGGCCAAGGAATATATTGCTGCTGGCGATGCCTTTCAGGTAGTACCATCGCAGCGCTTTAGCCGTCAAGTCAAGGCCGATCCATTCACAATCTATCGGGCATTACGGACAATCAATCCATCGCCATATATGTTCTTCCTGCACACTCCTGAATGTGATCTGGTTGGCTCATCGCCGGAATTGCTGGTGCGGGTTGAGGATGGCCTGGTGACGACCCACCCGATTGCGGGAACACGCCCACGCGGCCAGGATGATGAACAGGATCGGGCGTTGGCCGAGGAGCTATTGGGCGATGAAAAGGAGCGCGCCGAGCATCTGATGCTTGTCGATCTGGGCCGCAACGATATCGGGCGTGTTGCCACGGCTGGATCGGTGCGGGTGCCAAATTTCATGTCGGTCGAGAAGTTCAGCCATGTGATGCACATTGTCAGCCATGTGACCGGGCGTTTACGACCTGATATGACAGCACTTGATGCGCTACGGGCTGTGTTTCCTGCTGGAACGGTGAGTGGTGCGCCAAAGATTCGGGCCATGGAGATTATTGCCGAATTGGAGGGCGAGCAGCGCGGCATCTATGCCGGTGCCGTTGGGCATGTTGGCTTCAATGGCGATCTGGATACGTGTATCGCCCTGCGAACCATGGTTGTCAAGGATGGCGTGGCCTATGTGCAAGCTGGCGGTGGCGTGGTGGCCGATAGCGACCCAACGGCGGAGTATCACGAGAGCGGCAATAAGGCAGCGGCGCTCCTGCGGGCAATCGATGAAGCCGAACGGCTGGTTGAGCCACG
>Ga0163144_10015478_pt1 | contig 15725 bp, 16 predicted proteins | sample OliLak19BULKMAT1_FD_123175 | JGI IMG/M metagenome (GOLD analysis project Ga0163144, IMG submission 123175) | Freshwater microbial mat bacterial communities from Lake Vanda, McMurdo Dry Valleys, Antarctica - Oligotrophic Lake LV.19.BULKMAT1 | ecosystem: Environmental > Aquatic > Freshwater >...
CCCAGGCAGCCACCTGCGGCCAGGCGGGCCATTGCCGCACCGCAGCGCCAGCAAGCTCCGGCGAACAGGCCCAAGCAGCTTGCAGCAGCCGGGCAGGGTGGCGATTGGGAAGAGTTTTGAAAGTAGAGCTTGCGTGGGCGAAACTTGACGGCACAGGGCGTCAGGTTCGAGTCCCTTCAAGTTTGCTGCCGGTCTGCCGTTAAACACTATGAGCCGGGTTCGTGATGCACGTGACGTACAGGTAGTTGCTTTAGAAGGATAGGGTTTATGTCAAACAGCATGTTTTTTACCGGACTAAGCGGCTTGAATGCGGCGCAGGCCGCTTTGGTGACTACCGGCCAAAACACGGCCAATGTCAACACGCCTGGCTACAACCGCCAGTCTGCAGAAATCTCATCAGCAGGCGGTACTTTCAAGGCCGGCGTCGGGTTTTTTGGCAACGGCGCGAAGGTGGTCAATGTCACCCGCAGCTATGACCAATACCTGACGGCGCAGTTTAATCAGGCCCAGTCTTCTAACCAGGCCCTGAGCAGCTATTACACGCAGATCAGCCAGATCGACAACTTGCTGGCCAACCAGAAAGCCGGGCTGGCACCGCAGTTGCAAACCTTCTTCAGTAACGTGCAAACAGTTGCCAACACCCCAGCTGATCCGGCGGCGCGCCAGCAACTGCTGAGCGCCAGCGAAGGCCTGGCCAACCAGTTCAGGACCATGGATCAGTACTTGACCAGCCTGAACGCCAATGTTAACGACCAGGTCACGGGGAGCGTCGATCAGATCAACGCCTATGCCGAGCAGATAGCCAGCCTTAACAAGCAGGTGGCCATGCTCAGCAACGGTAAGCAGCTACCCAATGACCTGCTGGACCAGCGTGACCAACTGGTCAATGAGCTGGGCAAGCTGGTGGGCACCAAGCTGGTCGTGCAGGATGGCGGGCAGTACAACGTTTTCATTGGTAATGGGCAAACCCTGGTATTGGGCGACAGGGCTAGCCGCCTGGCAGCGGTCAACTCGGCAGCGGATGCAAGTCGCACCACGCTGGCAGTGATCAATGCTGCCGGCAACAAGGTTGAATTTCATGAGAGTGCGATCTCTGGCGGTTCACTCGGCGGGCTGTTGCAGTTTCGCAATGAGGCGCTCACCACGTCGCAGAACTCACTTGGGCGAATGGCGATTGTTCTGGCCGAGACCTTCAATGCCCAACATAAGCTGGGGATCGATCTGAATGGCGTGACGGGCGAAGAGTTTTTCTCGCAGGCTGTTCCCGGCGTTATTGCGAACAATAGAAACACTGGCAGCCTTGATGTGACCGCCTCATTTTCCGACAGCGGTCTTTTGACCACCAGCAACTATCGGCTGGACGTTGGCGCCGGCCCGAGCTTTTCAGTCACACGGCTCTCAGACAACAAAACTTTCAACGCTGCTGATCTTGCGGCTGCTGTGCCTCCTGACAGCTTTGATGGTGTCAGACTCGCGTTTGCAGGTGCCGCTGTGGCGGGTGACTCCTTCCTGATCCAGCCGACCCGCGCTGGCGCACGCGATCTGGCGGTGAAACTGACGGACCCGGCTAAGGTGGCGGCAGCGTCGCCTGTCATCACGGGCAACACAGTGGGCAATCAGGGCAGCGGCGCGATCAGAGCTGGGTCGGTGGATGCCAATTATCTGTTGACACCTCTGGCAGCCAGCATTACGCTGACGTATAACAGTGCAACCAATGAATGGAACGGTTTTCCAGCTGGTGCTGCCGTGACGGTCACGCTGGCTAATGGCACGCCTGACCCTGCCAACCCTTACGCGGCAGGCGCGCCGGTGACTTATTCTGCAGGTGCCAGGATGACCTTCAACGGCATCACGGTCACGGTCAGTGGGACACCATTGAATGGCGACAATTTCACTGTGGCGAAAAATACCGGTGGCGTGTCTGATGGCAGCAACGCCTTGTTGCTGGGCGCACTGCAAAACAAAAAATCCGTGGGTAATGGCACCGCTAGCTTTAACGATGCTTTCGGGCAGCTGGTCAGCAGCGTGGGCAACAAAACCCGGCAAGTGCAGATTGCCGATACCGCCCAGACCAGCCTGACTATGCAGATCCGCTCTGTGCAGCAATCTGTCTCGGGCGTCAATCAGGACGAAGAAACCGCCAACCTGCTGATGTTCCAGCAAATGTACCAAGCCAATGCCAAGGTGATCCAGACGGCGTCAACCCTGTTTGACGCCATTCTAGGTATCCGCTAAGCCCTACCAGGAGTTCATGATGCGTATCAGCACCCAATCTTTTTACGAGCAAAGTCTGACGGCCATCGGCTCGCAGCAGACCAATTTGCTGCGTGTCCAGCAGCAGCTTGGCGCTGGCAGCAAAATTCTGACCCCGTCGGATGACCCACTGGCCTCAACCCGCGCTCTGGCAATCTCCCAGTCGGTGGCACTCGGCGCGCAGTACACCGCAACGCGCGCACAGGCGACACAAACACTGAGCATGGAGGAGAACGCCCTGCAAAGCGTCACCACGGTTCTTCAAACCGTCAAAGGCCTGCTGATCCAGGCCGGTAACGGCACCATGTCTGACGCCGATCGCGCCACCATTGCCACCACGCTACAAAGCAACCTCGACCAATTGCAGGGCCTGGCCAATACCGACGACGGCAACGGTCAGTTTCTGTTTGCCGGGTTCAAGAGCGGTAGCGCTCCGTTTGTAAAAGATGCCAATGGCGGCATCCAGTATGTTGGTGACCAGGGCAAACGGCTGATGCAGGTCGACGTGTCGCGGCAGATGGCCGGGACTGACGATGGCCGCAGTATTTTCCAGACGGTGCAAGGCGGTGCGGGATACGTGAGTTCTGTGCCCACATCTGCGCCCATTAATACAGGCAGCGGTGTGTTTGGGTCCACCACAGTGGTGAACTCAACAGACGCGAACTACGGCAGAGACTTTGAGGTGCGGTTTTTGACTGGTGTCCCATCGCAGTATGAGGTGGTCATCCCAACACCTTCTCCAGGGGTAGCAATTACATTGCCGACTACCTACTCGTCGGGTAGCCCGATCAGCTTCGGCGGCTTGCAAATTTCCATCAGTGGCACGCCAGTCGCTGGAGACCGCTTCAATGTGGCCACCGCCAAAAACGCGGGCACCGATGTTTTTGCGGCCATCAGCGACGTGATCAAGGCGCTCAACACCAACACGGCTGGCGGCGGCCCGGAAGCACAAGCCAAGGTGCTCAATGCCCTGAGCACGGCCAACCGGAAAATCACCAATGCTTACGACAACGTCCTGACCGTGCGCTCGTCGGTTGGCTCCCGCCTCAATGAGCTGGACGCACTGGCTGTGACCGGAGACAACCGGACACTGACAGAAAAAAGCTTTCTGTCTGACCTGCAAGACCTGGATTACGCCACCGCCATCGCCGAGTTTTACCAGCGCCAGACTGCGCTGCAGGCCAGCCAGCAAACCTTTGTGCGTATCCAGCAGATCTCATTGTTCAATTACCTGTAAATGGTTTGGTGCCAGATCGCCTGTGGCAGCCCGAAACTAAACGCTAATTGCTATTAATTAAATAGCTGTATACGCCCGAGTTACATGAGCTGCGGCATCAAAAAGCTTAAATTTTCGGTATTTGATGCCTACCTGCGGCGCTACGGGTGCAACCTCTGCAGTGCGTAGGGCGGGCTATTAAAGAGTAATTCAACGATGCTCCGCCGCAAGCAAAACCGAAGATGTCGGGTTACGCCTTTGGCTAACCCGACCTACGGGGGGCGGTTGTGCCCTCGTGACGTCGTAGGTCGGGTTAGCGAAGCGTAACCCGACAGTTACCTACGGGTTACGGGCGAAGCCCCTGCAGGACCTCCGTGATGGAGGTAAACCCGGCTGCAAAACGTGGCTCCATGAAAGGCCCGATGTACTGCATCATCAATTGCAGCAGGGCGATACCTGCCAGCAGCGTGATGGGGAAACCCACCGCAAAAATGCTGAACTGGGGCGAAGCGCGGTTCAGGATGCCCATCGCCAGGTTAAGTGTCAGCAGGGCGGCGATCAACGGCAGCGTCAGCATCAGGGCACCCGAAAAAATATGCCCGCCTGCCGACACCAGCAAATACCAGCCGCCCGCACGTAGCGGTGCGTCGGGAATCGGCACGGTTTGAAAGCTTTCTGCCAGCACCATGATCAGCATCAGGTGGCCGTCGACGGCCAGAAAAATCAGTGTGGTGATCACGTTCAGCAGGCGTGCCAGCACCATCGTCTGGCCGCCACTGTTGGTATCAAAAAACATGGCGAAAGACAAACCCATTTGCAGTCCGATGTATTCACCGGCGGTCTGGACGACGGCAAAAACCATCCGCATTGAAAATCCCATGGCCGCACCAATCAGGATCTGCTGGATCAGAATCCAGAAGCCGGCGGCGGACACCAGTGGCACAGAGGGCAACGGACCCAGGGTGGGCGCGATGACGATTGCCAGCAACAGAGCCATGCCGATTTTGGCAGAGCGCGGCACCGAGCGTTCGCTGAACACAGGCGCCGTACTGATGAGCGCCAGCATCCGCGCGAACGGCCAGAGAAAGGCCACGATCCAGACGCTCAGTTGCTCTGAGGTGACTGAAAAAGCGGGAGACATTAGCCGATCAGCTGTGGAATCGACGAGAACAGGGCGCGCATGTAATCTACCGTGATGCCCAGCATCCATGGGCCGGCAATCACCAGCGTGGCGAAAACAGCCAGCAGCTTCGGGATAAACGACAGCGTCATTTCATTGATTTGTGTGGCCGCCTGGAACAGGCTGATCAGCAGGCCGGTGACGAGGGCCGCCAGCAGCAACGGGGCTCCAAGCAGCAACGCAACCTTGATGGCTTCGCTGCCCATGGTCATGATTGACTCTGGGGTCATATCCGTGGGTCCTTCATGGTGCTGCTGCTTTTTTCGTGCGTCAGATGTAAAAGCTCTGGGCCAGTGCGCCAATGAGCAGCTGCCAGCCATCCACCAGCACAAAAAGCATTAACTTGAAGGGCAGCGCAATGGTGGCTGGCGGCACCATCATCATGCCCATCGACATCAGCACGCTGGCCACTACTAGGTCAATGATCAGGAAAGGAATAAAGATGGTGAAGCCGATTTGAAAGGCGGTTTTAAGCTCACTAATGACAAAAGCTGGCAGCAGAATCCGCAGGGGAACCTGTTCTGGTCCGTCCATTTTTTCAATGTTGGCCAGTCTTGCAAACAGCGCCAGATCAGCCTCACGGGTTTGCTTGAGCATGAACTGCTTGAAGGGTTGAATCGCGCGTTCAATGGCTTGCTCGGCAGTGATCTTGTTTTCGGAGAACGGCTTGTAGGCTTCACTGTGGACTTTGTCCAGGACTGGCGACATCACAAAGAAGGTGAGGAACAGCGACAAGCCGACCAGAACCTGGTTCGGCGGGGAAGAAGGCGTGCCAATGGCTGTACGCAGCAAGCCAAGCACGATGAGGATGCGCGTGAAGCAGGTCATCGACAGCAGCAGTGCTGGCAAAAAAGACAGCGAGGTCAGCAGCACCAGGGTCTGCACGCTGAGCGAATAAGTCTGGCTGCCCCTTGGGCCAGGGGTGCTGACAATACCCGGCAAACCCTGTGCCAACGCTTCAGAAGGCCAGGCCGCCAAGAGCAACAGGAAAAGGCCCACAAGCCCGAGCAGCGGCAGCCAAGCCGTGCGAGTTCGCTGTTGAAAGGTGGTCACGCGCATCAGGGTCGCTTTTTCAGCTGATTGAGCTTGCTCAGAGATTCAAGCAATTTTTGTGAAAAAGCGCCGCCCGGCATCTCGCCCGCCTGCATCGCGGCAGGGGCGTTAGTGGGGCTTTGCGCTGGCATGGTGTGCAACGCACGAACCTGCCCTGCGGCAACGCCGAGCACCAGCCAAAAGCCGCCAATTTCCACCACCACAACGCGTTCCCGCTGGCCGACCATCGCGCTGGACACCACCTTCAGCAACTGGCCACCGCCCAGTTGCCGCAAGCCGAAGCGTCGGGCTGCCCAGCCGCACAGAAGGATCAGCGCCAACACCAGAGCCAGCCCAAAAGCGGCTTGCAGAAGGCCGCCCATGCCCAATGAACGCACAGGTTCGGCAACCGGCGTGGGCACAGTGGGCAGCGCAGCGCCAGCGGCCAGACTGAACCACGCGAATACAAAAGCTGCCAGACGGGGAAGTTGCTTTTGCATCATCGGTTCAGTTTCTGGATACGTTCGGAAGGCGTGATGATGTCGGTCAGGCGGATACCGTACTTTTCGTTCACCACCACCACCTCGCCCTGGGCGATCAGGTAACCGTTGATGAAAACATCCATCGGCCCGCCCGCCAGTCCGTCGAGTTCCACAATCGAGCCTTGCGACAACTGCAACAGGTTCTTCAGGGTGATGCGCGTCCGGCCCAGTTCAACCGTCAGCTGAACCGGCACATCGAGGATTCGGTCGATGTCGCCCTGGCCGATGCCCGAACGGCTTTCGCTTTGCAAAGGCGGAAAAACATGTGCTTGCGCTGCTGCTGGCGACGGTGCTGCTGGCGCAGGCGCAGGCGCGGCCGGTGCCGCTGTGGCCTGCGCCTGCTCGGCCATGGCGCTGCCCCAATCGTCAACAGCGTCTTCCACCGGGTCGTCCTGGCTGTCTTTAGTCATGGTTGCGGTCCTTGCCTGAATCTTTGTCGTTGTGATTGATCATCTTTTTGACCCGCAGGGCAAAGTGATTGTTGGAGGTGCCGTAGCTGCATTCCATAACGGGAACGCCATTGACCTCGGCCTTGATCAGGTCCGGAATCTCGACCGGCAGCACATCGCCGATTTGCAGCTTGAGCAATTGGCCGATGGTCGACTGAAAGCTCAAAAAGCTTGCCCTGAGCTCCACATCAGCGCTTTCTACCTGCTGCGACAACTGCTTGACCCAACGTTTGTCGACCTCGACCTCGCCTTGCAGCGGGTTTGTCAGGAGGTCTCTTATCGGCTCGATCATTGAGTAGGGAATACACACATTCAGAGCGCCGCCGATGGGGCCAAACTCGATGTGAAAGGTGGTGTTGATCACCACCTCGTTGGGGGACACGATGTTGGCCAGCCGGGCATGCATTTCGGCGCGGATAAATTCGAAATCGAGGGGGTACACCGGCTTCCACGCCTGGCCGTAGCTGTCCAGGGTCAGGTTAAGCAGCCGCTTGATGATGCGTTGCTCGGTCTGGGTGAAGTCCCGGCCCTCGACCCTGACATGGTAGCGGCCGTCGCTGCCGAAAAGGTTGTCCACCACCAGAAACACCAGCTTGGGGTCGAACACAAACAGGGCGGTGCCGCGCAAGGGTTTCAGTTGCATCAGGTTGATGTTGGCTGGCACGGGCAGATTGCGTATAAATTCGCTGTATTTCTGGATTTGTACCGGACCGACCGTAATGTCGGCGCTGCGGCGCATGAAAGTTAACAACGCTGCCCGCAGGTGCCGGGAAAATCGTTCGTTGATGACTTCCAGCGTGTGCATGCGGCTGCGCACGACATGCTCCTCCGCGCCGAGGCTGTGGACCGCAAGCCCGGCCAGGACCGGCGGCGGACTGGCCGCATCGCTCTCGCCTGTTACGCCATTTAGCAGGGCATCGACTTCGTCCTGGGACAGTTGCTGTTCATAGGCCATGGGCGAATCTCATTGAACAGACTTACTGCAGCATGAAGGTGGTGAACATCACACTGGATATTTTTTGCGGCGGCAGGTTGGGTACGAACGGCTGGTTTAACGCCGCCAGAATTTCAGCAGCCAGCAGGTCTTTTTCCTCCACCGTGGTCAGCGTTTCGGAATTCCGGTTGGACAGTGTTGCCAGCACCCGGCTCCGCACCTCGGGCAGGTATTGAACGATTTGGGCCTGAGACTGGACACTGCCGACCTTCAGGGTCACTGCGGCATGTAAAAAGCGGCTCCGGCTGTTGGGCTGGAGATTGACGGTGAAGGGATCCAGCGCCACAAAAATCGGCGGTTCGGGCGGCTTGGCCACCGGCGACGCTGTTTTGCTGCCGCGCATGAAAAAGTAGTAGTAGCCAGCGCCCGCTGCACCGGCGACAACGCTAAGTGCCAGCAACACGATCAAGATCAGGCCGCGCTTGCTTTTTGCGGGCGGACTTGCGGGAGGAGGCACTGGGACGGTGGTTGTTGCCATGATGGTATTAGGTGGTGTCGAAGATGAATTGTTGGGCACAAGCGCTACTTTGCATCGCTGGATCAGCAGGCTGAAACTGCGTCAACTCCGGCATTTGCGCCCGGTGCAGTTCAGAACGCCTGGCGACAACTACGTCAGGCGTAGGTGTCGACGCCAGCCCCACTAGCCTGCCTGGCCGGCTCGGTGGCAGCTCGCCCAGAAACGCCGGCAAGCTCAGCTGCGCTGTCAGCCGCGTTGTAGCGTTGCTCGGGACGCCCTTCCTGGCCACGCCCGGCATCGGCTGATGGCCGACTGTCGGAGCCGACCGAGGCCTCCCCGAGGTTGAGCCCGCCGTCAGCCATAGCCGCGCGCAATTGCGGCAGCGCCGCTTCAACCGACGCGCGCACCACGGCGTGGGTGGAGACAAAAGCCACCTGGATCTGCTGTTCGTTCAGGCTCAGGGTGACTTTTAATGGGCCCAGTCCTGGCGGGTTGAGCTGAAGCACTGCTGTGTCCTGGCCCGTTTGGCCCATCTGCAGAAGGTGCTTGCCCAGTGCCTTGCCCCACTCGTTGCTGCCAATGTCCTGCGGCAGGGCGGGAGCGGCGGCAGCCCTTGCTGCGGCGGGGTTGCTGATGTTCGCCGGCCCCGGCGCTACGCTAGCCATCACGGCGGAACCCAGCGCAGTTGGGCTTGCCTCCAGGCTGGTTTGTTCGCTGGGCGCAGGTTCAGTAAAACCGCTGGTTGTCAAGGCCGCAATCAGGGTTTCAAGCCGGGGCAGCGGGTCGTTGCCAGCCGTCAGGGCGGCTTTGTTGGCGGGTGCGGCTTTGTTTTCAGGCGTCTCAGCGGCGGCAAATTGAGCGCTGGGAAGCGCGGTAGATTCGGTCATCGCGGCATCAAGCGCCATGCGCGGGACAGCGGTTGGGGCACTATCCGCTGCAGCGGCGGGCAGGGCGGTGTCCTTCCTTGAAGTCGTCAGGGGAAGAAGCTGGCCGCGCTCCTTGACGCCTGTGGCAACGAGCGCGATCACCCGTGCCGGGTCGGCCGGGATCGTCATGTCAGCCATGGCGTCTGGCAAGGGAGCGTTGTCTTTTGCCGGCAAGAAAGCGTTCAGCAATGCCTTGGCCAATGGGTCTGCGGCAACGGCCAAGCGGGCGTCACTGCTTAGGGTTGCATCGGCTGGCAAGCGGGCGTCACTGCCGAGAGCTGACAGGGCGTTCCTGCTGTCAAGGGCTATCAATACCAGCCCTGCGACCAGCGTTGGCTCGGCTGGCTGGTCCTTGTCAGTTCCGGGCTCGCCGGAACGCCTTGCAGTCGCCTTTGCGGCGGCCTTGTCCAGCGGTTTCGCAGCGGGTTCTTCGGCGGGTTGGCTGGCCCGCGCCAGGGCTTCGCCAAAACTGCTGGCCACCGGGGTTTCGGAGTCGCTTGCGCGTTGTACGGGCCGGGCGGATGGCTGCACAGGCGGTGCAGTGCTGAGGGAGGCAAGGACTATAGACATGGTGTCAAACCAGTAAATCTTGGTTTGGCTGAACAGAGCGCAGGTAAAACTGCCGGGACACCCGTTCGTCACTGTCGCGCTGGTCTTTGCGGTTCAGCACTTGTAGCTCCTGCTGGCGGACGCGGTCGGCAAGGGTGTCGAATGAACTCAAGCGGCGCTTGCAGGCTTGCCAATCGGTCCGGCCGTGCAACAGGCGGCCGTCGGTTTGCTGGGTCAGTGCGCGTTGCTGCTCAATAGCGCCATCCAGGGTGCAGATGAAGTTCTGGAAATTACGCAACTGAGCCGAGGGCAGTCCAGCCTGAAGCTGCACTTGCATCTGGTTGCGGTAATCCTGGCGGTACTGCAGCAGCATGTCCAGCTTTTCTGCGGCGCTGGTGTGCGCGCTTTGCAACTGGCCAAGGCGGCGGGTCGCCTCGTCGGTCTTGCTCTGCGCCAGATCAATCAGGGTGGTCAGGGGTAGCTTGTTGGGCATGGTCTCTCCAGTCGGTGGGGCGGGTTTGTTCAGTTGGCAGCGGTCAGGCGCTGCAGATGGCTGACAGCGGCGCCATAGTCGGTGCGCTCGTGCATGGGCTGCTGCAAAAAGGCCTCTATTGCCGGGTAATGCTTGATGGCCCGGTCGAGCTGGGCGTCATGGCCCGGCGCGTAGGCACCGACGCTGATCAGGTCGCGGTTGCGCTGGTAGCGGGACAGCATTTGTTTAACACCGCGTACCGCTTCAAACTGGGCCTGATCAATCAGCGCCGTCATGGCTCGGCTGATGGAGGCTTCAATGTCGATGGCCGGGTAATGGCCGGATTCCGCCAGGCTGCGGGACAGCACCACATGGCCGTCCAGGATGGCGCGGGCGGCGTCAGCAATCGGGTCTTGCTGGTCGTCGCCTTCGGTCAGCACGGTGTAGAACGCTGTGATCGAGCCGCCCTTGCCGTCCGCGTTGCAGGCGCCGTTGCCAGCGCGCTCAACCAGCGCGGGCAATTTTGCGAAAACCGATGGCGGGTAGCCCTTGGTCGCGGGCGGTTCGCCCACCGCCAGCGCAATTTCACGCTGGGCCATCGCGTAACGGGTCAGTGAGTCCATGATCAGCAGGACATTTTTGCCCTGGTCGCGAAAGTACTCGGCCAGGCAAGTGGCATAAGCGGCTCCCTGCAGCCTTAGCAGCGGCGAGGTGTCGGCTGGCGCGGCTACCAGCACAGCACGCGCCATGCCTTCGGTACCCAGCGTGTTTTCAATGAAGTCCTTGACCTCCCGGCCGCGCTCGCCAATCAGGCCAACCACAATCACATCGGCGCTGGTGTAGCGGGCCATCATGCCTAGCAACACACTTTTGCCAACACCGGAACCGGCGAACAGCCCCATACGCTGGCCGCGCCCGACTGTCAGCATGGCGTTGATGGCGCGCACGCCGACATCGAGCACCTGGTCAATCGGTGCCCGCGTCAGGGGATTGATTGGCTCTGCTGCCAGCGGCACCTCGCGGGCAAAATTGAGCGGCCCGAGCCCGTCAAGTGGCCTGCCTGCTGCGTCAACCACCCGGCCCAACATGCCTTCACCGACCGGCAGGCGCTTGGTTCTGGGGCCTGAGCCGCTGCCCGCGCCGGCAGGGCCGTCCAGCGGATAGACCCGGGCACCCGGCAGCAAGCCGTCGACAGCGCTCAGCGGCATCAGCAGAATACGGTCACCGGCAAAGCCAACGACTTCTGCCTCCGCTGTTTTCTGTGGGTAACCGGGGGGCAGCTCGATCAGGCAGTCGCTGCCCACCGGCAGGCGCAAGCCGACGGCCTCAAGCACCAGGCCGACGGCTCGCGTCAGTCGGCCAAAGGTTTGCACCGGCTCGCTTTTGCCTGCAGCTGTGCGGGCCTCAGTCAAAGCGGCTTTCCAGGCCTGCAAATGCGGGCTGGCTGCGGCGGGCAGGTCCGTCATGCGGTGTTCCCGCTGGTCGCGGGGTTGTGTTTTGTTAGTGTGGCTGTTACCCGATCCCAACGGGTTTGCAGGCTCGCATCGCGCTCTCCGCTGTTGGCCGTGACCCGGCAGCCGCCACGCTGAATGGCGGCATCGCTGCGAATGCGCCAGCCAGCCGCCTGCAAATCGCCGGACAAATGCTCACCGACCAGTGCGGCATCGTCCGGGTGTAAAAAGAGCTGCGGCGTGCCAACCAGCGCCGGCTCGGTCTGCAGCAGGTCGCGCACCACGGCCAGCATGGCCTGTGGATCAACGCTCAAGGTCTGGCCCAGCACCTGACGCGCCAGGTCCAGCGCCAGCGCCAGCAGATCGTCAGCCACACTGGCTTCAGCCAGGCGCAGGGCCGCTGGCAGCGCCATGGCCAGGGACTGCAGCTGCCTGACTTGCTCTTGCACCGCCGCCATGGCGGCCGCATGTCCTTCGGTCTGCCCGAGGGCGTGGCCCTTGTCGTAGCCTTCCTGGTAACCGGCTTTTTCGCCGGCCATCCGGGCCTGTAGCCGCAGGGTGTCCATTTCGGCTTCAGTCATTCGTGCGGTGGCTTCAACGGGCACCGAGACTGGCCCAGTCGCGGCACCATGACGGGCGAGGGCTGGCAGCCCCTCAGCGAATGACGTCATCTCCCATCGCTTCCAGGCCGCAATTCTTTCCTTGGGGTCCATCACGTACGACTCCGACTGACCAACCCTGCCGGTCCTGCTGGCATCAGGCGAACGTAGCTGGGCAGGACTGTTAGACATAAGCGTCGTCCGCCTGGCCACCCAGCGTGATTTCCCCCGCCTCGGCGAGACGGCGTACCACCAGCAAGATGGCCTTTTGTTCGGCCTCGACCTGCGACACCCGCACCGGGCCGCGCGCCTCGATGTCTTCGCGCAGCGTTTCTGCGGCGCGTTGCGACATGTTTTTCAGGAACTTTTCCATCAGTTCCTTTGGCGCACCTTTCAGTGCAATGATCAGCGACTCGGACTCGATCTCCTTGAGCAGCAACTGCATGCCGCGGTCCTCAAGCCCGAGCAGGTTCTCGAACAGGAACATCTCGTCAACCATCTTTTGCGCCAGTATTTCGTCATGTTCCTTGATGTGCTTGATCACGCTTTCTTCCTGGCTGCTGCCCATCATGTTGACGATCTCGGCAGCCACCCGGATCCCACCGAGCTTGCTGCGCTTGCCGCCTTCACCCGACAGCATCTCATTCAGCACTTCGGTCAACTCCTTGAGAGCCGCCGGCTGAATACCGCCAAAGGTCGCGACGCGCAAAACGGCATCGTGGCGAACCCGCTCGGGCAGCTGCTCCAGGACCCCTGCGGCCTTGTTGCGGTCAAGGTGGACCAGCAGTGTGGCGATGATTTGCGGGTGCTCGTCCTTGATGAGTTCTGCAATCTCGATCGCCTGCAGCTGATTGAGGCGGCCCATGCCACTGGTGTCGTTTGCCTGCAGGATGCTTTCCAGAAGGTCAGCCGCGCGGTCGTTGCCCAACGCCTTGTTCAAGGCCGCGCGCAGGTAGCCGCCCGAGTCCAGATTCAGCGCTGAATACTGCTCGGTCTCAAGACGGAACTCACTGAGCACCGCAATCACTTCCTCCCGTTTGACCTGGTTCAGGCCGGCCATGGCCTCGCCCATGGCCTCGATTTGCATTTGCGACAGGTGCTGGAGCACGCTGCCGGCGGCTTCCTCACCAAGCGACATCAGCAGAATGGCACTTTTACGCGTGCCCTCATCCATTTTTGTTCTCCGTCCATTGCTGGATCAGCATGGCCACCATCCGCGGGTCCTTGAGGGCAGCATTGCGCGCGTATTGGGTGTTGTCCTCGTGACGCTTGTCTTCCCTGTCTTGCGCCTGCATTTTGGGATCGGTGCTGTCCTCAGCCATCACACCCGGCACCCCGGCGGCGGGTGGCTGTACCACTCCCGGTTGCAGAAACTTGCGCAGCAAAGGCCGCAGCACGGCAAACCACAGGTACAGGCCGAGCAGGCCCAGCAGCAGGTAGGAGCCTGCGGTTTTGGCCAGCTCGATGTTGTCAGGCTGTCGCCATAGGGGCAGCTCGATAACCTTGCTGACTTCTACCGCGAAGGGGCTGTTGACGACGTTTAGCGTGTCGCCGCGTTCGCGGCTGTAGCCCATCGCTTCCTTGACCAGGTTCTGGATCTGCTCCAGCTCGGCCGCTGACAGCGCCTTGGCCGCGGGCTTGCCGTCAGCCCCTGGCCCGGTGCGGTAATTGACCACCACCGCCACCGACAGGCGCTTGATGCCGCCCGAACTCTGCTGCACATGACGGATGGAGCGGTCCAGCTCGTAGTTGGTAGTCACGTCTTTGCGTCCACTCCCCGAGGCTGGCGGATTGCCGGCTGCGCCGCCGACGCTGCTCAGTTCCGTGCTCAGCCTGAGCTGGTTGGGCCTCGGTGGGTCGGTGGCTATAGGCGCGGTGGGGCTGGCCGCAGGCTGGTTGGTCAGCGCGCCAGGCACGCCGCCCGGTGGCGCTGTGCCGGACTGGCTGGATTCATTCGACTGCAGGCTGCGGATGGCAGCACTGCCGGGGTCCTGGTTCGGTCGGTATTTTTCCTCGGTGTTTTCACTGGTCGAGAAATCAATGTCCGCCGTCACCTGCGCATGCACGTTGGCAGTACCCACAATGGGCTGCAAGATCGCTTCGATGCGGCGGATATAGGCCTGCTCGATCTCCTGCGAATATTTGAGTTGGCTGACATCCAGCCCGCGTGTGCCGGCGTTGGCTGCCGACAGCAGGTTGCCCGCCTGGTCCACCACAGTGATGCTTTTTGCCGACAGCTCGGGCACGCTGCTTGAAATAAGGTGTACCACCGCATTGACCTGGCCTTCATCAATGCTGCGGCCACGATGCAGCGTCAGCACCACCGAGGCACTTGGCTTTTTCTGGTCACGCACAAACAGCGAAGGCTTGGGCAGCGCCAGGTGAACCCGCGCCGACTCAACCGCCGAGATCGAATTGATCGAGCGGGCCAGCTCCCCTTCCAGGGCGCGCTGGTAATTGACCTGCTCGGCAAACTGGCTGGTGCCAAACTTTTGGTTGTCCATCAGCTCAAAACCGACAGACCCGCCTTTGGGCAGGCCCTGGGCTGCCAGCTTCAGCCGCGCTTCAGGAACCTTGTCAGCGGCTACCAGCAGGGCGCCGCCGCCCGCGTTGAACTTGTACGGGATGTTCATTTGCTGCAGCGAGGCGATGATGGCGCCACCGTCGCGGTCAGACAGATTGCTGTAAAGCACGCCATAAGTCGGCGCCCGGCTCCACAGCCACAAAGCCGCAACCACGGCGATCACAGCAGATAGGGCGATGGCGGCTGGCAAGCGCGGATTGGCCCGCAACTGGTCAAGGAGGCCAAGGGGTTTTGGTGCTGCTGACCCGGCGGCGGTGCTGGCGGTAGAACTCATGCGTTCACACAGCGGCCACGTAGCTCATGCCGGGGTGCTTGTGCAAATACGAAGCGATGGCGACAAATGGCAGTGGGCATGGGGCCGTGGTTTAGGAAAGGAGTAAGGCTTGGACGGCCTGGTGATGCCGCCAACGAGATTTATTGTCAGAGCGCCGGGCAGCGTTTGATCCGCTGAATAGCCGGGGGTTTTGCCATCTTTTGTCGCGATGTACGCCCTGACTGGCTGCTACGCTTGTCACCTTCAAACCAGCAACGGGCACCCAGGCTGTCCGCTAAAACACCATGTCCATCACCTCAATTGAATCCGTGCTCCAGCAAATGCGGTCAATGGCGCAAGCCGCCCAGGCCGGCGAGCGTAATGCCGCCCCGCCAGGCGCCCAGGCGGCCGGTGGCGGCTTTGCAGATGCGCTGAAAAAGTCACTCGACCGCATCAGCGACGGGCAGCAGCAAGCGTCCAGCCAGGCGCAAGCCTTTGAGCTGGGCAAGCCCGGCGTGGCACTGAATGACGTGATGATCGACATGCAAAAGGCCAGCATCGGCTTTCAAATGGGCCTGCAGGTACGTAACAAGGTGGTGCAGGCGTATCAGGAAATCATGAGCCTGCCAGCTTGAATGGCCTCGTATTATTTAAGGAAACACTGAATAACCCAGCGCACAAAGCGGCCCGAGTTGGGTATTTCGGATTTCAGTGTTTTGCGGTTGATATTGCATAAATTTTGCTTGTCTGCTGCTCCCTTTTGAGCCA
>Ga0163144_10015479_pt1 | contig 15725 bp, 7 predicted proteins | sample OliLak19BULKMAT1_FD_123175 | JGI IMG/M metagenome (GOLD analysis project Ga0163144, IMG submission 123175) | Freshwater microbial mat bacterial communities from Lake Vanda, McMurdo Dry Valleys, Antarctica - Oligotrophic Lake LV.19.BULKMAT1 | ecosystem: Environmental > Aquatic > Freshwater > Lake...
TATAAGAATTTGTAGAGTACTCGCTGCCGCAAGCGGCACCCATTCTTACAGGCCCGCAGGGCCGAACATCGTTAGCCCGGCACCTTCAGATCCGGGTTGATCTACCGACTGGGTAAGAAAAAAACGCCGCCGCCGAAACCTATCCCTTGGGATTCACAACGCGTCCCACGAATAAAATCGCGCCCGTTCGCTTGTCCTGAATCAGGAACAAGAACGGATGATCGGCTCGAAAGACGGCCGAGGTGGGAACCGGACCCGGCGCGTTGCCGCCGATGTGACCTGTCACGGCGGCCGCTTCGGTCCCTTCTTCGTTGACATCGACAAAGGCATGATGCAAGACCGCATCGAGCTTTTGGGCTTTTTCGGTCGAGATACCGGGGAACTCGGCGTCGTCGCTGAAGGCCGCCGGCATTCCTAAGGAAGATAGAAGCTCTTTGAGTGCCAATTGCGACGTGAAAGTGAACTTGGGTAATGCGACTTGCACTTCGTCCACCTCGTGCAGTCCCGCCACGCGCTTTTGGAGTGTAGCGGCACTGAGCGACTTTTCGACTTCGGCTAGTGCGTCGATATTCTTGGGGAGCAGAATTAACATCGAGAGCCGGTCGCCGACATAAGGCAGCTCCAGCAATTGCGCGTCGGCGGCGTCGGCATAGGGCAACGCGCCGGTCAATTTCATCGTGGGAACTTTCAGCTCGCGGTCTTTCGCAAGGAAAAACGGTTCGTCAACCGTGCTTGTTTTCGGGAACGTGTATTTCCAAGTCCCTTTGAAATAGATCGCGCTGGTCAACACAAAGCGGGTTTGCTCTTGGATCAGGTCTGGCGTAATGATGGCCGGAATCTTGCCCGCCGTTTGTTGACTGACCCACGCGTTGATCATTTGCAGCGCGGCTTGCGGCTGGGCGAAATCGACTTCGCCCGGGGGAGCGCCATAATCCTTGCGGGCTGTGGCGACGAAGGGGGCTTCAAGGCGAAAACCCTAGCATGAGCCGTAATTCATTGGAATCGGTATGAGGGCTGATTTGGCTTGCTATCCAAAACGGTAATTTTTCTCAGGCCCGATAGGGCCGCACGTCTTTAGCCCGAACCGTGAGGTCCGGGGAGCCTGATTGCCAAAACCAATAGGCCCGAAGGGCCGAAAGATATTTTCGCAATCTTGGAACAAAATGTGGCATTAGACGCGGCGATTACGGAGATAGTTCCCGCATTTAATCTTGCACAAGCGATAAATGCTTTCGATCCTTCGGACCTAATTTCAATTGTACATCGTTTCCCGGACCTGACGGTCCGGGCTAACCACGAGCGGTCCTTCGGACCTGACACGATGGGCCATCCGTGGGTAGCTCGGCCCTTGAGAGCCGAGATTGGTTTGGCTGAGAGATGATTAGGCCCGAATGGCCGAAAGGCTTTAACATCGAGTCTTTCGGTCCTTCGGACCTAATTCTTACTAACAATTCGATTCCCGGACCTGACGATCCGGGCTAACGACGATCAGCCCTGCGGGCTTCAATTTGTCATTACTAACTCGATCAGAACCATGACCTCATAACTTACCCGCCCTCCCCCCACTTCGCCACGATCCCTTTCCGCAGCGAAATATTCGCCAAATGCGCCGCGGCGGCCGCGCTCACGCCCGCTTCGGCGGGGGCGGTCGGTTTGGCGCGGCTGCGGATACTGTCGATCCAATTAGCCAGGTGCAGGACTTCGCCTTCGGGCTGGTCATAAAAATCGGCCCCGCGCGGGCCGGCGCCGAGGATCAGCTCGCTGGGCTGCACTTTTTTGTTCCGCTCGGGCGTGACGATGTAGCCGCCGCGGTCGATGTAGAGCGTGGCGTCGATCCCCATGAACTCGATCATCGCGCCGTTGCGGGCATTGCTGAACGTTCCCTCGAAGTAGCACTGTACTTCTTGCTTCGGATAACGGAGCAGCGTTTGGACCGAGTCGGGCGTTTCCCAAACGTCTTTAGCGTTGACGTAATCGCCGATGCTCGCGGCCTCCTCGGGATGGTTGAGGTCCAAAATCCAATGGGCCACATCGATCCAGTGGACCATCAGGTCGGTAAAAATCCCCCCGCCAAAATCCCAGAACCAACGCCACTGCCGCATCTTGTAATCATCGAAGTGCTGGTCGGGGGCGTTGCCGCAGAACCGTTTCCAATCGACGCTTTTGGGATCGACCCCTTGTTTCGATTTATTCCAACGCGGCGTGTTGCGGTTCCAGGTGAGATGAACCTTCGAGACTTTGCCGATGCCGCCGCCGCGGATGATCTCGGCCGCTTTCTGAATGTGGGTCATGCTCCGCTGCTGCATCCCGACTTGCACGACACGATGGTGGTCGTTCTGGGCCTTGATGACCGCGTCGCCCTCGCTCAGGTCGTGCGTGAGGGGCTTTTCGACATAGACATCTTTGCCAGCCGCGCACGCGTCGATCGTTAAGGGAACATGCCAATGGTCGGGCGAGCCGATCAGAATCGCATCGACATCCTTGCGAGCGAGCAGCTCGTGATGGAACTTCGTGCGAAACGCCATCGGATCGGCCAGCTTCTGCCCTTCGGCCAAGGCGGCATCCCACACATCGCAGACCGCCGTGATCCGCACGCCGGGCACTTTGGCGAGCGCCTGCATCAAGGTCCGACATCGCCCGCCGGTGCCGATGCAGCCGATGTTGATCGTGTCGTTGGCGGCAACCGCGCGGGTCGCGGCGGCGGGACCGACAGTCAACGCGGCAGCGGAGAACGCGCCGAGGCCGAGGAGGAAATTACGACGGTGAGGGGACATGGGGATAGACTCCGATGAGCGGTAGCAGCGCGGGTTGGGCAATGGGGTGATTTTAGAGGTATTTGCGTAGGGTGGTCAAATATGCGAGGTTTGACGACGTTTAGTCCGTCTGACTTGTAATTCGTGCATAATATCTTGGGATATATTCACGCGATTGGTGGCGCGGGTAGAGATTTGCAATTAACCGTGGGAACGGCGGGTGCAATCGCGGCGGGGAACATTTCCTCTGCCCAACGTTCCAAGGCGGCTTGGTTGCTATCTTGAACTTGGTTTTGCGGGATGATGCCGCGGCCAAATTTATAAAACAGCGCGGGCGTCACGACTTGATCTAGGATCGTGGAAGCAAGCATGCCGCCGAAAACAACGACCGTGAGCGGATAGAGGATTTCTTTACCGGTTTGCCCAGCGCCGAAGAGCAAAGGCAACAGGCCGATGAAACTGGTCATGGCGGTCATCATGACAGGGGCCAGCCGTTCTAGACTTCCCCGAATGACCATTTGCTCGGTGAATTGTTCTCCTTCGTATTTCATGAGATGGATGTAGTGTGAGATCATCATGATGCCGTTGCGGCTCACGATGCCGATGAGCGTAATAAAGCCGACCCAATGGGCCACGCTCAGGCTAGTGGATTCCACCCAGACCCGCGGCCATTCCCACCAAGCGGCGTTTTGGAGAGCTTCAGCGCTGGGCCAATTCGTCAGCAAGAGGGCAATCACCGAACCCATCGCCGCCAAGGGGATATTGACCAGGACTTGCAAGGCGGCCACCCACGATTCCAAGGCTTTGCAGAGCAACAGAAACACGCCGACCACGGAAAAAGTGCCCAATACTGCCAATCTGAAATTCGCCTGTTGTTGAGCTTCAAATTGACCGCCCAGTTCGATGCGGTAATTGCCCGGCATTTTCAGTATTTCTTCTCGTAACGGCGTCAATTCCCATTCGATGTCCGCAACGACACTCGCCAGATCGCGGCCTTGAACATTGCAAAAGACCACGATTCGCCGCTGGACGTTTTCGCGATTGATTGTGTTCGGGCCGGTCGTGTCGAGGACTTCCGCTACTTGCCCCAGGGCGATGCGGCGACCGGAAGGGGTTTCCAAAATGGTTTTATTGATTTCTTCGGGATCGCTGCGGGCCGCCTCATCGAACCAGACGACCAGGTCATAAAACCGATCCTCATCGAGAATTTGCGAAACAGTCCTCCCCTTGTAGGCCGTTTCGAGCATCTCGGCGATATCGCCGGGAGCAAGTCCATACCGCGCCGCTTCTTCATGCTTGACGCGTAAGCGTATTTGGGGAATTTCAATTTGCGGTTCGACTTGCAAATCCACCACTCCGGGGATGGCATTCATCCGCGTCAGAATATCTTGCGACACATTCCGCAGTTCGCGCAAATCGGGTCCAAACACTTTAACCGCGATTTGTGCCCGAATCCCGGACATGATGTGATCCAAGCGATGCGAAATCGGTTGACCCACGTTGACTTTGATTCCCGGAACGCGCGTCACCTGATCCCGAATGTGAGCGACGACTTCGCCTCGCGGCCTGCCCGGGCGGTCATAGGTCCATAAATGAACCCCGGGAATGAATCGCAGGATGGCGGGCAAGAGACCCGGCTTGGGAACTTCGGAAGGGAGCAAGCCGACGTCGATTTCCGAGGAATTCACTCCTTCGGCGTGTTCATCCAGTTCGGCGCGACCGGTGCGCCGCGAAACCGAAGTGACCTCGGGGACTTGCAGAATGAGTTGTTCGACCTGTCGGGCGACGCGATTGCTCTCAGTCAAACTGGTCCCTGGTTCCGTTTGCACCGAGATGGTCAATGTCCCTTCGTTAAAAGGGGGCAAGAACTCGCCCCCCATCCAAAAGATGCTCGCCAGCGATACGCAAACCAACACGGCTACCACGCCCAAGACGATATAGGCATGGCGCAGAGTCACGCGCAAAATTCGTTCGACTGCCCATTTAAGGCCTCGCAACAACCACGGATCGGCGGCGTCATCGAGGAACTTCGCGCTCGGCAGCAGGAACGAACCTAAGACGGGGGTGATCGTTAGCGAAACGACTAATGAAGCCAGCAACGAAACGATATAAGCTATACCCAACGGCGCGAACATCCGCCCTTCCAGCCCTTCGAGCGCAAAGAGCGGCAGCACGACCAGCGTGACAATCAAGGTGGCATAAACAATGGAATTCCGCACTTCGCTGGACGCCAGGAAGATGACCTTAAGCGGGTTCTGGGGAGTTGCCGAATGGCGATTTTCCTTGAGCCGGCGGTAGATATTCTCGATATCGACGATGGAGTCATCGACCAAATCGCCGATCGCTACGGCGATCCCCCCCATCGTCATGGTATTGATCGTGATTCCGAAAGCGCGAAAGATGAGTACGGTCAACAGAATTGAAATCGGCATCGCGGTGAGGGAGCTGATACTCACGCGAAAGTTCCACATAAACAAAAACAAGATCACCACGACCCACAGGGCACCATCGCGGACCGCTTCGATGACGTTATTGACGGCAGCGTCGATGAAATCGGCCTGTTTGAAGATTCGCCGTTCAATGACCACGTCCTCTGGCAGATCGGCTTGGAGTTCGTCCAACACAACTTGAAGTTTGGCATCGAGTTTAAGGGTGTCGGCATTCGGTTGTTTTTGCACCGCCATGATAACGGCCGTACCGCCGGCGAGTTTTTCGCCTTCCCTCACCCAAACGCTGCCGTCGCCGCGCCGCACCGGACCGCCAAAGCGCACTTCAGCCACATCTTTGATCAGGACCGTGCGATTCTCTCGCCAGAGTACGGCCGTATTTTCGATGTCTTCTAAACTTAGACTTTGTCCGCTGATGCGAATTAACGACTCCTTCGCGCCGCGTTCCATGACTCCGCCGCCGGTGATCACATTCGCTTTTTGCGCCGCTTCCGTTAGTTGTTTTAAGCTAACATCGTTGGCCGTCAGGCGCGCAGGCGAGGTAATGATTTGATATTGCTTAAGGGTTCCGCCCATTACGCTGACTTGCGAAATCCCCTCCACGGCTAACAAGCGATTGCGAATTGCGAATTCTCCGAGCGTGCGCAGTTCCATCCCTTTGGCAAGTTGCACTTCCGGCGTCGGCAAATCGGCTGTGGAACGAAGGCCAAGCAACATGATCTCTCCCATGATCGAGGAGATCGGAGCCATCGCGGGGTTCATTTCCTGCGGCAAGCGCGCCCGGGCAAGCTGGAGCTTTTCGGCCACAATCTGCCGATCCTGATAGATATCGGTCCCCCAGTCAAACTCGACCCAGACAATCGAGAGCCCGATTCCCGATGCGGAACGGACCCGCCGCACCCCCGTTGCCCCATTGAGCAAATACTCAATCGGCCGGGTGACTAAAACTTCCACCTCTTCGGGAGCAAGACCCCGCGCTTCGGTCATGATGGTGACCGTGGGACGATTGAGGTCCGGAAAGACATCGACCGGCATTTGCGTGAGTTGATAGCCGCCGTAGATCACGGCAACCAACCCCAACGCCATAACGAGCAGGCGGTTCCGCAAGGAAAAAGCGATAATGTGATTGAGCATAATTTCCTTAACGAATCGCCGCGTAAGTGGTTTGCAATTCAGCCGTTCCTTGCACCACCACGCGTTCATGCGGCTTGATTCCGGTGAGAATCTCAACTCGCTGATCATCATGGCGACCGGTCACGACGGCCCGACGTTCCAATGTGCCATTCGCTTGCTCCACAAAGACAAATGAGAGGGTTCCTTCACGAATGATCGCTCCGCGCGGAATCGCCAATGTTGCCGGCGGCGTTTCCAGCGTAGCCGAGATTCGGGCCAGCATGTTTTGTTGTAAGGAGCGCTCGGGCAATTGATCGAGTTCGATCCAGACCAAGAGCGTGCGCGACGTTTGTCCCAGCGTTCGATTGCTCCGCACGATCTTGCCCGTGAGAACGTTCGTGGGATCGGCGGCTAATCGCACGCGGACTGGCATTCCTACCCGTGCCGCGGCACCATTCCGTTCGGAAAGAACGCCGCGGACCCACATTCGCGTTGGGTCGTGCAACTCAAAGATCGTCTCATCGGCTTGAACCGATTGTCCCAAAACTTTTTCAAAGCGCACGATTCTACCAGCGATTGCGGCACGGATCGGGAGCGCCGTGAGCAACATTTTTTGAGTTAAGATTTGCTCAATTTGTTTCTGGTTAATTCCCATTGCCAGCAGCTTTCGCTTGGCTCCGTCGCGGCGATTGACGGCTGTTTGACGAAGATTCTCCATTTCATCCAAGCGCCGTTGAGCGACGATGTTGCTATTTCCGGGAACTTTTATCCGCGCTAAGGCATCAGTCCACAGCACGACATCGAGTTCCCCTTGCAGCAATTCCAATTGAATGTCTTGCAACGCTAAGCTTGTGACCTCGGCCAGCATATCGCCTGCGCGCACTTGTTGGCCGGGCGTCACCAGAATGCTTGAGAGGACGCCGTTTACCCTGGCCGAGGCCATCGCCCTGTGATCGGGCGGTAAATCCAGAGTGCCGTCGAATTCGATAGTCCGTTCGACCACTTCGGCTTGAGCCGGTGCCAATTTCATGCCAATGTTGCGCACCGCGTCCGGGCTGAGCTTGAGGACACCCATAATAAAATAAGAAGATAGGATATGGCCGCCAGTGGTAACGACGCGATCGCCGGGAAACAACCCGGTTGAGTGCAACTGGGCGTAGGTCGCCGTTTCCGCCACGATCGAGACGCCTTGTTTGCGATACTCCATTGCTTTCCCGGTGGCAGCCGTTTCCACGAGCACATAGCGTTCCGCGCCCACGCCTTGCAACGCCGCAATCGGTACGGTCAATAACTTCTCCGTTGACGAGATGGTAATCTGCGCCTGACCATACATGCCGGGCAAGAACTTGGGTTCCTGGCCGGAAAGATTTGCTAAACTGGCCCAAGCGGTGCCCAAGTGCGTGACAGGATCGAGTGCCACGCTGGGGATTTCCACTTTGGCATGTTGAATCTCGCCAGAGTATGCCCGCAACTCCAAATCTACGTTTTGTTCGATCTGGATTCGACCAACATCTTTTTCCAGCACTTCGAGCTGCACCCAGACCTTGGTTAAATCGCTGATCTCGAACAAATGCTCATTCGCCGCCACGACTTTGCCGACGGAAAGGTCCGAATGATTGACCGTACCTGCCAAGGGGCTGACGATAGGCAACCTCAACAATGCTTCTGAGCGGGGCATCTGATCCACTTGTTCGCTGGAAAAGCCGACAGCCGACAATTTGCTTTTCGCTATCTGGATTGCATTTTCGGCGTCACGCAGCTTCACTTGGGCTTCCAGCCAATCCCGCTGCGGAATGACTTGATCACGGGCCAAATCTTTTGTTCGCGCTTCGTTTTGTGCGGCGAGTTTATGCGTATTTAATGCGACGCGGAGTTCTTGCTGTAAAGCTTCTAGCTCGGGACTTTCCAATTCCGCTAAGACCTTCCCCACGGTCACTGGGTCGCCGGATTGTACAAAAATTTGTGTTAACCGACCGGCGATGCGCGGACTAACATATTGAAATTGCTGCCAAGGCAACACGAGCCGTGCATAAGCGAGGGCTTGCTGATCGAGACTCCGCATTTCCACGGGCGTCGATTTCACGGCCAGCGCTATTTGGGCGTCGGCGGTGATCGTGATGAGCCCTTTCGCCACATCAACGACGACTCCTTTGGTCGGGAGGGGCGCGTGGCCTTCGTGGGCCTGAGCCGCGGTAAGTACGAACAACAACAGAAAGCCACAGAACGACGGCATGCCGTTTCGTAATCGACTGGTTACGGCGCGCATCGGATTAATTCCTTGTGATTAAATGGCGCTGATTTTGAGCTAAAAGGCGGAGCGGCGTCCTCGCACACACCGCTCCGTAGCGTCACAATCACAACCGCAATTTCTGCACATACGCTTCGGGAGCTTTGATCTCCGCGGGTTGTTCTTTGGCTTGTTTGACAAATTCATCCACGCATGGCGGACAGCAAAATTCATACGCTTTGCCGCCGACAATCCACGTGACCTTCGGATTCGCCTTAGTTAACGTAATCGGGCAAATCTTATCTCCCGACTTGGGCTTGAGATCATGAGTGGCCATAAATCCCTTAAATTTCCGTGAAGCGACCACACTGCCGTTAGCCTTGATGTCGGCCTCGGTATAGATGCCGCCCGGCGTGAGATAAAGATCACGCTCCTCGTCGTTGGCGACTTTATTCGGCATCGCGGATTCCGCATGTACTTCTACCTTCGTGGTAAAGCCCAAGCGAAAACGCTCCCCCGCAATCGCGATATTGGGAATCGTAACGTTTAACGGCTGTCCCTGAAGGTCCGCCGGTAATTCCGCAGTGAAGAGCGAAGTCTTGCCGGCGCTATCGCCCTGTTGGGGTTGCGGTTTCAATTCGATTGCGACCGCGTCGCTTGCTCCTTCGGGCTTGACGTATGCCGTCAATTGCCGGGCATCGACTTCCTGGATGCGTGTTTCCTCTTTACCCAGGGTGTAAATACGGAGCGTGCCGGATTTTTCGACAATCGCTTCGACGTGATAGCTATCGCGTCCGAGCGAAACGATGATCCCGCCGTGCGAGCCGGACTTATGCCCATGCTCTTCGTCACCTGCAACACCCTGTTGTGAAGCAGACGATTGCGCGGCTGTGGACGGTGCCAATTCCCCCGCTTGCTTTTTGGCGTTATTCGCGCTTGCGGCGGGAGGTGAATTGGACTTATCTTCGGTTTTTGAATTCCAACAACCGGTAAGCAATGCGGCCGCGGCCAAGCCGCTTACCAGCGCGAAACAGAAAATCAATGAGCGGGACATGTCGGGATCTCCAAAAATGGAAGTTGGGGAATTCAAGCAATGAACGCAGGCGTAAACTCGCCGAGGAATAACTCCCCGGAGCGACTCGCCGCAAGTGCGCAGACGAAGTCAATTAAATTTCAAGCGAAGCGACCGTCTGTTGAAGATGACCACGCGGATGCGAGAGTCAAGCAGACACAAAGGAGAGCTTAATGAGTTAGCAACGCAAGATATGGTAAGCGCGCAGCAATTCTCTGGAACAACTAAATACCGATTCGCAAGGAGCGAGATTTCGTTCCGCGTTCAAATTGTCAATGATTGAATAAGTGACCAAGCCATTGGCCTGATTGTAATCCCAATTTACGAATTGGCAGGATTTGCAATCTGCTTGCTGAGTTGAGGCGGGGACTTGACTGATTACAAATTTGTTCTTTACGCAAGGGCAATGGTGCTTGGCGGGCGCGGATTGTTGAGGAACAGAATTGCCGGCAACACACTTGGCAAGGTTCTCAGAGTTGCGAGTTGAGCAGCAGGAATGTGCCGACTTGGCAGTGCAACAGTCGGTCGCGTTTGTTTTAATTGCAGATTCAGTCGATCCGGCTTGGCAACAAGGAGCGTTGTTGCTTCCCGCTTGCAGCGCGCAACAACATATCGACGACCCGAATGTCGATAGGAGGCTGAAGTAGGCAGTGAGGAGGAAACGTAACATGGCTGCACCTGGGATCATTAGCGTTCAATATATTGTATCAACGAAGTCAAGTTGGCGTCGAGATCGATCCTGGGCGGCACCTGGGAAGCTCAGTGGCTATCCGGAAAGGCACATTCTAGCACAACTAGTTGTGGTGCCGAGGATTCGCTTGCACAACTAAAAGCTGTATTCATGAGTTCTCGGATAGCCACTCAGTGTGAAACGAATTGGGAGAATCTGAAACCAGCATTTTAGACAGATTGTATCCGTGCTATAATGCTATCTTGGCGCTGTGGAATCGTGCCCGAACTTGTTCCGTGTGCATCAAGCATAAGTAGCCATTACGATGAGCAGCGACCGGCCACGGCTTCATCGTCGTCTTTCACTTGGCGCAAGAGAATTTATTCTTGCAGCCTTTCGTCGAGCGATTGGAGAAATAGGTCAATAATGACGACGTAAATGCGACTAATTAATGGGTGTTAGTATTGATATTTTACAAATAAATAGGCGAATTTTGCGTGTGTCAACACTCGAAATGAGCAGGAGTTTGCCTGTTTTTAGTCATTTAGACTCGTAAATTATTATCGTTTATTTGTATTTCTTCATGTTTTTTGGGGGTTCGCAAAACAGGAAAAATGGTGTTTTTAGGCCGGAATATTGCCGATTGATCGTTTGAAGATGCGCGCGAAAATGCGGTTTTCAGGTTGGGCGTTGAGGATTGGGCGTTGGGCGATATGGGGCAAAGGTTGGTGAACGACGGGAGATTTCGACTAATCCGTTGAACTGACTACCGTTTCTCTTTTCCCCTTAGATTGTTGCCTCGCCAAGGCTCGCAGTTAAACGAGGCGTCGATTGAACATGCAAAAAAACCGCCGCATTCCCTGTGTTTCCCGCAAGAAACCCTAAAAACCGAATTTCCGTCTCCGCTGGGGCATTTTTCTTTTTATCCCACGCTCTGGTTGGGTAAACTAAGAGGGTGAGCCTGTCGCGCGCTAGCTCCCCTCGGGAGTGGGCGAATCGTTGCCGCTTCCCACGGGAAGGGTCCGTTTTGCCAAGATTTGCCCCAGGGAGCGGAATGCCTATTCAGGCGAAACGCGATCCGGCCGCGCTCCCCTATTACTTTTCTTCTAGGGCGTTTCGAGCGGCGGCAAAGTCGTTATTGTGCAAGGAAGCTGCCATATTCTGGATTGAACGAACGTGAATCGACAGCACGGAGTATTCGCCGTTGCCGTGGTTTGGGGACTCGGTCTAGCCGTTGCAAGCTGGCTGGGGGCTTCAGCGGATTCGCGCGCCCAATCGCCCGGCGCGGCGGCGGCTTCCGGCGCTAAAGCTCCCGCCGCCAAAGCGCCGGCCAACGGCGTCGCCGAAAAGGGCGCGGTGACGACGCCTGCGGCTGCCGCGGAAACGACGGCGAATCCCGCGACTTCGCCGCTGACTCCCGCCGTCACTGTCCCTGTGCTCGATAATGACAAAGACAAAACCTCTCCTGCGTCATCCCCCTCGCCGTTGCCCGGCGAACTTCGTCCGGAGATTGTCTATCTGCGCGACAAGAATCAAGAGTTAGTTCCGGTCCCAAACTTGAGCCTGAGCGAGTTTCTGGAACTGACGCGCAAGCCGCCCGCCGCGGAGACGAGCGCGCAGCAACCCGCCGCGACGTTGCAGCAATTGTCGCTCACGGGGACGGCGCTAAAACACGCGGCCGAATTCGCGGCCGAATTTGAAGTCCGCATGCACGACGAACATTCCGGGTGGGTGCGGATTCCGTTGGGGCTGCGCGAAGCGGCCTGGATGGCCCCGTTGGAATATGAAGGACCGGGGGAGCAGATCGTCCACTTTGACCGCGAGGCCGATGAATATGTCTGCTGGTTAAAAGCGGCCCCGAACACCAAACACCTGCTCCGCGCGAAGTTGGTGGTGCCGGTGACCGGCGGCGGGCAAGAGCGGCGGCTGGCAATGAATATGCCCTTGGCCGGCGCCGCGACGTTGACGATGCGCGTCCCTACGCCGCGCGCAGTCGTGCTGACATCGACCGGCACGCCCGAGGCTGAAGTCCGCTTGGGGGAGAATCAAACGGCGACGATCTCGGTCCTGGGCGTCAAAGGGGACTATGTGCTGGCGTGGCGCGAACTCGATGAGATGAGCGACAACGTACAGCCGATCATCGAGGCGAACGGCCAGCAGTTCATCCGGATCGACGGCCGGACCGTCGCCACCGAAGCACGCTTGACGCTCCGCAGCTATGGCGCGGCGTTCGACCGGGTGCGGGTGAAATTGCCCCCCAAGGCGCTGCTCGCCGGCGGCTCGAACAAAGGTTACGCGATTACGACCGTCGCGGGTTCCAATGGCGAACAGGTCGAGGTGTTATTCGACGAAAAAACCCTCGGGCCGGTCGAGGCGGTGATCCAAACCGAGCGCGTGTTGGATGTCAACGCGCCGAACGAAGCGATCGAGTTGGCCGGATTTGAGGTTCTCGACGCGCTGCCGCATCGCCAAGGGGGCTTTGTGGGGATCAGCCTCGACGGCGATTGGCGGTTGGCGTGGGAAAAACAGTCGCGGGTCCGCGCGGCGGCCGAGTTCCCCGGTCCGCGGCTCAATCGCGACTTTGCCGCCGTGTGGGAATACGTCGGCGAACCGTATCAACTTGAATGCCGCATTTTGCCGCGCAAAACGCTGCTCACTGTCGATGCCGACCATCTGCTCACCTTAACCGATAGCCGCGCCACGCTCGACACGCAACTACAATACAACATCCGCGGCGCGCGTGCCGGTTCGCTCACGCTCGACCTCAACGGCTGGATTTTCGACATGATCAGTCCGGAGACGCTGGTCAACGTCGCGGGCATCCCCGCGGAAACGAGCGGGCAGATGCAAATTTCGCTGTTGACTCCGACGACCGGCAAACTCGATCTTCGGCTCCGCGCGCATCGTGAGATCCGGGTAGCCGCCGACGCACTGAGTTTTCCGTTGCCGATCATCTCGGCCGACGTGCCGGGTTCGATCACGCTGACCGTGGCGCCGGCGTCGAATCTCGAACTTCGGCCGGTCGCCGAATTGCTGCAGCAATTGACCCGCTTACCCAGCGCGGCGGGGAACAGCGATTCGCACGGCGGCTGGAGCTATCGCGTGGAAAAGCAGCCGGCCGTTTTCGCCGCGCGGCTCCGCGTGATGCCGCGCGAAACGCGCGCGCTGAGTTTGTTAAAATGTCGCATCGAGGGGGACTCGTGCCGCGTTGAACAGCAGTTGGAATATCGCGTCGCGCATCAAGCGGTGACCGCGTTGGAAGTCGAGGCTCCCGAAAAGTTCCCCCGGCAAACGGCGATTTCCTGGGAACTCGACGGGCAAGCGGTTACGCCGCTGGGCGCGCCGCGTTGGCAAGCCGAGACCAAGCGGTGGCGGTGGATTTTGCCGCTTGCCGCGCCGCGGTTGGGCGTACTCACGCTGACGGCGCGTTACCTTGCGCCGCATCCGGCCGTCACTCCGCAAGGGAGCAAAATCACGCTCCAGTTATTGCAGCCGGTGGCGGATGTGATCGCGCGGCAAGAATTGACGCTCACTCCCGCAGCCGGATTGCTCGTCGGCTGCGAACAGCTGGAAGCGGGTTGGACGTTGCGGCAAGGGAGCCGCGCGGAGCCGCAAGCCTTGCCGTTTCGCTTGATGGCCGAAACGCCGCTTACCGAAGCGACGTTCTCGTTGAAACAAATCTCCTCCGTCGCCGCGCCGAAAATCTATGTGGAACGGACCTGGCTGCAAACCTGGCTGACGAACGCGGAACGGCAAGAGCGAGCCGTCTTTCAACTCCTCGGACCGCAGCGGCCTGAGCGGATCACGCTGCCGCCCGGCGCGATCGCCGGAGAGGCGCAGGTTTTTTGGAACCGCGAACCGTTGCCGACGCACGTCATCTCGGCCAACGAGATCGGGCTGTATTATCCGGTCCCGGATCAATCCGGCCCGCGGGTTTTGGAATTGCGTTATCGCTATGAGGCGGCACCGTCGTTGTGGCGGATCGCCGCGGAGTTGCCGCAACTCGGCCAGGATGCGTGGAATCAGCAATTTTATTGGCAATTGATCACGCCGGCGCAATGGCATTTGCTTTGGGGACCGGGCGATTTGCAGAGCGAATCGACTTGGACATGGCAGGAAAATTCGTGGGGCCGCGTGCCGTTGTGGGAACAGAACGAATTGGAAATCTGGAGCGGTGCGATCGCCGAAGAGGCCCTCCCCTCGACCGTGAACCGTTATCTGTATAGCGGTCGGGGGAATCGGTGGAGCGAACCGGCGTTGGCCGTGCCGCGGTGGTTGTTAATTTGGCTGGGGGCGGCGATCGGTTTGGGAGGGGGATTTTTGATTTGGCGTTACCGCGCGGCGCGGCATCCGCTGAGCTTGCTCGCACTGGCCGTGGCGTTGGCGGCCGGCGGGTCGATCTGGCCCGAGCCGTTGCTGCTCTTGGGCCAAGCGGCGCTGTTAGGGGTGCCGCTGTTATTGATTGCCGGGCTATTGCGGCGCGCGATGGGAACTTCGACGACCGCCTCGGCTGGCGGATCGTCAACGACGCAACGACGGCCAGTCGAACGCGGCTCGACCCAATCGCGCGCGCCGCTGCCGCCGCTTTCGCATCATTCCGGCTCGACGGCCACCGCCGCTTTGCCCGCCAACTTGGAGTCGTCACCATGAGCCGCGCGCGACGAACCGCCGCCGCGCTCTGCTGCGGGTTAGCGTTATTACTATTCTGGCGCGGAGGCCAAGTCGCTGGGCAAGCGGCCGCTGACAACGAAGGCAAGAGCGGCGCGGATGCTCCGCCACGCGAGCGGGCCGTTGAGCCGGCCGCGAAACCCGCCGCAATTCCGGCCGGGCCGCCGCGGCGCGGAGGCTTGCCCGCGTTTCGCCGAGCGTTGGTCCCCGCCGCGCAATTGCCCGGCGTGTTACCGCGTGACGTTCCCTATATCGCGGTCCCCACTTTGGACTGGGAGGCCATGCTCATCAAGGCCGCCGCGGCCCAGGCGGAGCATCCGGCCGCAGCCGTCAGCGAGCCGGAATTGGCAGCGCTGGAATGGTTCGCCGAATTGCGTGGAGAATCGCTGGCGGGCGAATTGCGCTGCACTGTGCGGCACACCGGCACGGAACCAAAATTACTCACCCTCGACCCGTGGTCGCCGGCGACGCGCGACGCGAAGTGGATCGACACCGGCAAACCCTTGGCGCTGGGCATCAACGCTGGCGGACGGTTCCAGGCGCGGATCGAGCGGAGCGGCGTCTGGATCGCCGCAGTCCAATTAGCCGCGGAAGACGAGCGTGAAGAACTGGTGTTTCAATGGCGCGTCCCGCCCGCCTTGTCGCGGCGTTTGAGCTTGGCGTTGCCGGAGAATCTGCGGGTCAGTCTGGATCACGCCGTCCTCGTGTCCAAAGAGCCGCTGCCGAACAAATTGCGCCGCTGGACATGGCAACTGACCGGTCCGGGCGAGATCGA
>Ga0163144_10015481_pt1 | contig 15724 bp, 8 predicted proteins | sample OliLak19BULKMAT1_FD_123175 | JGI IMG/M metagenome (GOLD analysis project Ga0163144, IMG submission 123175) | Freshwater microbial mat bacterial communities from Lake Vanda, McMurdo Dry Valleys, Antarctica - Oligotrophic Lake LV.19.BULKMAT1 | ecosystem: Environmental > Aquatic > Freshwater > Lake...
CTGTCATTTTTCAAACCCCGGCGCGCACCACGGCAATTCCTTTGCCTCAGAGCGTATCTTTTCGCGAAGCTCACATAGTCGGCGCCGCTTCCTCCTCACCGGCCAAATTAGTGGTGACTAAAAAAGGTAAAGCTGTCGTCAGCAAAGTCGTTCATCCGGCAGTAAGCGGCAGCGGCCCGAAGTCACTCGTTTTAATTGGCGCTGACCGCGCAACTGCGGCCCTCTGGTTCAAAGGTTTTCAGCTGGTTGAAGGTATGCCGGAAGCGCCCGAATTATTTAGTGCGCTGCCTGCTTTCTTTACTCAAAATGTCACGGGCAAAGCGGCGTTTTCAGGCAACGATATTGTGCTTACCATTCAGCCGCCTGCGCCGGCGAAGGTAGAAAAAAGGGAAGAGGATAAAATTCCAGGAGTGGTCAAAGACACCATTTCTAAACCAGTCGCTGCCGCCACTACTGCCGGTTACAAAGTTGTGCTTAAATTTATCGGCGGTAAATATACTTTAGCCGGTCACGCCACTGATGATGCACCGCAATCAATCGCCCTCAGTTTTTGTCAGGCCGTAGCCAACAGCAGGCCAGATATCGCTAAGTCATGGTTGGTCGACGGCAAACTTATTTCTATACCGAAATATCTTGGTTTGTTCGGCAAAGTCAGCCCACCAATGCGTCTGGTGGCCATGTCTTCTCAAGGTGGTGCAGCACGCTATCGCCTGGTTACTTCGGCTAAAAACGATTTGATTGTAGAAGTCGGTCGCATCACTCAGCCCGGACCACGCCGTGGCCAATTGGCTGTCAAAGCGCTTTTTGTCGCTCCCTCTGATGCCATCGCGAAAAATTTGAGCGGCACCATGGTGCTTCCTGGAAGCGCTGCTACAAGTTCAACTTCTTCCTCTGCCGCTACAAGCGACAAGCCTGCGCCATCTTCTACTGCTGTCCGCAAGAATTGAGGACATGGTTGAATTTTCTCCCAATGATGCTCCACAGGCCTCCGGTGCACCCGGCCAAACAGGCCAAACAGGTCAGGCAGGTCATGACAAAGAAGCGGCTGAAAGCTATCTCAATTCCTCACTGGCATTTTTGACCTTTTCTTATCGTGAAAATTTATACAGTCAGTTAGATAAACTGGTGGAAACCGGCAAAAGTTTAGATGGCTTGATTATCGACTTGATGCAAACAGGATTTTCGCTGCCCCTGGATGCTCTGGTTAAATTTGCCATGTACGCTAAAAAGCTGCTGAATCCGCAAGGAGTGCTGCTTTTCGTTAAAGGTGATGGGGCCATTACACTGACGAAAGATGACCCTGCCGGTGGTTTGACTTTTAATATTTACGACAGTCCTTTTGGTATCTTCACTCGCTATCCGCTTCTGGCCGACTATGCCTGTGCCACTGTCAGTGGTATCGACCGCCGTCGCCTCAAGGGTGGTGGCAGTACACTGGCCAATCACATTCTTTCCACTTCGATTCCGGTTTTGACTAGCGACGGCAAGCAAGTAAAAGGCGATTTTACTTTGCCTGCGCCGCAAAATTGGGTGATGCAGATGGTTGAAGACTACGCTTCGGTAGAGTCAATTGTGCGCAATGTCGAATCGCACCACCAGTTGCCGTCAGACGAAGCCCTGCGAATTTTGCAAGAGTTGGAAGCCGCGCGTTTGATTTTTCCTGTTTTTTCACGCATTCAGTTTTTGTCAAATTGCTATCACAACCGCAAACCGTTTCGATTGGGACGCTACATGGTGGCTTGCGGCATTCTCAATGAAACACAATTGCGTGAACTGCTCGAGCGCCAGCAAGAAGAAGGATGGGGCAAACAACAACGCACCTTCCTCGGTCTATTGGCAGTGCGCGCCGGTTATTTGAACACACGCGAACTCGAAGTTTTGCTTGACGATCAGTATCTATACGGCGGCTATCACCGGCGCACAGAAGACGAATTGCCAGGGGTCTCGCGTACAGTCAATATCGAAACCATGCGCGATTCTATGATTGGCAGCCTGGGCGCAATTGACACCGCCGGCCTGTTGCAGTCACTGGGCACCGCTAAAAAAACAGGTCTGCTCACTGTTGAAGACCGCGAGAAAATTTTGATTGTGGCATTTGTGGACGGCAAGCCCACCAACGCAAAAATGAACAAACTGCTTGGCTATCATGCCATGGTCGAGTTCATTACAATCTGGAGCGAAGGAATTTTCGTTTTCAGAGATAAAGGGCTATCGCAAGAGTTTGATGAGAACTGCAAAATTACCCAAACCCTTGAGCGCCTCTTGCTCGACTCGGCCCTCTGTCAAGATCAGGTCAATCAGATTTTTGCCAGCCTACCTCAAGGTCGTGATTCAATTCTAGAGCGGGTATGGAATTTTGAAATGGTCTGGCAGCAATTTGCCGGTGCACCTTTGCGCTTGATGGACGAAACCACCTTGAGCCGCGAAGACCGACCTATGATCGCCGAGTTAGCAGCTCTGATCGACGGATTGTCTACCATCGACGAAGTAATCAAAGCCTTCCACCATTGGCCTACTCATAAAATCGTCAAATCTCTTTTCATGCTCACAGAGCTTAAGTTAGCTAACATCCAGCAAGCTAGCCTTTTTCGTCCATTGATTGTTTTGCAAAAAATCGGTGCCGAGATGCAAGAGCTAGTTGGTCGCGAAGACAATAAAGCACTGTTGCAGGCATCTCTGCATTATGTGCACGGAGATTCGCCGGCCAAGTCGCGTTTTCACGTTGATCACGAAGGCCGCATCTCTGTTAATCTCGCGCAGATGAAACGCGCCGGTGTTCCTGTTTCAGCCGTGCTTCTGGAGCTGCGTCGCTGGATGGAAGCTTACCTTGCCTACTGTCGCCGGCAAGTGGACAGCAAAATTGTCGATGAAATTGTGGCCCGCGTAATCAATAGCAGTACTTGAGGAATCTTGATATGGAAGTGAAATTACAATCTGGTGCCGCCGGCGCTCTGGCAGCCGATCTGTTGATAGTAGGAATTTTCAATCAGGAAAAAATACTTGATGTGCTTAAGACCATGGATAAGCTCGATCAAGCTTTTGTTGCTCAACTGGCTACCATGGCCGCCGAAGATGGCTTCGCCGGACGGTTGGGGCAGCAGCTGGTATTGCCTACTTACGGCAAGACACCATTTAAAAGACTGATGTTGTTTGGTCTGGGAGCAGAAGCCGACGTCACGCTGTCGACTTACCGTAAGCTGGGCATCCTGATTTCAAAAAAAATAACCGCACTCAATAATGCTCAGGCCACGGCCACTCACAATCAAGATAAAGCAGCGGCCAAGAAAAACGTTAAAGCCTCTGTGGTGAAAAATACCGCAGTGAAAACTATTTCTTTATTGATGCGCAGCGCCGTCGCTAAATCGGTTTCTAAGCCGGTCACTGCCACTGTCAAAAAAGACAAAGGCGAAGCCGTACCGGTGAAAAAGACGCTGGATGGCGCTGATTGTCTTTCTTCTCTGGTAGAAGCATGGATATTATCGTCATTCAATTTCGCCAAGTATAAAACTAAAGAAGATGACAAACGGGCGGCGGCGAACTCGTCGACCAACTGCGTCTTGCATGTAATGAGCCTTGACCTTAATGCGGCACAAATCAAGCGCGCTGTATTCACAGCCACAGCGATGGCGGAAGCCACCAATATGGCCCGTGAGCTGATTGCCGAACCACCGGCGGTGATGACACCGACAAGACTGGCTCAGGCTGCCGTAAAAATAGCAGCCGACAATGGCCTGAGCTGTAAGATTCTCGAGCCTGAGCAAGTGAAAAAGCTCGGCATGGGAGCTTTTCTTGGTGTTGCCAGAGGTGCAAAGGAGCCTCTGCGTCTAATTGTTCTTAAATACAACGCAGCCAAAACTAAAAAGACAATTGGCTTGATTGGCAAAGGCATTACTTTCGATTCGGGCGGTTTGTCACTAAAAACCGCAGTGGGCATGGAACATATGAAGTACGACATGGCCGGAGCGGCAGCAGTGCTAGCCGCCATGCAAATAATTGCTAAACTTAAACCAGATGTGTCGGTACTGGCGGTCATGGCTGCCACTGAAAATATGCCTGGTTCAGCAGCGTTGCATCCCGGTGATGTGCTCACATCAATGAACGGCAAGACCATTGAGGTCAATAACACCGATGCTGAAGGTCGGCTTGTACTGGCCGATGCCATTACTTATGCCTTGCGCGAAGGTGCCGACGAGATTATTGATATTGCCACCCTCACCGGTGCCGTTGTCTCAGCCCTTGGCAGAGTGGCCGCCGGTATCATGGGTTCAAATCAAAAGCTAGTCAATGCCGTGATTGAAAGTGGTGCCAGAAGCGGTGAGCAATTCTGGCAATTGCCGCTCTTTCCGGAATACAAAGATGCGCTTAAAAGCGATATTGCCGATTTGAAAAATGCCGGTTCTCGTGGTGAAGCAGGCTCAAGCGCTGCTGGGATGTTCTTGAAAGAGTTTGCCGAAGGCAAACCCTGGGCCCATCTTGATATAGCCGGCATGGCCTGGCTTGACCGCGAACGCGATGAGTTCTGCAAAGGCGGCACCGGATTTGGTGCACGAACTCTGGTTAATTATGTGCTCTCGCAAGGGCAGAAGTCGAGTTAATCGAATTAATTGACCAGCTGAGTGATTGTACGCATCAATGGAATGAGCGAATCAGTGTCTCTGCCGTCAGTGACGGTGACCAGTAAGCCGCCGCCAAAGTCAGCGATCACCACGTAGCCGCGAGGGGTTCTTGATACCACCTGGTGCACACGGTCGTGACCCATTTTCTTGGTGACGTGCTCGGTGTTCATGTAAACACCAAGGGCCCATACTCCCACAGACTCGGCGTCCATATCGCCGGGCATGGTGTTGGCAATGAGCAATCCGTCATGGCCCACGATTACTGAGCCTACAACGCCCTGTTGCGTACCAATCTGACTCAGTAACGACTGCAAATCTTGCGATGCCTCAATGGTGAGAATGCGCATTTTGCCTTCGTTAAAGTCAGAGCTGGTCAACTTGCCGATTTTGTCCAGATCTTTCTGGTCAAGCAAGAACTTACCGATAGAAGCAATTCGGCCGGAGCCGGCATCTTGATTTTGATCGGCTGAGGCATCGAGACGACCGATACCGGCAATCTTCGGCGGAGAGGACATGCTCATATCAGTTTGCACATCCATAGATGACGAACCTGATGAAGAACTTGAGGATGATGAATTTGGATCTTCGGGAATGCCGAGATTATCGGAGAAAATGCGATTCATCACATTGTCGTCAACTGAGAATAAACCGCCCTTCGGTTCCTCAGCCGGTGCTGCTGGAGCTTGATTCCAGGCTGGTTGTGCCGGTGCTGTGGGTGTGCCCCAACCACCAGGTTGTGCTTCAGCGGCAGGAGCTGCAGGGTTAGGATTTGACCAACCGCCTGGTGCTGCCGCCGCCGGCTGAGTGCCAGGTTCCATGCCCCAACCGCCTGGTGCTTGAGGAGCATTAGACCATCCGGCACCAGAGGTAGTGGCGCCGGCAACCGGTGCAGGAGCAGGTACGCCCCAGCCCGCTGGCTGAGCTGCTGGCGCTTCCGCCGGTGCATTCCAACCGGGACTGGCTGGAGGAGCAAAATTGTTGGCGGCTTGAACAGGTGTAATTGATGGGGGGTTTGAAGCGACCTGAGTAGAAGGCTCGTCGACACCTAAATTAGTACTGAACAGTTTATCCAGATCATTGTCTGTCAGTGAGAAGAGGCCTTTGTTAGCAGCGTCGGCTTCTGCCGCGGGTGCTGGAGCTTGTGCCTGAACTGGGGCTGGTGCAGGTTCTGGTTGTGCCGGTGGAGCAAAGTTATTCACTGCTGTGGATTGTGCAGGCACAGCTAGAGCCGGATCAGTGCCACCAGTGTTAACCAGTGTTCTACCGACGGGTTCGCTCACGCCAAGGTTGTCTCCGAAAATTTTATCGATGTCGCGGTCGGCCAAGTTGAACATGCCGCCGGCATTGTTGCGATCGGTCACTTCTGGTGCCACTGGTGCGATGGGCGCTGCTTGCGGCGTTGGCGCAGGCTGACCCCAGGCCGGTGGTTGTCCCCATGCTTCTGCGCCGGCCGGTGCAGTTTGTGCAGCCGGTTCAACGGCCCAGGCCGATGGTGCAGGTAGTGGAGCTGGTGCAGAAGCAGGTGGTTCAACGCCCCAACCAGATGGAGCTGCGGCTGTTGCCGGAGCATTCCAGGCAGGAGCCGCGGCTGCTGCCTCTGCTCCCGCGGTCCAGGCCGGAACTTGTGGAACTTCATTACCCCAACCGGAAGGTTGAGATGCCACTTCAGCTGGTTGCGCGTCGGCTGTCCATGCCGGTGCAGCTGCTGGAGCGGTTTCAACTGCTCCCCAGGGAGTGGTGGTAGGTTGTTCAGGATGAGTGCCCCAGGTTGTAGGTGCAGGCACTGATGGAGTGTCGCCCCATGCGGATGGTGCCACTGCTGCTGGTGCCCCGCCGAATGGCGCTGGGGCCGCTGCAGGAGCTGGTTCAGTTCCTGCAGCATCTGCTTTAGCACGTTCTTGAATGGGCACATCCCAGCGATTGTCTTGACCACCGCCCAGGACTGCTCCCATTTTTTCTACAATTTGATTGACCGGAATGCCTGAACTCATAACCGGTGCTACCGGTGCCGGTGTCGGCAGATCAGCTCCGGTGGTGCGGGCCTGAATAGGCACATCCCAGCGAGCCGCTTCCGTTGCCGCCGGTTCTGCTTTGCGATCTTGAATCGGTTGATCCCATCTGTCGCCGCCTGGTGCGGCTGCAGGAGCCGGAGTGAAAGGAACAGGGGCGGATGGAGCAGGTGAAGATTGTTCTTTTTTGCCAAAGGCTTGCCATGTGCCGGTTTCCATTTGTTCGGCTTCTGGCGACCAACTGGTGCGTGGCACCGGCTGTGGTACCAGGTCGGGTGTTGCTTCGCCCGAACCCCAGGCCGGTGTAGCTAGTGGTCCAGGTGCTTGAACGCCGCCAGGGACAGATTGACCCCAGGCCATTCCTGTATCGACAGCTGGAGCGGCCGGAGCGGACCAACCAGGAGTTTCATTGGCAGTAGGTGCCAGAGCTTGAGGCGCTGCGGCGGCCTGTGCCCAGGGATCATGAATAGGAGCAGGAGCGGCTTCTTGTGCAAAAGCAGCAGGGGCGGCGCTTTGACTAGTTTGTGCCGATTGTCCCCAGGGATCATTGGCAGCGGGTTCAGCAGAGGTTTGGGCCGCGGGCTGAGCCCAAGGATCATTAATAGGAGCAGCGTTTGGTGCACCCGGTATAGTTGGCGCCGCACCCATAGCAACTGGTTGAGCCCATGGGTCGTTTGTTTGAGCCGGTGGAGCAGCAACTGGTTGAGCCCATGGGTCATTTGTTTGAGCCGGACCTGCGGATCGGGCTAGCGGATCTAGAGTAGAAGCATCAGCTTGTGTGCCGGGCGCGCCCCAACTGGCTGCCTGACCCCATGTGCCGCCATCGCCCTCAGCTTGCGCCTGTGCGGGAGGTGGAGCGGCACTGTTACCTAAACTTGACCAGCCACCAGTGCCGGTGCCGGTATCACTTCCTGAATTTGCCACAGCGGCGCTGCCCCATGGATCCACACCCGAGTTGGGCGGTGCCGGTTCTGCCTGAAAAGCTGCGGCAGGTGTATCGCCTGGTTGACCCCAGGCGCCTGCCGCTTCAGAGCCGGGAACGGCCCAGGAGTCGGAAGATTTAAGCGGCACACCGGTGCCTTGAACAGGAGCGCCCGGGGCCGGTGCTTGATTTTCGTTGCCCCAGCCTGAACCCCAACCACCACCATCTGTAGAAGCGGGAGGAACGGGTGCTGCGGGAGCACCAATGCTGATACCGGCACTATTCATGCCACCAGGGGCGGGGGCAAATGTTTGTGGCTGACTTGATGTCGCTTCCATAGCCGGCTGGTTGCTACCCCAACCGCTTTGACCACTTTGGCCGGCTGCAGGAGCGCCGCCCCAATCCAATCCACCACCCGCTACGTTGCCTGCTGCCGCGCCCATATTTTGTTGTGTGGGTGGTTTTTGTCCGGGCGGTGCCAGTCCGATTGCCGAACCAGGATGTTCTTCATAACTGCCGGTGCCGGAGCCGGCTGGAGCGCCGCTCCAATCAAGCCCTTGAGCAGTAACCGGTGCAACCATTTGTTGTTTTATTGGCAAACCGATTGGTGCCGGCGCGCTCCACGACGGAACGTTTTCTTCCGGAGCGGCATATTCTTGTGGACGGCCGAAATTGCCGGCCACCGGCGGTTGACTGCCGGATGTTTCTTGATTGTAATCGTCGCCTTCCATGTCTAAAGGAGAAAGCTTTTGCGATTCTGAAACTTTGCGTTTGATTGACTCGGCCAGAGTAAGTGGTGCTTCATCAAGCGGATTGCTGGTGGCACCGGCCATGCCGAATTTTTCACCAAGTGATCTGGTGGTAGATTGAGCCTCACGATTCTCCATAGCATCGTTAGCTCTGGAATTAATTTTGCCCAGGCGCGAGAAAGTGCCGATCGAATTTTCCAGCTCTTCTGCAGCAGCTTCGGCAGCTTTTTCTTTGCGGCTCAATTTCATGCCGGGCATGCGTCCAGATGGCGCGCTGATTTCTTCGTCATCAAGATCGACTTGAACTTTGCCTTTGGCTTTTTTTCCAGCCTTGCCGCCATCGATTTTCTTGTCGACGGCTCTGCCTTTGACTGAGCCTTTCGATTGGCCGTTCTTGCTTGGTGCCGATTTGGTTTTTCCACCGCCGCCGCCACCAAACATGTTGGTGAACATGGCGAAAATCGAACCTTTTTTCTGCGGTAGTTGTTCCATAATCATTCTCGCAAGGGCTTCCGGATTTTGTGGACGTAGATCATCTGGCAGGGGCGTATCTTGTGCCGCTTGAATCATTTGATCAAGTTGATGGTGAAACTTTTGGCCCGAATCGGACGTTTCCAAATGGTTGACGAACGCCCGATGCTCTTGTTTAGAGAGCTCTTCATCGAATGATCTTTGAATCAGTAATCTGTACTCGGCGTCAGACATTAGATATCAACCTTTAACTGCTTTCAGTAACGTATAAAATTTAACCGCGACCCAAACACTTCACGACTTGCACCCGCGAGCGATAGAGAAGCGCCATGCATCGTTCAACCTTTTGATTTGTAATTATTGAAATCTGTTCGTAATTAAGATCAAGACTGTGCCTGAGCAGGAATATTCTTTTCAACTCTTGAGGCAGGGAGCCGATGCAACGCTTTACTCTTTGCACGCCGAGCAAAACGGTTGTTTCCCAATCCATGCTGGCAGAGCCATCTTGAGCCGGATCCGCTTCTTCTTCGTCAGGGGGGCCGCTATTGGCACTGTGATATTCGCCCATGGCCTCTACAACATATTGGGAAAGCCAGTCCCAGATTGATATGTCAGGGTTTTTAGGCAAACCCTGGTTAAGAGCGCTGAAAGCATTATTGAAGGAAGAGATCGTGACTTCGGCCGCATGCTCATGGTCGCCGGTGCCCAATAGGGCTACGGCGTAGATGCGTTCCTGGTGCACCCAGATAAATTCGTTACGCTTGTCACTACCGCCTTTTTTCAGGTCGGTCAGTACTGACACGGCGGATTGATCAAATTCTTTGGTGTTGTTCTTCGATGGAAGCAGAGGCATTATTTAAATGGTTAACTCACAGAAACTATAGACGTGCGTGCTCAGGACCTATCGGAGCCTGAAGGCTGCCTCTGTGAAATAGTGCGCATTGTGGGGGGATTAAACTAGCCAATAAGATAGAGGTTAACTTCCCTCACTTTGCGCACTTACTTCCCCCAATTCTGAAAGTAAGCTGCAACCGCCAAGATGCCTACTATCAGTTTACCTGATATAAGCTTTACCGAGAGTATCCGAAGACATTGATTTGCTAAATTACCGGATATTCTTGAACTTTATTCACCCCCTCAGTCAAGCTCGAGTAATAGCATGTCGCTGGTTAAACTCGCTAACATAGATGTACCACGTTTAAAAGGCGCTAAGCGCCCCAGACCAACTTAAGGCCACAAAGCACCAAATTCCCCTATTCTTAACACTGGTTAGGACTGATAAATCAAAATGTCTGTTGTAAATAGCTCAACGATTGTCATTAAGAATGCCGAAGCCGAGGCGTTCAATCTGGGGTCGGTTACCCAGGCTCCACGTAGTGCCACCTCCTTAGACCTGCAAGCCGCGAGCGGCAATTTACTTTTTGAACCATCGAATAAAGTGTCAGACCTGGTTCTTGCTGCGGCAAAATTTGTTCTCACCGATTACTTTATTCAGGCTCATCAAAGTGGGCTCTACAATCGCCAGATCAAACTCTGGGAAGCGCTGGCCAAGATTGCCGTTGTGGACGTAAAGCAGTTGTCCCGAGGCATTTTTCAGAAAGTCGCTCTGCCTGTTTACGAACTCAATTTTAAGACCAGCGCCGGTCAAATCTTAGTTTCGGCACTGGTGGTTGAGCCTTTGTTCAGCAAAACCGTGCAGAACGAAAAAAACAGTCACGCTCAACTTGACTTGTTCAAAGAGTTTCTCGGTCGTGTTGCCAAAATGCAAGCGCGTCACGGCGATCAAGTAAGAGGTGTGTTCTTATTTTTCGACTCGCCTTTTCCGCCCGCGGTTTTAACCTATGTAGAGAAAGCGACCGGGGCTTCGGATCCAGTGGCTAAATTCGATTCGATTTTGCCGGCGCCTTACAACACTCATGTCAATTTGGTAGTGAAGTTGCAAGGCAGCCCCAAAGCCGACCGGGAGCCAGAAGTTGATCCAGCAGATCAGACTGATGCAGAAAAGGATCTAAAAGATCAAGCTTCTAAACCGCTTGAGATGGGCGGCCAGATGTTTCTTTTGCATCCGCAGCTGCGCAGGCCCAAACGTGTCGCCGATGCCAGCAGCACCAACAAAGTTCAGATTATCTATAAATATTAAAGCAAGATTTTAGAGTGGAATGTTGCCGTGTTTGCGCCGGGGGCGCTCTACTCGTTTATTGGCCTGCACGGTTAAAGCGGCAATCAATTTCGCTCTGGTTTCGTCAGGCATAATCACATCATCTATATAGCCTTCTTGAGCAGCGATATATGGATTAGCAAAACGTTCTCTAAATTCACTGACGAGCTCGGTAAAACGAGTGCTGCTGCCTTTTTTAGCTTCTTCATTGAGCTCTTTGCGATATAGCAAATTAACGGCAGCTTCTGCGCCGACTACGGCAATTTCGGCTGTGGGCCAGGCAAAGTTAAAGTCAGCGCCGACATTTTTCGAACCCATTACATCAAAGGCACCGCCGTATGCTTTGCGTGTAATCACAGTCAGCATAGGAACTGTCGCTTCGCAGTAGGCGTAGAGTAATTTAGCGCCGTGTCTGATAATGCCGCCGTATTCCTGGGATGTGCCTGGCAAGTAGCCGGGTACGTCCACAAAGGTCAGTACCGGAATATTGAAGGCATCAAGGAAACGCACAAAGCGAGCGGCTTTAACCGAGGCATTGATGTCGAGACAACCGGCCAAAGATTTTGGTTGATTGGCGACGATGCCTACTGATTTGCCACCCAGTCTGGCAAATCCGGTGATGATATTGGTGGCGAAATGGGGAGAAATTTCGAAGAAATCGCCGTTGTCGAAAATGCGTTTAATCACACCGTACATGTCGTAAGGTTTGGTGGCTTCCACAGGAACGATGCTGTTCAGTTCGGCCATGTCAGCTGGTTGCAGATGATCGTTTGCCGGATCAAATAGCTCCTGCGGTGGTGCATCGAGATTGTTGCCGGGCAGATATGAAAGCAGTTTTTTCGTCAACCAGAAAGAATCTTCTTCATCTTCGGCGAGCAGTTGCGCTACGCCAGATCTTGAGTTGTGAGTCATGGCACCACCCAGTTCTTCCAGGGTGACATCTTCACCAGTAACGGTGCGCACAATTTCAGGACCGGTGACAAACATCCAGCTTTTGTCTTTGACCATGATCGTAAAATCGGTAACTGCCGGGCTGTAAACAGCACCGCCGGCGCAGGCACCATAAATAACCGATATTTGTGGTATCACTCCTGAACAATTGACGTTGCGATAAAAAATATCGGCATAACCCGCCAGTGAGCGCACACCTTCTTGTATGCGCGCGCCGCCGCTTTCGTTAAGTCCTACCACAGGGCAACCGGCTTGTTTAGCCAGGTCCATGATTTTGCAAACTTTGCGGGCAAAAACTTCACCCAGGGCTCCACCGACAAATGTGGCATCGTGCGCGAATAGATAAACCGGCCGGCCGTCAATATGAGCCTGGCCGGTAATCACACCGTCACCTGCGGCTACTTTATTTTCCATGCCGAATTCCAGGCACTGGTGCACGGCATAACGATCTATTTCAAGAAAACTGCCTGGATCGACAAGCTGTTCAATCCTTTCCCGCGCCATCAGAACGCCGCGTTCGTGACGTTTGCCTGTGACTGATTGGCTCACTGAGCCGGCTTCCTCGCGTTTATCCGCCAGCTTTTTATTTGGATCTTTGACCATTTCCATCTAAATTTGACCTCTTGGAGAAATAAAGTCGGCTAGAAAGCAATGCCTTTGGCGGCAACGAGAAAGTAGTGGACTATTGTAAGGTAAATCGACATAGTGCAAACATCAAGAATACTGGTAATAAAGGGGCCACTGGCGTGAGCCGGCTCAACACCTAATTTGCGGAAAACTATTGGCATCAATGTGCCGATCACCACTCCAAAAGTCATGGTGATGAAAAGTGAAACACCCACCACCACTCCCAGTTGGTAAGAGGACTGGTGCAGGAAACGCGAAATCAAGTAGGTAGCCAGACCGCAGAATAATCCTAGTAACATGCCGACTTTGAGTTCATGAAAAATGCTGCGCAGGGCGGCCTTGAGACTGAGAGCGGTTTTACCGCTACTTTGAATTTGAATACAAGTACTTTGAGTGGCTACTCCGCCTGTCACTCCAGAAAGTAAAGGCATGAAAGATGCTGCCTGCACCATTTGCTGAATCACCGAGTCAAAGTGGGTGATCACCGAAGCGGATCCGCTTTCAATTAAAAGAGTGATGATAAGCCAGGGCAGCCTTGCTGAAAAAGCGCTGCGCACGTTGTAATTAAGTACGTCCTGGTTTTCGGGGCCGGTGGTAATACCTGAAGACTGGAAAATGTCTTCAATCGCTTCTTCTTTTAAAACGTCGATGACATCATCGGCGGTGATAATACCGAGCAGCTTTTTATGAGCATCAACTACAGGTAAAGTGAGCAAGTCATACCGGCTCAAAATTTCCGCTGCCGCCTCCTGGTCGACTTCGGCTTCGACCATGACCAGGTCTTCGTCCATTACGCCTTTGACCAAAACTTCAGGCGAAGCAGTCAGTAATTCTTTCAAAGTCACTTCGCCCACAAGCACTTCTTGCTCGTCAACTACATAGACGTCGTAAATTTCTTCTTCTAAATCTTCGTATTTTTCGCGCAAATAGACCAGGGCTTCTGCCACAGTCATATCGGCATGGAGAGCCAGATAATCTGTGGACATGATGCCGCCGGCAGTGTCTTCTTTGAAGGTCATGAGCTGGGTCAGATCTTCTTGCGCTTCGACGTCGGAGACCTGTCTAATTAAATCTCGTGCCTTTTCTCGCGGCAACTCACTGAGCAAATCTACCGCGTCATCAGGAGACATATTGCTGATCAAAGCAACAATGCTGATGTCGCCGAGGTCTCGCAATAGTTCGGTCTGACCGTCCGGTTCAAGCTCCGCTAAAAGAGCCGAGGCATTATCGAGATCAAGCAGGCGAAAACATGAGATCCGATAGCTCGGTCCCAGTTCTTCAAAACATTCAGCCAGGTCGGCCGGATGCTGGTCATTTAAAAGCAAACGCAGTTTCTGGCGTTGGCCTAAGTCAACCAGCTCCGTCAAAACATTCGGCGCGAGTAGCTGCTTTTCTGTCATAGACATAACCCTACCAAGCCTGAGAGGTTGACAGAAGGGCTTTCGTCTAATTCGTTAACAGTTAGTAGATTTTAATCGTCCAGGTAACCAGCCAGCCTTGAGGACCAGTTAGGTTGCCGTAATTTGCGAAAAGCTTTGTGCTCAATCTGGCGCACACGTTCTCTTGTAATGTTGAACAAACGCCCCACTTCTTCAAGAGTGCGTTGCCTGCCGTCTTCAAGACCATAACGTAAATGCATGATGTCGCGTTCGCGTGGTGTTAACTGGCTGAGCATGCGGCTCAAGTCTTGACGCATAAGTTCTTCGGCTGTGGTGGCATCTGGCCTGGTGGCTTCATTATCTTCAATCAAATCGCCGATATAGGTCTCATCGTCGCGATTGAGCGGCATTTCCATCGAAACAGGCTCGCGATCGGCGGCCATGATCTCCTGCACTTTACCCACAGGAATTTCCAGGGCCGAAGATAACTCGTGCTCATTGGGCTTGCGGCCTAGTTCTTGGGCCAATTTGGCACTGGTCTTTTTCAACTTATTGATTGATTCGACCATGTGCACCGGTACGCGGATGGTGCGTGATTTATCGGCCAGTCCGCGGCTAATGGCCTGTCGAATCCACCAGGTGGCGTAAGTGGAAAATTTGAACCCTTTAGTATGATCAAATTTTTCCGCAGCGCGAATCAGGCCCAGGTTGCCTTCTTGAATTAAGTCTTGAAAGGGCAGGCCACGGTTTAAATATTTTTTGGCAATGGAAATAACCAGCCGTAAATTGGCTTGAATCAGCTTCTTCTTTGCCTGTCCATCGCCTTTAGCGATGCGTCTGGCCAGCTCGATTTCTTCATCTGGTTTGATCATTTTTACGCGACCGATTTCGCGCAAATAAAGTCGAACAGAGTCTTCGGTGAAGCCACCGGTCTCTACTTCCTTCTCGGGCTCGTCATCGGCCTCCGGCTCGTCTCCAGTGCCAAAGACGTCGGCGTAATCTTCTGAGAGTTCATCAGTAACTTTGGCGGCCAACGCGCTTAAACTCCAATTAGTAGAAGTAAAATTTGCAAAAAAACTCAATCGAGAGCAGCAGAAAATTTGCTTGCGCCTCTTCCTGCTATTTACCCAAATCTCAGTCAACTCTAAGCAGTCAAGATATTGATTAACTTTTGTAAATTTGGTGAGCCGCGGTGCGCACCGCTCGCCTTTATAAGGGACTAATTACTTAGCCTCTTCTAAGTTCGGGAGATCAACTTGAGCGCATTGACGCAATTTTACAAGGTAGGGTAAGGATTCATGATTGAAGGCAATTTGTCCGACGTCAGCCTGCCAGGTCTGCTGCAATTTCTGGCAACCGAATCAAACAAAAGTTTTTCCGTTCAACTTACCAATGGCAGTCAGAAAGGAGAAGTAACCGTCTGTGATGGCGAAATTCTGGCGGCCAACTTTGGCCTGCTGGAAGGCAATGACGCCCTGACTGAATTTCTTTTCTGGACTGAGGGCACATTCAGCGTGGAGCGCCTGGCACAGAGCGCATCGAGCCCTGAAAACTGCAACCTCAAAATCGCGCTTAAACAAGTCAATACCTTTGCCGATCAAATGCTTTTTCTGCAGCAGTCTAATGTCGGCCTCAATACCGAAATCGTGCCCTCTCCCAAATTCGGCACGCAAGAGTGGCAAGAAGCGTTGCAAAAACAACCGCTTTATAAGGAAGATTATGTGGTTCTTGGTTGGGTCACCGATGGCCGCACCATGCGCCAGGCCATGCGCGAATTCAGCTTTGATGTGGTGCAAGCCACCAGTTCGCTTTTTAGATTGCTCAGTACAGGCTCTGTCGACA
>Ga0163144_10015482_pt1 | contig 15724 bp, 11 predicted proteins | sample OliLak19BULKMAT1_FD_123175 | JGI IMG/M metagenome (GOLD analysis project Ga0163144, IMG submission 123175) | Freshwater microbial mat bacterial communities from Lake Vanda, McMurdo Dry Valleys, Antarctica - Oligotrophic Lake LV.19.BULKMAT1 | ecosystem: Environmental > Aquatic > Freshwater >...
ACCCTAGCAACAAGGATAGAATCGATGAAGTAACTCGCCTTGGTCTAAAATATAACCTGCTAACAGCTTATACTTCTTTTATAGCCATTGATTCAGAAATACGCAATGTAGAAGGCACAAGCACGACCGTAAAGCAGCCGCTACCATTGCCAGAAGGGGTAAGTGATCTGTCAATAGGAAAACAATCTAATATCAGTAATTCTACTACTATGAATTATTATTCATCTGATGTTGTTTCATCTCCTTCACCAGAGTATAAAAGAAGTAAAAATTCTGATAAAAAAGGTAATTCACCCGTCCTAAAATCTGAAGATAAAAAGGAAGAAATCATAGATATAGAAGAAAAGTTGTGGTCAGAAGTAGAGGAAAAGTCGAAAAAAGTAAGCAATCATACTCAAGCAGTATTTAGTGATAATGGAACTGATTTAATAACTTTTATCCAAAACAACCTCAATTATCCTGAAAAAGTCAAACAAGCTGGTCTTACAGGAAAAGTAACTATCTCCTTTACTATCAAAGCAGATGGCACATTGGATAATATCAAAATAACGAACTCACTTAGCTCAGAGTGTGATGCAGAAGCCGTCAGAGTATTGAAGCTTACGATTGGAAAATGGACTCCTGCCTACAAAAAAGGCAAGGCTACTGACTCAAAGGAAAATATTACTATTGCTTTTTAAATTAGAATATCCGTAGTAATTAGTCGGAAAAGGGAGGGCAAATTGTCCTCCTTTTTTTTGTAAGTAGATGGTCAAAATTAGCTTGTACTTTAAACCGTAATTTCCTGAATTATACGTAATATATTTTATAGTGAGTAAAAAAATGTTGAATCTAAGTAAATAGAGGTAGATTTTAGTTTTTTATCCAAAAAACACTCTGTTTTTATTATTATGTAACACGTAATAATGATTTTCAATGATTTTTTAAACTAAAAAGTAAAAACACACCTTGATTCCCATAATTTGCACATTTTTCAAATTATATTAAAAACTATCCCGTACAAAATGGGAAGTTACGGTTTAAGACTATTTTAATAAATTAGTTTTTAGAAGAGCGGTGTCCTCTGATAAGACCTCGCCCTGAGGTAACAGATAATTTTACAAATTCTAAAATCTTCTTACATTCTTGCCCTTCTATCTCACTATTCTCTATTTCAGCAATTGCTTGAGAGTTATTAAGTCCTTTTTGAAAAATAATTCTGTATATATTCTGGATAATATTGATTTGCTCATTGGTAAATTCTCGGCGACGTAATCCACGGCTATTCACACCGTCATAACTCATCGGTTCACGGGCAGCAGTTACAAAAGGAGGCACATCTTTTAAGATTTTAGAGCCCCCAGAAATCATAGCGTGTTGCCCTACTCTCACAAACTGATGTGCAGCACTTGCTCCACCGATGACTGCGTGATAGCCTATTTCTACGTGTCCACCTAACTGAACAGCATTGGCAAGAATAACATTATCACCGATAATACAGTCATGTGCTACGTGTACATAAGCCATAAGGAGGCAGTTTTTGCCCACTACGGTTTTCTCTTTATCAATTGTGCCTCGGTTGATGGTTACGCATTCTCTCACCACAGTATTATCACCTACTATAGCAAGTGTATCTTCGCCAGCAAACTTTTGGTCTTGTGGAATACCAGCTATGACTGCACCTGAATGAATCTGACAATTTTTACCTATGCGTGCACCAGACATAATAGACACATTGGGGCCTATCCAAGTTCCATCACCTATTTCTACATTTTCATAAATAGTAGTGAATGGACCGATAGTTACATTTTCACCAATAATGGCATCTTCGTGGACGTAGGATAAGGGTTGTTTATTTTGCATCTTTTCTCACAATACTTGCCGAAAGTTCGGCTTCACAAACTAATGTACCAGCAACAAAGGCTTCACCTCGCATACGAGCAATGCCACGGCGAATAGGATAAAGCAATTCGCATTTAAAAATTAGAGTATCTCCTGGCACCACCATTCTTCGAAATCTACACTTATCTATAGAAACCAAATAAGCCCAATAATTTTCAGGGTCAGGTACAGTACTTAATACCAGTATTCCTCCTGTTTGTGCCATTGCTTCAAGCTGAAGCACTCCAGGCATTACGGGATTTCCAGGAAAATGGCCACAAAAGAATGGTTCATTGATAGTTACATTCTTAACGCCAGCTACACAGGTTTCATCTAAATAAAATATTTTATCTACCAATGCAAAGGGATAGCGGTGCGGTAAGATATTAGAAATATGCTTAATATCCATAATAGGTGGTAGCTTAGGATCATAAGCAGGGATTCGATTTTGTGCGGTTTTTTCCATTTGTCTTTTAAGTTTTTTGGCAAAGGCTACATTGGCAGCATGTCCAGGACGAGCCGCCATAATTTGGGCTTTAAGAGGTCTTCCAGCCAGAGCCAAATCACCTACTAAGTCTAGAAGTTTATGGCGTGCAGGCTCATTTTTATATCTCAGTTCCACATTGTTGAGGATACCTTCTTTTTTTACTTCTACTTTGGGTTGGTTAAAAAGTTCAGATAAATAACTAAGTTCTTCATCTTTTACTACTCTATCTACAATCACGATGGCATTATTAAGGTCTCCTCCTTTGATGAGGTTTTGCTTATAAAGCATCTCCAGCTCATGCAAAAAACAGAATGTACGACAAGAAGCTATCTCAGTAGCAAACTTACTGATGTCATCCAAAGTAGCATGTTGGCTACCTAACACAGGAGAATTATAATCTACCATCACCGTCAAGCGATAATCATCTAGTGGTAGGGCGGCTATTTCTATATCTTTAGATTTATCACGGTACCAGATACTTTCTTCTACTTCATAAAAATTACGAAGTGCCTCTTGCTCCTCACATCCAGCCTCTTCTAAGATTTTGATAAATTCTATGGAACTTCCATCCATGATAGGAGGCTCAGGGCCATCTAACTGAATTAAGACATTGTCTATCTCCAAACCGACTAAGGCAGCGAGGGTATGCTCTACAGTATTGATTCTTGCTCCACCTTGCTCTATGCTTGTACCTCTTGATAAATCAACTACATTATCCACATCAGCATCTACGACGGGGCTTCCCTCCATATCTACTCTCTGAAATTTAATCCCGTGATTGGCTCTAGCAGGCACGAAAGTCATCTTTACGGGTACGCCTGTGTGCAAGCCTACCCCTGATAGATATACCGTTTTTTTAATGGTTTGCTGTTTTGTTCTCATATTTATCCTTTACTAGGGGGCAAATTTAATATTTTTTCTTCAAGTTGCTCTATTCGTTTCTGTAATTCAGGTAGTTTTCGAAAAATTACCGATGACTTCATAAAATTTTTAAATTCCATGGCCGGTGCTCCTATGACAGTAGTTTTCTCTTGTTTTATACTCCCATTCACTCCTGCTTTTGCTCCAATCTGTGTATAATCAGCAATCTGAATAGAGTTTACAATTCCTACTTGTCCTCCTATGCTGCACATTCTACCGATTTTGGTAGAGCCAGCGATTCCTGCCTGTGCTGCCATGACAGTGTGTTCGCCTATGATTACGTTATGTCCTATCTGTATAAGATTATCTAACTTCACACCTTCTTGGATGAGCGTAGAGCCTATAGTAGCCCTATCCACTGTAGTATTAGCTCCGATATTGACATTGTCTTTTAAGATTACATTGCCAAGCTGTGGAATACTCTTGTAAGTACCATCTGCCTGTGGTGCAAACCCAAAGCCTTCACTTCCTATAATCGCTCCTGCATGGATGTTACAATTGCATCCTATCTGTGTGTTATCATAAATCTTGGCTCCTGGATGAATTACTGTCCCATTACCTATTTTCACGTTATTACCTACAAAGCAATGTGGATATATTTTTACATCATCTCCTATTTCACAGTCATTGCCCACATAGGCAAAAGCACCTAAATAAAAGCGTTCTCCTGTTTTGAGGTTTTTCCCTGCAAAGCTGGGTTGCTCAATGCCTATTCTTTGATGTGCATTGTACTGCTGTGCTAGTTTATTATATTCCTCGAGTAGTTTGGTGAAAGCAATATAAGGGTCTTTGACTAAAATGAGGGTAGTGTCTATAGATTGTTTGGGTTGAAAATCATCTTTCACAATGACCGCAGTAGCATTGGTGGTGTAGATAAAATTTTCATATTTAGGATTTGCCAAAAAACAGATACTACCGCTTTTAGCCTCCTCATCTATTTTTGCCAATTGATTTACCTTGGCTTCTGCATTTCCTATGATATCTCCTAGTAGTAAGGAAGCGATTTGTTTGACCGTGAAATCCATTGATTATTCTGGATATGATGTTAAATTAAATTTAATAGTGCTAAATTTACTGTAAAATTAATGATGCTTTCAGAATAAAAGGTACTCTAACCCAAAAAACTCTCTTGAATCTTGATTTTATTCAATAGCTTGCCCAACATAAGTAATATTTCTTAACTATTTTTCGCAAAGCTTTGATATTTGGAAGGTCAGAAGCTTGAGCTATGTCTTTTACTTCTCCCTTTTTAGTCAAGATATTAATTTTGTCACCTTTGGCTAAGTAAGCTTCATTACTAGTAGTTCCGTTCATCAAAAAATAACGTGAGTGCTTGGGTTTGATTCCGTAGTGAGCGATTATTTTTTCTTTTTTATCTATGATTTCTTGTTTATCTATAGGCTCAGCACTAAGATATAGCTTAAAGAGTCTTCTCTCTAGAATCATTTTACTTAAAGTAGAAAGAATAAAATCTGGGTGCTTTTGCCATGACTTGATACAAGCCCAGATGTCATAATCATCTAGAGAAAGGTAGGCATACAGATACTCTGAATTTTTCTTAAAATCATCAAGAGAAGGGGAGGAGTCTATTAGTTTTTCTAAACCTTCACTAAGAAAAAGTTTTTTACCTTTTAATCGTAAATTTTTAGCTCTTCTCAAAAGCTGTATCAACATTTGCTCTGCCGCTATATTGGTTTTGTGTAGATATACCTGCCAATACATCAGGCGGCGAGCTGTCAAAAAATTCTCGATACTATAAATCCCTTTTTCTTCTACCAAAAGTTCTTCGTTTTTGAGTGTGAGCATCTTGATGATTCTATCTGCTCCTATTTTCCCCTCGACTACTCCCGTAAAAAAACTATCTCTTAATAAATAATCCATTCTATCCATATCTAACTGACTAGACACTAACTGGTGCAAAAATCTACGAGGATATTTATCCGTAAAAATATCCACAGCCATCTGCAATCTTCCTCCAAATAACTGATTGAGCTCTTGCATAATAAGCTGAGATAAATCCTCATGATGAATGTCTTTGAGCAATATAAACTCTAGTGTGTGTGAAAATGGGCCATGCCCTATGTCATGAAGCAAAATAGCAATCTGTGCGGCCTCGAGTTCTTGGTCTGAAATCTCAAAGCCTTTTTGGCGAAGTGTATCTAAGGCAAGGCTCATGAGGTGCATCGCCCCTAGCGCATGATGAAAGCGAGTATGCAGTGCCCCAGGATAAATAAAATCAGAAAGTCCAAGCTGTCTGATACGTCTGAGTCGCTGAAAAAATGGATGCTGAATCAAATCAAAGATTAATTCGCTTGGAATAGAGATAAACCCATGTACAGGGTCATTGATAATTTTCTTTTTATTCAAGGTAAGAGTAAGTTTTTAAAGTTTGTTTTTTGGTGTTCTAGGGATTAAAGCTTAGCTTTAGATAATTTTATACTGTGTTTTGAGTAATTTTAACTAAAATTAACAAATTTAGGTTATAACTATAGTCTAAAAAGCTACGTTTTTTCTAAGTCATATCATATTAAATGATTTTTCAAAAAAATTCTTAAACCCGATATTCCATGCAAAAATACTCAATTCTTTGGGCAGATGACGAAATAGAGCTGCTAAAACCACATATCTTATTTTTAGAAAAAAAAGGCTATGATATAACTCCCGTCAATAGTGGTGCAGATGCCTTAGATGAATTTCAGGCAAGACATTATGATATTATCTTTTTGGATGAAAATATGCCAGGAATGACAGGTATAGAAACTCTTACTCAGATGAAGAGTATGAACCCTAATATACCTGTAATCATGATTACTAAAAGTGAAGAAGAGGATATAATGGAGGATGCCATAGGTGCTAAAATAGCTGATTATCTCATCAAACCTCTCAACCCTAGCCAGATTTTACTTTCTGTCAAAAAAATACTTGACAACAAACGCTTAGTCAGTGAAAAAACAAACTTAGGCTATCAGCAAGATTTTAGAAATCTTGCAATGGCTTTTGGAGAACACATGGACCACGAAGAGTGGGTAGAGATTTATAAAAAACTAGTGTATTGGGAGCTTGAGATAGAGAGTACAGACAATAAAGATATGTCAGAGGTATTGGAAATGCAAAAAAGTGAAGCTAATACTAATTTCGTGAAGTTTATTCGTGAAAACTACGAGGAATGGCTTAATAACCCTGATATAGACAGACCTTTGCTTTCACATCAATTAATGAAAAAGAAAGTTTTTCCATTGTTTAAGGAAGAAGAAAATGTCTTTTTCATCTTGATAGACAATCTACGCTATGACCAATGGAGGATTATTGAGCCTTTATTGATGGAGCATTTTACTGTGGAAGAGGATAGTGCTTATTATTCTATCTTGCCCACTACTACAGCCTATTCTCGAAATGCTATTTTTTCGGGTATGACTCCCTTAGAGATGTCAAAATATCACCCTGATATCTGGAGTCAAGAAGATGACGATGAAGGTAAAAATCTACACGAAGAGGAGTTTTTGAGAAGACAACTCAAAAAAAATAATTTAGATGTGAAATTTTCTTATAATAAAATCATTACTCAAGCACAGGGAAGAGCTGTTTTTGAGCAAGCAGATAATTTATACAATAATCAATTTAATACTCTAGTGTATAACTTTGTAGATATGCTCTCACATGCACGCACTGATATGAATATGATTCGTGAACTGATGCCTGATGAATCTGCTTTCCGCTCTCTTACTAGGTCTTGGTTTATGCACTCTCCTCTCTTTGATTTACTCAAAAAAATCTCTGAGAAGCCCGTAAAAGTAGTTTTAACAACAGACCATGGTACTATCTTCGTAAAACGCCCTTTCAAAATCATAGGTGATAGAAGTGTCAATACCAATTTACGTTATAAGCAAGGAAAAAATCTTAGCTACCAAGATGATAAGATTTTGGTGGCTTCTAAGCCTGAGCGTTTTCACTTACCTAAGGTAAATGTCTCTACTTCTTATGTCTTTGCGATAGAAGATTATTTCTTTGCATACCCCAATAACTTTAATTATTATGTTAATTATTATAAAGATACTTTTCAGCATGGGGGAGTTTCTCTTGAAGAAATGATTATTCCTTTTATAATATTAAAGTCTAAGAATAACTAAGTAAGAGATTAGTTATAAGTCATTGGTCATTAGCTTATAATAGCCTAATAATAAGTAACTTATTTTGATAGTATTCCTAATAAGATGTATTCTTTTTGATTAGAGATAATTCCTAATTTACCCAAGCCTGTTTTCAACAAGCTTGGGTTTTTGTTTTGTTTAAGCAGACTTTTCATTGCTATTTTAATTTTACCTCTAATTTTTTAAAAAGATTGCCTAAGCCAAAGTTTTTGGTTAGCTTTAAGTGAGTATTCTATTCATTTTACTTAACCTTAAAATTTAGACATGGAAGATAACAAAGCAAAAGACACTTCAAAAGATGCTTCGGAAGAAAAACAATCTATTACAAGTGATTTCAGCATAGATGTAGTGGTTGAAATCCCTAAGGGAAGCCGCAATAAGTATGAGTATGATTATGAAAGACGTATGATTCGCTACGATAGGATGCTTTTTTCTTCGGTACACTATCCTAGTGATTATGGTTTTTTTCCTGAGACGCTTGCCCGTGATGGAGACCCCCTAGATGCCTTAGTCTTAGTTACTGAATCTACTTTCCCTGGCTGTCTAATAGAAGTCCGCCCAGTAGGTCTTTTTAATATGCGAGATGAAAAATGACCTGATGAGAAAATCTTATGTGTACCCGTGAGCGACCCTATCTGGAATCATATTTATAGATTAGACCAAATTCCACCTCACCTAAAGCTAGAGATTGAACACTTTTTTAAAGTCTATAAAGAGTTAGAAAAGAAAAAAGTAGGAGTAGAGGGTTGGGATGATGAGAAAGCTGCTCTACAGGCCATTAAAGACTCCCAACAGCTTTATTTAGATAGTAAGTGGAAATCTCCTAGAAAATAATTCAAAAAAAGCCCTTCCTCAATCAAGAAGGAAGGGCCAATAAAAAATAGCAAACAAAGGTTGTTATATCTAGCGAGGTTCTTGGAGTAAATCCATAAAATCCATCGCAGTGTATTCCATATTATGAATTACTTTTTGTACTCTCGTAATCAAGTAATTATACGCAATATTGGCTAAAATCCCTACAATAAGTCCTCCTACGGTAGTAATCAAAGAGGTATAAATACCATCAGAGAGTACTTGTGGATCTACTGCTCCTTTGAGTTGGGCAATGGTCATAAAAGCCTGAATCATTCCAATCACAGTACCTAAGAAGCCAATCATCGGGGCAGCACCAGAGACTGTGGCCAGCATCGATAGGTTTTTTTCTAGTCTATAAACCTCCACTTTACCTATATACTCTATAGAAGTTTCTATATTTTTGAGAGGACTACCAATACGGCTCAATCCTTTTTCTAGCATTCTGGCTATAGGGCTATTTACTCTTGAGCAAGCCCTTTTAGCACCTTCTATATCACCACTCAAAACAAGTGTTTTTACCTTTTCCATCATACTCTCAGGGCTTTTTCCTGCTTTTTGTAGGGTAAAGATTCTCTCTAAAAAGATATAGAGTCCTACGATGAATAATAACCCGATTACTACCATCACTGAGCCTCCCTTCATAGCAAGCTCTAATACTGAGATAGTCTCAGGGTCAGCCAAAGGCAAGGATGAACTAGTCGATGTTGTGTCAATTTGTAAGAATAACATAAATTTATTGGTAAATTATAAGTTCTATGGATGATTAATATTTTAAGATAAAGTAAGGTAGTTTATTTTGCTTTGCAAATTCTCTTCCTTGCTCTAGTGCTATTTTTCTAGTTGTATAATCTCTATAAGCAGTTCTGTAAGTAGAGTGTTTACTGTCAGGAGCGATAATCTTAGCACTACTATGACCTTTTGCAAGTAAATTATTAAGGTAAGAATAAGCATTGGCTTGATTTCCAAAACTACCCAAAATCACATAATATCTTGATTGAGCATTTGGGCTATTAACCATATAGCTTGTTAGATTAGAAGGAGGGGTAGCATTATATCTAAAACTCTTCACAAAGCTATCATCCGTAGGATAGTCTATGGCAGGATTTTCTATTTCTCCTACTGCTCCCTTATCTTCATCGTTTGTATTATCAGAAGCATCTTCTTTTTTTACTTCCTCATCTCCTGCTGTTCGGTCAGCATCTAAAATATCCTCTTCCTGTAAAGGGTTATCTTGTGCTATTTCTGAGTCAGTTTCTTTTAATTTTTTATTAAACAACCACTCCATAGGGTTTTGATCTGCTATAATCAGTATAATTGCTCCTGTGATAATAGCAAGTAAGAAAATAACAAGGATAGATACCCATCTTCTAGAAGAATTTTCTACAAATTCTTCTTCTACTATAATTTCATCTTCTTCAAAATCTTGCTTTTGATTAGATTCATAATTATAGTCTTGCTTTTCTATTTCTTTTTCTCTATTCTCATCTGTTACACCATAATCTGGGGAAGTATTTCCTAAGGATTGAGGTTGTGATTGAGTAGGTTTTAGGTTATACAATTCAGGGAGTCCAAAACTACTACCAGCATAGACAGTTTCATCATTTTGATGAAAATCAATATGGCTTTGTGGTGTATAGATAAACTTCCCAAAGATACCTGCCTGATACTCTTTGCGTACCCCTAGCTCTGCTTTGAGTGTTTGCACAAAATTGTGGATATGACTCTCTGCTTCCTCAAATGAGATATTTTCTTTATTTGCGATGTAAAAAGCAAATTTTGGATCATTGCCTTTTACAGAAGCATCAAAGTAAATCTCTTTGTTAGGAGGCAGTATTTTATTTACTCCGGGCTGAATCAAAGCATTTTGATAATCAGCTTCGAATCGCCCTAGATTTGGTATTACCAATTCATCAAATTCTTGAAACCATTGGTACAGGTATTGTGGTATGTTTATTTCAGAAGGCATATTTTAATCCAATTAAAAAGTTAATTCCTTGATTAGGGTAATATAAATATCTCTGATATGCTTTGGAAAACAAGTTGTTAGCTGACAAATATGCAGAAAAATTTTGGAAAATTAAATAATCTGCCTGTAAACTTAAGTCTGCAATCGTATTTAAGTTCATTTGCACATCAGTTGTGAAGTTTTTCGCCTTTATTCCGCCTAAAATAGCTAAGTCAGTTTGTAAAGTTAAGCCTTCCACAGGTTTAAAAGTCCCTATCAAATTAGCAGTAAAAGTAGGTCTATGCCAAGCTTCTTCCAAAATCTCAGTACTATAATTAAAAATATCTGTTCTTAGCTGAAGTCCGTATTTATCCGAAAATTCATATCCTAATCTTGCTCCTACATTAATCACATTGCTTGCTTTGGTTTCATAAGCTAAGCCAAACCTTGCCGAATCAGCCACTGTATTTACAAAAAAAGCTAAATTTTCAAACCTACCTAAGCTACCATAGACTTGATAGGTAAGTCTACCAATGAGTGTACCCTCTGCCCCAAGCTCGGCTTTCCAAAGTTGATTGGTGTTATAAAGCAAAACCTGCCTGCCCAAAAACGGATTCTGCTGCACAAAACCATCTAAGGTATTTCTCTGCATAGTACCCCTAAAGTCTAGGTAGGTCTGCAACTGTCCATTGACTATGTAGTCTGCTCTCAGTACAGGATAGATGTGATAATTATTATTTGCATTGAGAGTATCATTTTGATAAACTAAATTTGCTCCTACTGTAAGTCCAAACTTATCTCCTTGATAAGAGTAACTAGGCAACATTCTGACGTAACTACGATTGAGTTTTTCACCGTCTTCTCGTTGCATAAAATATCCTTCTAAGAATACACCTACTCTAGATTCACCCGAAATAACATAACTAGCTTGTGCATCTGCACCTATTTGAGCTTCTGTTACACCAAAAATGTCTTGTAGTGATACCAAACTTAGTCCGAAGTCATAATCTAACTCTGCTTTTGTTTCTATATTTTTATATCGGATATTGGCTGCGATTCTATTATAGCGTTGGCGAAGAGTATCTTGGTCAAATGTCTCTAACTGAGGTAAATCATAGCCAAAAAAGCGGTTTACTTTTCGGCTATACTCGGCATCTACATAGACTACTGATTGGTCTAAAAAATACTTGAAATATCCTCCAAACACGTTTCGGCTTAACCCTGAGAACTTATCTGCTACTTCTCCTTTACCCGAAGCTCGGTGCTGTGCATAAAGTCCGTAACTAATGGTTTCATCTAATTGATGCTGTACTTGTGCCTCAAACAAAGAGGTCTGATAGTTCCCATAACCTGCTTTCAAAAATACTTTTAAAGGCTTACCCTCCCACAAATCACGCTCTTGCTGGCTTGAAGGTATTTTTGGAGCTTCTACCCGAATCTCAGTAGGAGTAGATTGCCCTATAAGGTCTTTTAGTTCATAAGTAAGCGCTTGACCTTGGTTTATCGGTTTTAGGGCAGGAATTTGATCAAAACCTTTACTAAGAGGCTTAAGCTTAATTTCTTTATTTTTGATGACTTCGATGCGAGTATCTTGTACTGAGCCTTGTGCTAATACGCAATTAGGAAGTAGTAAGGTAATACTCATTAAAATCAACGAAGGATAAAAAACTAACTTTATATTGTATTTCATTTTATTTCAATGTTTTAAAATCTTCAATTTTCTCTACTCTCTTTTAAATCACAAAGGATTAATTATTGGATGCCTTGTAATTTCTGTCTAGCCTGCTCCACTATCTCAGTATCTGGAGATTTATCTATAAGTGATTGTAAAGTAGCTTTTGCCTGAAAATTCTCTTTTAATGCAATATAGTTATCTGCAATTAATAAGAATCCCTGCCCACGCCATTTTTCATAAGAACTATATTTTCTATCTAGCTCAAAGAGTGTTTCTAAAGATTCACGATTTTTTTGTTGTTTGTATAAAATATCAGCAATGAGGTATTGAGCTTCTGCTCCATTTTCATCATTTCCATTACGTGTTACATTCTGAAAGATATTAATTGCCTGAGTATAATTTTGTTGTTTATGAGCTACTTTCCCTTGATAAAGCAAGGCTCTATTTTTACTTCCTGCAATGTCAGGCTGATTTAGTACTTGACCAGCAAAATAATTGAGAGAATCATATCTTTGTAATTCATAATAACCTTCTACCAATCCTATCCAAGCATCTATTTGTTCTCTTTTACTTTCGGTTACTGAAGATAAAATTCTATAATAAGCTACCGAATTACGGTATTCTTTATTCTGAGCATAGATACCTGCCACACGCCTAGCCGAACGTGAAATAAATACACCACTTTTTTCTTGCACTACTTGCCTATGATACACCACAGCATTATTCAAATCACCTTGACGGTAATAAGATTCGCCTAAATAAAATAGAGCCTCTCCCTTAAATGGACTTTGCGGATATGTATTGATATACTGTCGGAAAGCATTAACTGCTTGAGCATATTGCTGATTAAAATAGGTTATTTTCGCATTTTCAAAATAGAGTTTTTCAGTAGTCTGGCTATTCGGATTCGCATCTCTGTATTTAGCCAAATAAGGTGCTAATTCTGCATCTCGTCCCTGTGTTCCTAATAATTCTTGTAAACTAAAGAGTGCATCTGAGGCATTGGCGTGGCGAGTATAATCATTGACGATTTTTTTATAATCTTCTATGGCTGCATTTTGATTTCCTATATTGACATAGGCCAATGCTCTAAGCTGTAAAGCATCGGGAATCGTCGAACTCCCAGGATTTTCATTGATTAAGCGACTAAGACCTGTGATGGCTACTGCAAAACTTCCACTACTGATATCTACTACTGCCTTCTGATAAAAAGCTCTATCACGATAAAGTGAATTAGGAAACTGATTAATCAAAGCCTCAAAACTTGCCTGTGCAAGCGATGTGTTATTTTGCAAATTAGCAATCACACCTTTCTGAAAATAGGCATAGTCTTTATCTGTATAGTTAAGCGTGATTACTTGATCATAGTATCTGATTGCATTCGTGTAGTCTTTGGTGGCATAATAGCAATCTGCAAGTCTAGCATAAGAATCTTCTAAGTATTTACGATCATCCTCCGTAGAACGTCTAGTAATATAATACTGAAAGTGAGGAATAGCCCTCGCATATTCTTCTGAATTATAATAGGCATAGCCTAATCCATAATGAGATTTAGAAGTATAAGAAAAGTTAGGTTGATCAAGGCTTAATATATTTTGATAATAAGGAATAGCATTCTTGGGTTGATCACTTAAAAGGTAAGATTCTGCCAGCCAATAATCTGTTTGTTGAGTAAGGCTGGTTATTTGTCTTATTTGTAAAGATTTTTGAAATAAAGGGATAGCTGAGCCAAAGTTACTTTTATTAAAATACTCACTTCCTTTTGCAAAGGTAATTTGTTGGTAAGCTGCATTCACTTTAGGTGAGCGTGGATTGATAGACTCTAGATAAGTCATTGCCTCATCTAGTTTGTTAGAGTATAAATATGCTTGTCCAAGTAGGTCTAAGGCCTCATTTCTCTCTGGATATTGAGGGTAATCTGCTACTAATTTCTTAAGATTCACTATAGACTCATCGTATCTTTCTAAATCAAAATTCAGTCTCCCCAAAAGCCATAAAGACTCTTGTTCTATTTTTGCATCAAATTTTCTATTTTTAGCTTGCTCCAAGGCGGTAACTGCAAACCGTTTGTTATTTTCTTGAATGTATGCAAGACCTAAATAATAAGCTGCTGATTGCCCCATAGCACTATTGATGTTTGCCATATTCTGAAGACTTTCTATAGCCCCCTTATAGTCTTTAGTCTGATATTGGCAAAAACCTACTCTATAAAAAACTTCATCTGCTGGTTTCTTACTAGTGAGTCCCAGATATTGTTGGTAATTTATCAAAGCCCTAGACAACTCTTGACGATAAAAATAAGCATCCGCAGTCAATAAATACAACTCGTCCATTTGTACAACCTCTTGATTACGTTGTAGGATAGGGGCTGTATATTCTATCAGTTCACTATACTTTTTTTCTTTGTAATAAATATCAGCTATCAGAATAGGGGTTTTCTTGGCATATTCTTCAGCTTCAGAAGCTTTTTTTAAATCACCCAATGCTACATTATATCTAGCCTCCTGATAGGCTATAAAGCCTGCATAATAACTCGATGAATAAGCATATTCTCCTGAACCACTTTTGAGTTTATTAAAATACATTTCTGCTTGATTATAACGTCTTCGTTCAAAATAAGCAACTCCTAGCCTATAATTACGATCATCTTGGCGAGCAGGAGTAAGTCTTCTTTCAGATACTTTTTCGTAAAATTCAATAGCTTTGATGTAGTCACCTTCCTCAAAATAAGCTTCTCCCCATTGATAATAAGCATCCAAAGCCTTAGGATGGTATGGATATTTAGCCAGAAAGTTTTCTAGTCTTGTATCTGCATCAGGTTCAGCAAGTCTTAATGCACAAAAAGCCATATAATACTCTGCTTCTATCCGTTGTTCGTCATCAGTACCTATCTTTAAGAAGGAAGCAAAGCTTTGTTGAGCAGCAGAATACATCTTCTTATCTAAAAGTTCTAATCCATCCCTAAATATTTTATGCTCTTCCTGATAAGTATAAGTAGCTTGTCCAAGGATAGGCAAATAAGAAATACTTAAATAAAAGAATAATGAAAGCCAGAATAATTTACTTCGCATACGATAATTTATCTTTTTATGAATCAGAATAACATCAATAATTGGAAATACAAAAAACTTAATCTATACTTTGTTTTTTATAGTAACACTATATTTGGATATTTAACTTTTACAAAACACTTTTTTAAGCGTCTCTAATCTAACAAAATTACAATTAAATACTAGAGAAAGCTTATGTCTTAACTCTTATTTCACTTAAAATGAGTGATTTATATTTGCGAAGTTGCATAGATTCTTAGTTTTTTGGTTCTAAAATGTATCAAATGCTATTTTATTTTTGTGAATAAAGGTTTTTTATTTGTGAATCTGGTATATTAATTTCTTAGGAAACTGGCTATTCAAATTAGAAAAATAAGTTTGTTGAATATATGGAATTGATTTATACTTTCTCAGTATAGATAATCATTGTGATTTTAGTAGCCTAAAATGCAAAACAGAAATTATTCTTCAGAATGTGTTGTATAATTTTTCTTTTATACTACTTATTTTATTAGGTAGGATAAGATAATAGAGATAACTGAGCTAGCTTTTTTGGTAGGGATGATGAAAGGGTTCATTTTGAATAAAGCTAGTTGAGTTATGGGCATAAAAAAAGCCAAGAATTTTTGACGTTCTTGGCTTGTAATACTTATCTGGCATTGACCTACTCTTCCACCTATGACAGCAGTACCATCGGCGCAAAGGGGCTTAACGTCCCTGTTCGGAATGGGAAGGGGTGTTCACCCTTGCTAATAACACCATTAAGTAATGTTGTTAAAGTCT
>Ga0163144_10015483_pt1 | contig 15723 bp, 9 predicted proteins | sample OliLak19BULKMAT1_FD_123175 | JGI IMG/M metagenome (GOLD analysis project Ga0163144, IMG submission 123175) | Freshwater microbial mat bacterial communities from Lake Vanda, McMurdo Dry Valleys, Antarctica - Oligotrophic Lake LV.19.BULKMAT1 | ecosystem: Environmental > Aquatic > Freshwater > Lake...
CGTGTTCGAAATCGGACACTTGTGTGCGGAAATTGACCCGTTATCGTCTCCGGTATTTGTTTATACTTATTGGTCGGACGAAGAAAATTCGTCAGACCAAATGGCCCTCGTCTGACCACTTTTCGTGGTCCGACGAATAAGTAAAGAGCGATGCTGCGCCTCCCCTAAATGCTTTTTCTGACAAAATGGGCAGTTCCTGAGAATTCGGGATCAATTATGTTTGCTTAGAAATGCCCCAAGAATCCTTAATGCAGTATAACCCTTCAAATTTTCTTATACCGGGCTAAATCCTTTCTTTTTTTCTAGTTTTAGCCAGCTATGATTCCTTATATCGGGCTAAAATTATTATTTTTTGGCAGATTTAGCCCGGTATAGTTTTTTATATCCAGCTAAATCTATTATTTTTGTGCAGTTTTAGCCCGATATAATTTTTTATATCCAGCTAAATCTATTATTTTTGTGCAGTTTTAGCCCGATATAATTTTTTATATCCAGCTAAATCTTTCAATCTCACCATGATTTAGGCAATATGGGAAACCCAACATTCATCGGCCGCAAAGAAGAGCAAGCCATCCTGCACAAAGCACTCCACTCCAGTGAAGCCGAAATGGTGGCTGTTATTGGCAGAAGACGCGTTGGAAAGACCTTTCTGGTGCGATCGGTATACGAAAAGCACCTGGATTTTGAAATTACCGGCATCCAAAATGCCACGATGCGCCAGCAGCTCGACAACTTTACAGCCAAACTGAATGCTTATGCCCAGCCCATTCTACCATTTCAGCGGCCTTCGAATTGGATGGGTGCTTTTCAGATGCTGGTTACTTATTTGGAAAGCATTGAAAAACCGGAGCGGATGGTCGTTTTTTTGGATGAATTACCTTGGCTGGCAACGCGGAAATCTGATTTTCTCAAATGGCTGGGCTGGTTTTGGAACAGTTGGGCATCGCAAAAAAACATTGTGGTGGTGATCTGTGGTTCTGCCGCTTCCTGGATGATTGCCAACGTGGTTCGGGATCGTGGGGGCCTTCACAACCGAATTACGCGGCGTATTTTTCTGCAACCATTTAATTTAGCCGAAACAGAACAGTTTTTTCAAAGCCGTGGTATCACTTTCGATCGGTACCAGCTTATTCAATTGTACATGGCTTTTGGCGGTGTTCCCCATTATTTGAAAGAAGTTGAACGCGGAAAAAGTGCTGCTCAAATCATTGATGAACTTTGTTTTTCACCCAATGGCTTGTTGCGTGACGAATTTATGATGCTTTATCCGGCACTGTTCGAAAATGCAGCAGTACACATCAGTATTGTTCAATCCTTAGCCCAAACCTGGCAGGGTTTAACGAGAAGTGACATAATTGATAAAGCCAAACTGACCAATGGCGGAAGTACCAGTCGAGCCCTTGAGGAACTAGTCAGCTCAGGTTTTGTATCCATGTATTATTCATTTGGGAAAAAGAAAAAGGAGATGCGTTATCGTTTGACGGATGAATACTCCTTGTTCTATCTCCAATTTATTGAGGATATCCGCGGGGAAGGAAAGGGGGCTTGGCAAAAGCTCAGTCAGACACAGGCATGGAAAAGTTGGAGCGGGTATGCTTTTGAAAACATTGCCCTCAAACACGTTGCGCAGATCAAAAAAGCACTGGGTATTGCAGGCGTTTATACCGAATCTTCTGCATTTTACGCAAAAGGAGATGCCAATCAACCAGGTGTTCAGATAGACTTATTGATCGATAGAAACGACCATACCATTAACCTCTGTGAGATGAAGTTCTACAACACGGAATTTACGCCCACGCAAGCGTTTGCGCGCGAGATTCGGGCAAAGATTGCTGCTTTTAAAGCGCATACCAATACAAAAAAGCAGGTTTTTGCGACGCTTCTGACGACCTTTCCAATTCATTCCAATGAAAATAGTCTTGGGCTAATTGACCAGGCACTGACAATGGATGTGTTGTTTGAAGAAGCGTAAAAAAGCAGTCATGCCATAATCTTGATCCGTGAAACACCACTCGTATTCACCGTTTGAGCCTTCGATGAAACCATCGAGTGAGACGCAGAGGTTTAGCAGGATTTTAGCCATATTCAGTTCCGTTTTTTCCAGTTTTGGCGAAAAATAAGCCTCCCCGCATCGCCGCAGTTGATTTCAAGCGTTTCACCCTGGATGGTATAGCTTTGGCTTTGTGGCAGCCATTGCAGGAACTGGCTTTCCCAACGCATCGCGGCCTCGCAGTACATTTTTGTGCTGAATATATTTGAAACTGTGACCTTGTTGCCATCATGGATGTATGCACCGCCGATGTTGTTGCAACCGCCATGGCCGTTCAATTTACCGTCTTCAAATTTGATGGAAATGCTGATGTCGGCAGGTACCGCCTGGTTTTCAGCGCCCGATGAGAAGTTGGTCAATTGCCATACGGTTGCTTCCAGTCGCACCTCAGCATCTTGCGGACAAGCACCTTTCGTGTACTTTTTTATACCCGCACATTCGGCGGCGCAGGCATTGCCGTAAGTTTTGTTGTTACAGCCACATACAGGATCGTATTGCATGGTGCAAACGCAGTCGGGATTGATCTTTTCGACGCAGTTTTTGGCGGGGTTGCAGGCGATGGCCAGGAGCAAGAGGAAGGCGATATGCAGGGTGTTTTTCATGTCTGGGAAGGGTTGCTTATTTTGAATGATTTAGATTTAGTTTTATGGAAACAGCGTGCTTTATTTATTTGTTTCACACAACGACACAACGGGTGATTTTCGCCTAAGCATTGGCACGTGTACATATAGCGTTGTGTCGTTGTGTCGTTGTGTGAAACTTTTTATGTGCATCACGCCATCGGTCGATCCGGCAAGTCCCGAATCATTTCCAGCACCGCCGACGTGATTTGGTTTCGGGTAATATTGGCGCTTTGTCGATCCAAAATCCCCAGCCTTTCGCCCCTTTCGAGTTCGGCCAAACGCCCTTGCTGCAGCACTACCTCAATATTGTCTGGCATGGCTTTCTGGATCAGTTTTAAGGCATCACCCAGTCGAGCTTTCGATATTAAGTCGCGCACTTGCTGGGCGCTTACGTTTGTTTTAGGCTCAACAGGTGCATCCTCAATAGCTTCGGGTGCTTTATGCCCTTTCTCCGTCGGCGACAAGCGCTTTATCTCCCGGACAATATCACTGTAGGCTTCATCTTCGTCTTTAAAATCCGAGATCCAGCGGCCTTGCGACGGTATGGAACGCAGCTGCTCAAGGCCAGTGCCTTCTATATCGACCCGTTTGGCCAAAATAGGGACAATCCGTTTGCCAGATGTCATGGCATCGCGCAGCAGACCGTATGTGTAGTCAGAAGCTAGAAGATTTACGCTGATAATCGGCAGAATAAAGTCAGCCGCATCCAATTCATCCTTGATGCGCCTGCTCCAATCCTCGCCCGCGACGATGTCCGACACGCTGTTGAATACGCTGATGGATTTGCTGTTTTTTAAGACGGCCAAATGCTTGTTCAACGTCTGGCTGGTGCGCTCGTCTTCCTGGCTGCAAAGGATAAAAAGTTTCATAGAATCTGGGCTAGAAGAGGTTTCAAAAACGGGTGATTCTGGTACGTATTGTTGTGATTGTGGGTTGTTTGGGATATTTTTCTTGCCTGGTTCTTTATCTGTCAACTCCTGTATTTTCTTTCCAACCCTAACATGTGCAGCAGTGTCCTCTTCTTTATAGTAAAGCGCATAAGCCTCATTTAAGGCATCGAGGGCTTTTTCAGGTTGCCCATCAATTTCGTTTGCTGCGGCTAATAGTTCGTAAGTTTGAGCACGATCAGCGGAGGTTGTTGCCAAGTTTAATGCATTCTCAAAACACCCCAAGGCTTGATTGGCATCCCGCAACTCCAGGTTTACCTTTCCCAATTGATGCAGCATTTGGTACTCCAGGGTTTTTAATCCAGCAGTGCGGGAAAGTTTTAAGGCTGTTAAGAATTGTTTTTTTGCTTTTTCCAGGTCTTTTTTGGCTTGCGCGATCGTGCCAAGCGCTTGGTACACTTCTATCATGTCTTCGCTGGCATCGCCGCTGAGTTCTTCCAGGGATTCTAAGGCTTCGTTGTAGTTTTGCTCCGCCTTGTCGTAGTTGCTCATTTGCATTTCGACTTTGCCCAAATCCATTAACACAAAGGCTTGAGCGGCGTTAAAGTCGAGTCGTTGGTACACAGGAAGGGCGGATTCCAAAGATGCTTTTGCCTGTTCAAGTTGGCGCAATTGAAGGTAGAACTTGCCTAATTCATGTTGGCTATTCGCCTGGCCGGCATCATCGCCTGCTTGGGTGTAAAGCTCCAGGGCATTTTGTAGCATGGATTGCGCCGCTTCAAAAGCCTCCTTTTTTCGTGCTTCCGTGCCATTGTCGAGCAAGGTTCTAGCTTGTAGCAGCAAGTCAGCTTTAGGGTCGTAAGCGCTGGATTGATTGGGCTCGGGGCCAATATTGCTGTTGGTTTGGGCGAAATTGGGTTCGTTGTAGTTGGGTTCTGCACCTTGGGTTTCCTGTGATTGGATAAAAGACCAGATATCGCGGATAAGTATTGCCTCCCGTGCAGTTTCCCCTAAAAGGCGTAAATTCTCTTTATAAAGGCGGTAAATACCAATTGCTTTGAGCTGCTGATTCAGCACAGGCGCACCACCTGCACCGGGCAACTTGAGTGCATCATCTACAAAATCAAGGTGTATGCCTTCCGTGCCAATTACCTTCCCTTTTTCAATTTGCCGCTCCTTCCCTTGGGCATGATGGGGCATGAACACCGCATCATCAAAATCTGGAATTTGCGACGTTTCAAGTTCGATATAGCCCCATTGGCTGAGCGGGGCATCTTCCCTGTCAATTATCTTTACCCGGAAAAAATCGAGTTCTTCTACAGGACTGAAAATGAAATCCTTTGTATACAGTTGGTAACGGACTGCCTGTTTTAAATTACCCGTCTCATCCAGCTCAATATTAAACTCTACACTTGTATTTGGCAGATTTTCGGGACTTTGTAGCACATGGGCAGCCGTAAACAAGTAATTCCCTTCCACCAAGAACCCGGAGCCTAATCCTCCATTTTCCAACACAACGCGACAAACGGCCCGACTTACTTGTCGAGCTTTTTCCATAAACTCAATTTCGCCTAGAGCCTCCTTATTCTCTTTCTCCTTACCTTCCATCGCCTCCACCAACAACGGCGCCAACTCCCCAAAATCCGTCACCACCGCCACCGCACCCAATCCCCGCAGCGTTTCCTGATGCTGCTCCACGTATTTGGGATGCGTAAAGAAATAAACAGGCACTGAAATTCCCGCTTCCTTAAACCGGGGCATCATTTTCATGCCCGCCTCCTTGTCTCCAAAACGCGACACATCAGAAATAATGATGTCGAATGTCTGCTTTTGCAGCGTTTCCAGGGCTAGGGTCGTGCTCGTGGCATTGACGAAACGAATGGGGAATTCTTTGCTCGTTTTTTCCTGAAAATCCTTGTTATTCCCAGGTGAATCATCCACCCAAAGCACCCAAAATTGCTTGATGGTTTCTATGGGTACATCAGGCAAGTTTCGAAACAAGCTCCGCCCCACAGCATCCTCAATATCCGAGATCGCTACCCCGGCATCCAATACATCTTGTCGCAGTTTTTCTTGCATGGCTGACAACCGTTCTTTGTCGGGATTCTCCAACAACGCGTAGCGCTCATGATCGAACAAAGCCACAGTGTAGGCACGGTCTTTTTCGGCGTAGGAACCTTCCGGCGGCCTGTTTTCTCCCAATTGCAATACTTCCAACAATTGCCGCCGCACCTCGGCGGCATTGGCTGCGGGAAGTCCCTTTCGCAAGTCCTGCCGATATTCTGACGGGATATAGCCCTGCCGCAACCAAGCCAAGCGGCTCAGGCGCAACAAATGCAAGTGCCAAAGCTGCGTCCGCAGCGATTCGTCTGGAACATCGACCGCTGAAATGGCTTCGTCGTGCAGTATTTTGGTCAACTGCCAGTAAATTTCCGGGTACACCGCGATGGCACAAAGCCAGGTGTAACCCTGCCTGCCCAGGTACACCTTCAGGTTTTTGATATGCTTTTCAATGGTTTCAGCGGTGCCATCGAAGTCCTGAAAACTGGGTGGCATCGGTTCTGGGCATTCCGTTTTCCAGTAATAAGGCTTATATGAAATGCGGTTTTTCCACTGCCCCATCAGGCTGCCCAGCCCAACCACATTGGCGGGCGCTACGGGGAACAGCTGATGTATGGCCAGTTCCGCATCGCCCCAATTGGCGGTGCTGCGGGTATTGAGCATGGCCACAGCCGACCACTGCTCCCGCAGCTCAAAAGCCAGCACAGAAGGGTAGCGGTGTATTTTGGTATTTACCTGGTCCGGTTTGTTGCTGGGTTCCCGGGTGACCGCCAACAGCCCATCCGGCTCGCCAATGAGTATGAGCCGGCTCCCTGAAAAGCTCGCATTCAGTCGATCGATCGTCGTATAACTGGCAGGATCGCGGCGCTCTTTCCAGCACTTTTGTGGAAAGCGGTCGTAGAAATAATACTCAACGTCGAGGTCGCGGCGCTGCAGTTCGGTGGCCAAATCGGCGTAAAAACCCGCCAAATGATCGCGAACGCTTTTTTGCTCAATCAAGAACAAATACTGCGGTGCTTTCTTACGGCGACGGCGGGCAAAATGCGGCGCACCGCCCGCCTCAATGGTTTTTTTGATGGTATTCGGGATGTCCCACTCCTCGGCACCCGTCAATTCTTTTTCCCGCATGGGCCGCACCACGGCTTCCAATTCCGGCAAGTTCCAGGGCCGGTAGCCATCGTCGCGGAAATGCAATTCCACGGTAATGGGGCCAGAACGGGCGGCTTTTACAGGATCGGTGCGGTGGCTCCCTTTGAGGGGTTCTTTTGTAGCAGGCTTGGGACTTTCGGGATTGGGTGTCTCAGGTGTTTTGGTCTCAGGCGTTTCCGCCTTTTTTTCAACTGGCGAGATGGGCTCCTGGTCGGCATCCGGCAAAAAACGGCTGAGAAAAGTATCAAAAATTCCGTAAAACTTGGCCTGTTCTGCTTCGGATTGACACACCAGCGCTGAAATCTTGAATTTCAATTGCTCGGGCAACGTCTCCACAGGCAGTTGATTGAGCAGCGCCAGCAGCCGCAAGCGCATGGGGGTGCCCACGCGGTCGCGCGCGAAGCCCGCCGACACCAACTCATCGAGCAAGGCATCGAGCCGCAGTACTATTTGCTGCTCTGTGGGCGATATGTTGGGTTGCTCAGGCACTAGGTTTGAGATATTTGATGACTTCATCCATGTATTTCCGCGCTTTGGTGAAATACATGGGGTCTGTTACAGGGAATTCGTCGGTGGGCAGGGCTTCTTTAAACATTAGGTCGCACCATTCCACCAGGTCGCCTTCTTCAATCAGGGGCAATTTTTCAAAATACTCCACACGTTCCGGAAAATCCTTTTTCAGGTTCGCATACATTTTGGCAAAATTTTCCAAGGCTTCTTTTTGTTCAGGTCGGTCGGTGTGCACTAGGAAAAACAGCACGACAATGCGCTCGCCGATTTGCTGGCGCATGGTGGCGCTATATTCCTTCAAGTAAAACCGGAACAGGTTTTCGACGCCGTTTTTCCAAAAAGGCTTGTAAATTTTATGGCAAATCAGGAACAGCGTATCGTCGCTGAATTTCTGGCCGGAGGTGTTGAGCAATTGTTCTCGGTAAATTTCCTGTAAATGCAAGAGTGGCTTTTTTTCATCGCCTGGCAGGTCAAAAAAATCGGCATCCGGGAATTTGAGTCCATCAACGCGGGGGTTAAAACCGATGCAAATTTCCGGTACAACGTATTTTTCAAAACGTTGCAACAGGTCGGGGATGCCATCGGCGTTTTGTCCGTTGACAAAAATGAAATTGGGCTCCGGGTACTGCCCCTGTACTTTTCCGCGCAGGATATTTCGAAGCACCCGAGCTTGTGGTTCCCGGTCGCAAAGCAGGTAGCAGTCGTCGTGAAAGTGCCCGCCGCTGACGGGTTTTGTTTTATCCAGGTCGGTGATGGGGTTGGCAGGTTGGGCGAGCGTTTCAATTTGCCATTCGGCGAAAGTTTGCCCTAACACAACGGGTTCTCCGTCAATGCGGTATATTTCTTTGGGGGTATTAGGGGTTATGGCAAAATTGCCCCGTTTGGTAGGGTGCAGCAAGGTGTCATTTTTGATATTGCCGTTTGCATCAAAAAGCTGCGTTATATCCTTGCTTTTAAACGACCGCAGGGTGTTGTCGAACGCTTTTTGCAGGCTCAGGCCCGTTTCTTTGTTGAAAAGTTTGTCGTAAAACAGCTTGGCAAACGCAAATGCGTAGCCGTCTTCCAAGGGCAGGGTAGTGGAAATAACGACAGGGATTCCTTGGGCGCGCAGGTAGGCAGATTGGTCTTCAGTGGAACATCCGTTTAGAAAAACAAGGCGCAAGGCGTGGGCATCCTGGGCAATGATTTGGGAAAAAACCTGCATATCGGTCAGGAACACCTCTTCCGAAAAACCATCGTTCAGTTCAATGGAAGCGCCGCCTGCGTGGCCTGCGAAGTGAAAAATCAGAATAGCCTTGCCCAACAACACTATCCGATCCTCAAGTTCTTTCTGGCTGGGTTTGTCCAGGGGGTCTATTTTGCAACGGGTTTTTTGTACCAATTCGGCGATAGCCTTCAACTCCGCCGTGACTTGCAGCGGTTTGTCCTGGTTGAAAGAATATGCCACCATGATGGTATCTGCCATGGTAAGGGTAGTTGGCGCGGGTGTTGGTTAGGCGTTTTCCGAAGGTTGCACAGGCAAGGATTTGCCCAATTTCTCCAAATCCTCTTTATTTTTCAGCAAAACAGGCATGGTATCCCATAAATCCTGGAACACCGCAGCGTCGGGCTTCTCTTTTTTTCTTTCCTGCAGCAGCTTGTCCCAATCCACTTTCCGGCGCTCCAGGCTTTCCATCCATTTTATCAGTTCCGCCGTAGCGGGTTTTTTGATCGGGCCCATTTCGCGCAAGTTCCGAAAAAAATCCACCACAGCATCCAGGTGTTTGAGGTAGCTGGCGCTCACTTTGGCTTTGGCCCGCAGTATCTTTTTTAAGTCTTCTTTGTTGGGGAAAGGGATGTGGTAAAACACACAGCGGCGCAAAAAAGCATCGGGAAGGTTTTTCTCCGAATTGCTCGTGAGCAGCAGGAATGGCGGCTCGATGGCAGCCTTTTCATTCTTAGCCTGGCGCGGCAAGCGAATATTATCATTGGCATCCAGGTCTATGTTTTTTCGGCCAAAAGGGGTCGAAAAGTCAAAGCCTTCGAAGTCTTTCCGCGTAGCTTCTTCCACCCGAAATGCAAATTGTTCAAATTGAAACAGCACATCGTTGGGAAAATCGCGGGGCGCTTTGTCTATTTCATCCACCAGCACTACTGTCCGCGAAGCCCCTTCTTTGGCCTGTAAAATGGCCTTGCCCATAGCTTCGAAGGTAATAAAATTCAAAGGGTTGGATATTTCCGCCCGGCTGCCGAAGTGCCGAATAGCATCGTATCGGTAAAACAAGTCCTTGGCCTGGGAAGTGGTCTTGGTATCGAAACGGTGCACGATGCCGCTGTTGAGCATTTCAGCGCCTGCAATCCATTTGGCAAGTTCGGTTTTTCCGGTGCCAGGTTCGCCCGTCACCAACAAGGGCATGTGCAGGTCGCGGGCGACTTCCACCGCCGCACGCAGCCCAGGGTCGGGGAAATAGATGTTTTCGTTCATGTAAAATTTGGCCTTAGATGCTGATTGTTTAGGGCAAAAATAGAAAAAGGTTTCAGGTTTCAAAGTTTCAGGTTTACACGATCTCTGGTTGCTTTGAAACTGTATCTCAAATTTACAACAAATCGCGTAAACCTGAAACCTTGAAACCTGAAACCCGAAACCTCCCTTTTTTTACCATGCGGGTGCAACTTCGAACACAATGCTCTCCTCCGTCTTCGGATGCACAACCTTCAATCGCTCCGCATGCAGCATTATCTCATGCTCTTTCAATGGTTTCCCACCATAAGCCACATCGCCCACGACCGGGCAGCCGATATGGGCCAGTTGGGCGCGGATTTGGTGAAAGCGGCCTGTGACCGGGCGAATTTCCAATTCAGCTTGCTTGCCGATCATTTTCAACACCGTATAAGAAAGCTCACAGGGCTGACTGCCTTTTACTTGCGTGTCGGCAATGATGGCTCTCTTGCCGTCTTCCGATTTTTTCAGGAAATGTTTCAGTGTTCCGGTTTCGGCGGCAGGAGCTTTTTCCACTACTGTACGGTATGTTTTTTCCGTCTCCCTGCGTTCAAATTGCCCCATCAGGTGGGTGAGCGCAGCTTTTGTCTTGGCAAAAACCAGCACACCACTGGAAGCGCGGTCGAGCCGATGCACGGAACGGAGGTAGGGTGTAGGTTTCAGTCGCTTGGAACTGGAATTTTCATTCAGGCTATTGGTAAAATACATCAGTGCCTCCGTTTCTGCCGAAGGGTGCTTATGGGTGCCACTTTCGGTGGAAAGGCCCGCAGGTTTGTTTAGGACAAGGAGGTAATAATCTTCAAAAATAATCTGCATGGATATGGGTAGTGGAATGGAAACTTTTTGATTCAAGGTCAAAGGTTTGTCGCTAAACGCCAAATATTGTTAAAATTTACTCATAAAATTAAAATAGTTTTGCATTTGCTCTCCAGAAAGCGCTGATGTCTATCCAAATTCATGAACATGAAAAAGTTATTTACGCGCCTTCCCTTTTTTGCCTGCTTGTTTACTGCGACAACAGTGTTGGCACAAACCAATGTAACGCACCTGTCGACGGTTACTTTTAGCAACCAACGGCTTTCGAATGTATGGGGCTACACGTCCTCCAGCGGCGCAGAATACGCCCTTGTTGGCGGTTTTCAAGGTACGACCATCATTGATATTTCCAACCCTTCCGCGCCTGTAACCATTACTACCATAGCAGGCCCACTCAGCGATTGGCGGGAAATAAAAACCTACGAAAATTATGCTTATGTAGTGTCGGAAGGCGGTAGCGGCGTTCAAATTATTGATTTGAGCAACCTTCCAAACAACAACCCTTCAACCTATAACTACTTTTGTAATGTGCCTGGTTTTGGCGACATGACCAAAGGCCATGCCCTGCACGTAGACGTAACCGCTGGGTTTCTGTATGTCTATGGGAGCAATATAAACCTTGGCCGACCTGTCGTCATTAATCTGGAACCCGACCCCTACAACCCGACTTATGCTGGCAGACTCGCCGCACTTGCCTATGCCCACGATGGCTATGCTGACGATAATTTTATGTACGCTGGGCATATCTATGCCGGGCAGTTTTCTATTGTCGACTTCACCAATAAATCCAGCCCGGTGGTAATTGCCACCCAGCCTACTCCCGGCGCTTTTACCCATAATACCTGGCTTTCCGGGAGTACCCTTTTTACCACCGATGAGGTGAGCGGATCTTTTTTAACTGCTTATGACATTTCCAATACCAGTAATATTCGGGAACTGGATCGGATCAGGAGCAATCCAGGTTCTGGGGTAATTGCGCACAATACCTACATTACCAACAATTATGCAGTAACCTCCTGGTACAAAGATGGATTTACCATTGTAGATGTGTCGCACCCAGACAATATGGTGCAAGTAGGCAATTTCGATACCTATCCCAACGATGTGGGCAATGGCTTCGAAGGCTGTTGGGGTGTTTACCCATATTTCCCTTCTGGCACCATCATAGCTTCCAATATTCGAAAAATTAACACGAACAATGGCGAGTTGATGATTTTTTCCGCCAATTATGTGCGGGGTTGCTATTTGGAGGGTACGGTTCGCAATACTGCCGGCAACCCGCTTACCATTGCTCAGGTTGAAATTTTGACCACAAGTAGTGTGGAAAACGTGAACAACGTTGGGCAATATAAAATGGGCATATTAACGCCCGGCACGTATACCGCCCGCGCCAGCAAACAAGGTTATTTCCCTCAAGACATTGTGGTCAACCTTGGTACTGGTCAGTTGGTGGTACAGGATTTCACCCTGACCCAAATCCCGCTGCCAGTAGAGTTGACCAAATTTGAGGTACAGGCCGAAGATTACACCGCGCTGCTCCGATGGGAAACTGCCACGGAGGTTAACAATGCTGGGTTTGAGGTTCAATACGCTCCAGATGCAGTGGCCTGGCAGGCAATTGGTTACGTGAAGGGAAACGGAGAAATAGCGGGCAAATATTCCTTTCGGAGCAAAACCCTGAAACCGGGCGTGCATTATTTCAGGTTGAAACAAATCGATCTTGATGGCAAATTAAAACTTACCGATTGGGTGTCGTGCGTCATAGAACGCGGCGGGCTTCAATTGGCAATGCAACCCAACTTGGTCCAAGATCAAAGCACGCTAAAAATCCATGCCGCCCTATCTGGCGATGTGCATGTTGAACTGTTTTCCGCCAACTTGCAATCTCTGGGACAGCAATGGACTTTCAGTGTGGAAAAAGACTTTGAAACAATGCTGCAATTGCAATACTTAACCACCGGGAAATATTTCTTGATGGCGCACAGCGGACAAGAGCGGGCAGCTATTGCCTTTATAAAACGGTAACCTATTCTTTCCCTTCTGGCCCTAGTACCTTGCCATTGCCTTTCACGGCGACCCCTTTGTGTGTTTTTCCATTGGCCTTGACCTCAACGGAATAGTTGTAAACCTTGCCCGTTTTGGCATCCGTGACATTCTCTTTTTTAATCTTAATGAGGAGGGTACCTGTTATGTTAGTAACTGTACCAGCAGGAACATCATAAGTCCAGGTATCCCCTTTGATTGCTGGCGGAACCCAAGGGCAAAACCAAGCCGCAGTTTCACTGGCGTTTTGATAAAAAATACCGCCTTCATAGTGGCTGATTTCAATGTCCCACTCAGCTTCGGTTCCGTAACACCAAAACTCGAAGGGCACCCCGGTTGATGCTACATTTTCAGGTGATTTGGCCACCATTGAATCAATTTTCATGATGTCAAACACCTTGAAACCTGTGCTCCCGGTACGCGTGAATTTTCCTGTCAGCACCGCATACACAGACTCAGACATGTAATGACAAGGCGCTACTGCTTTGGTATATGCCGCATCGAGCATCTTGGTTTGATCTGTAATCTCGTACATCGTGTTTTGTTTGTAATCAATCATAGCAGAGCGCCCACTACTTTGCATAAACAAGCCCTTGATCTGAACCGTTCCTTCCAGGTTTTCAGTCGCCGGGTTTTCAGTGCCGGTTGTTGGGTTGCCGGCATCTTGTTTGGGGGTGTCTTTGCAGTGGGTGAAGCTCCCTGCCAGAGCCAAAAGCAATATGATGTTTTTCATGTAAAATTATTTTTAGGGAGCAAAGGTAGCTTGATTGTCCGGTTCAAAGATTCTAACAAAATGTAAAAGGGTGGATATGGTCTTTTTAACACGAAGTTTGTCAGACTGCTTACCTTTGCAGCTTCATTTTCTGTTTTTGGGCTAAAATCCCCTTTAACATGAAGTTTTTTTACATCGCAAGTCAAATTTTACAACAATATGGTGGGCAGTCTAACCCAAAAGAGCGCAAAACTCAAGCGCATTTTTATTGAACCCAAACTTCCTGAAACCCTTAGTCCTCTCGCTGAGTTAGCCCAAAACCTTTGGTGGTCTTGGGATCACGAAGCGATCGAATTATTCAAAAATATTGATGCACAGGCATTTGAAGCGCATCATTACAACCCACTTGCTTTGCTCGATGAGTTGAGCACGGAGAAAGCGCAGGCCTTAATTGCCGACAAGCAATTTGTTGCCAACATGAAGCAGGTGCATGCCCGCTTTCACGCTTATTTGAATGAAGCGCCGAAAAAAAAGCAACCCCAAATCGCTTATTTCTGCATGGAATACGGCTTACATCAGTCCTTACGACTGTATTCCGGTGGCCTGGGAGTACTCGCTGGAGATTATTTAAAGGAAATCAGTGACCGCAATGCCAATTTCATTGCAGTCGGCATGCTGTACCGCTACGGTTACTTTCAGCAGGGTCTTTCCATGAGTGGCGAGCAAATTCATACCACAGAGCCAGCTAAATTCACCCAACTTCCCATTCAACCTGTGCGCGACGAGCGCGGCGAATGGATAAAAATCCACGTCAACCTCAGTGGTCGCACCGTATGGGCAAAAGTGTGGGTGCTGCCAGTTGGCAGGATGCCGCTGTACCTGCTCGATACCGATATTGATGATAATGCCTGGGAAGATCGCAGCATTACGCACCAACTCTACGGTGGCAACAATGAACACCGCCTGAAGCAAGAGCTGCTGCTCGGCATCGGCGGGTTAAGGGCTGTCAAGGCCATGAAAATTGAACCTGATCTTTTCCACCTCAATGAAGGCCACGCCGCGTTCCTTGGCTTGGAACGCTTGCGCAACTACATGAAAGAGCAAGGTTTGTCGTATCCCGAGGCCCTCGAAGCCGTGCGCACCACCCAACTTTTCACCACGCATACCCCTGTTCCAGCTGGTCACGACACTTTTTCGGAGACCATGCTGAAGGAGTATATTTTCGAGTACACCTACGCGCTCGATGTTTCATGGGACGACTTGATGGGCCTTGGCAGGGTACACCAGGAAAACCATGACGAGCTTTTTAATGTGAGCCACCTCGCCATCCGTACTTCCCAGGAAGTAAATGGCGTTAGCCGACTCCACGGAGCCGTGAGCCAGAAAATGTTCCGCGAGCTCAACCCCGATTACCACCACACAGAAAGCCATATTGGATACGTGACCAACAGCGTTCACTTCCCCACATGGGTCGCCGGTGAGTGGCTAGATTTTTACCAGAAAAAATTAGGGGAAGGAATATTGCAACAGCAATCGGACAAGAAAATTTGGCAAAAAATTCAAAAGGTTCCTGCTGCTGAAATCATGGACATCCGGCGCTTGCTGAAAAAACGCCTGCTCGATTGGGTGCGCAAACACCTCGCCGATGACCTGATGCGCCGTGGTGAAAACCCACGCAGCACCTTTGAAATGGTGAACGCAATCAAAGATGGTGCCCTGGTTTTTGGTTTTGCACGCCGCTTTGCTACGTACAAACGCGCCACGCTGCTCTTTTCCAATGAAGCCCGACTGGCCGAAATTGTGAACAACCCCAGCAAACCGGTGATTTTCCTGTTTGCCGGTAAAGCACACCCTGCGGACAAAGGCGGCCAGGAGTTTATACGCCTTATTTATAACATCACGAAAAACCCGCTTTTCCGGGGTAAGGTTATTTTCCTGGAAAATTACAGCATGGAAATGGCCAAGCTGCTCACACAAGGAGTGGATGTATGGCTCAACAACCCCACACGGCCCAAGGAAGCCTCTGGAACCAGTGGCATGAAAGCCGTGATGAATGGTGTCATGAACTTCTCCGTGCTCGACGGCTGGTGGTGTGAAGGCTATAAACCAGGTGCAGGATGGGCCTTGCCAGAGCTTGACACGTATGAAGATGCGAATTTGCAAAACGAACTGGACGCAGAAACAATTTACAACCTGCTCGAAAACGAAATCGTCCCATCTTATTACGATCAGGATAAAAACGGTGTCAGCGAAAGCTGGGTGCAGCATATAAAAAATACCATTGCAGAAATAGCCCCCGAATTCGTCATGGGACGCATGCTGGACGACTACCAGTCTCGTTTTTATGGGAAACTCTGGGAACGCAGCCAGCACCTGCTTCGTGATAATTTCAA
>Ga0163144_10015485_pt1 | contig 15721 bp, 17 predicted proteins | sample OliLak19BULKMAT1_FD_123175 | JGI IMG/M metagenome (GOLD analysis project Ga0163144, IMG submission 123175) | Freshwater microbial mat bacterial communities from Lake Vanda, McMurdo Dry Valleys, Antarctica - Oligotrophic Lake LV.19.BULKMAT1 | ecosystem: Environmental > Aquatic > Freshwater >...
CCGACGCGCGCCGCCGGGTTGCCTTCGCGGATACCCAAGCCGCCATAGACCAGGAACGGCAACGCCTCCTCCTCGGTGGCGAACGGGCGGCGGAACCAGGCGAGATTGAGTTCGTTGCACACTTGCCATGTGTCGATGACGTCGGCGAGATCGCGCGCCATGTAGGCGCAGGCGGCGCGGTAGGTTGAGAGGAAGCTCATCGAGCCCAGCTCGCCGGTGTGCATCGGCCAATCGCGCATGTACGGAGTGATGCCCAGGGTGCGGATGCCCTGCGCGCGCAGGGCGCGGATCTGCTCCTTCGCCGCCACGTAACGGGCGTGCTCCTTCTTCTCGGTGCCATCGAAGGGGAAGGGCAGGTCGATGCGCGTCCAGTCGAGGCCGGCTTCGCGCATGCGCGTGTAATCGAGGGGACGGGTGCCGACATCGCCGAAATGGATGCAGCTGCCAAGGAACAGGTCGCGGGCCACGGCGATCTCCGGTTGAGAGGAACCTGGTCAGGGGCAAAATCGGATCCTGGGTCGGCCACGGCGCAAGTAGGCTAGGAAAGAGCCAAAGAGCCTGTCGGGGATAGCGACCTTCGGCTGGCGCGGTCTCGGACGGCATCTCCTGCGTTGGCGAAACGGCCAGGTAGCGGTGCTACCTTGGCCCGTTTCGCCGCCTTGGATCTGCCATCCGATCCGCGTCGCCATCCGCGCTCGCTATCCCCGACAGGCTCTTAGCTGGCACTTTCAAGTGCGCCCACCGTCTCATCGAGTTGGCTCGCCAGCGCCGGGTGGAGGCCGCGGGAGCGGGCGACGTCGAGCACGCCGCGCAGGTACCACAACGTGCCGTCTCGACCGCCCTTGAAGCGCGCCCAGGTGTCGGCGCCGAGCAGGCGCACATCGGCGAGCGTGCAGCGCGCGTTGTGCAGCTTGTCGGCGAGCGACAGGCGTACGGCGCGCGGATCGGCCTCGGCGAGATGCGCCAGGTAGCGCTCCTTCCGTTCCCGCCAGGGGGGTTTTACGTCGGCGAAGGAATCGCTGACCGCGGCCACCAGGCCAGCGACGCCATCGCCGAATCCGCTGCGGATCCGGGCGAGGGTTTCCAGGCCGCCCTGGTCCTCGGCCGCATCGTGCAGCATCGCTGCGATGGCATCGTCCTCCTCGCCGCCGTGTTCGAGCACCAGCGCGGTGACGGCCAGCAGGTGGCTGAGGTAGGGGATGGTGGTGCCCTTGCGCACTTGCGCGCGATGCAACTCGGCAGCCATCGCCACCGCCCGATCGAAGCGTTCACTGAGCAGTGCCATGCGATGACGATAGAGACCCATCGTCCATGGGCCAGACATGAGCGCGCGGTCGGCGATGGCCAGTCGTGGTTGCGTGGAGTGGGGAGATCGCCGGCGGGCTGGCAGCCCGCGCTCTCGGCAGGGGGACAGGGGATGAAAGCGCTGGGCGCCCCTGGCCCCGATCGCCGATCGCAGCATCCTGGCGGCATGTACGACTTCCTGCGCGGATCGGTGGCGGCGCTCAACAACCAGGGACAGCTCAGCCTCGAGGTCAACGGGGTCGGCTATTCGCTGCGTATCTCCGAGCAGTGCCGCAAGCGCATCCCGCTCGACGGGAGCACGGTCACGGTGCATGTGCGGCTGATCGTGCGCGAGGACGACCTCGTCCTCTTCGGTTTCCAGGATGCCGCCGAACGTGCCGCCTTCGATCTGCTCATGTCGGTGCAGCAGGTCGGTCCGTCGGTGGCGCTCGCCGTGCTGTCGCATTTCCCGGTCGACGACCTGCGCCGCGTCCTGCTGACCAAGGACACCGCCGCGCTCAAGAAGGTGAAGGGCGTCGGCCCAAAAAGCGCGGAGCGTATCGCCCTGGAACTGGCCGATAAGGTGGAGCGCATCCCCGAGTCGCTGCCGCTGCCCGGCCAGGCCGGCGCCGCGCGATCACCGCAGGCAGCGGCCGTCGCCGAGGCCCATCGCGCGCTGGTGGTACTGGGGTTCTCGCCGAAAGATGCGACCGACGCGCTGGCGAAGGTGGCGCAGCCGGGGATCGGGGGCGAAGAGCTGCTGAGAGCGGCGCTTGGGGTTTTACGCTGAGCATGCCGGGATGGCGCAGCCATCCCGGCATGCGCCCAAGCGGAGCCTCGCCGCCCCGGCGACGGCGAGAGCCGCCGTCGCTCCGCCGGTCTATCGCATTCCCCGCCAACCCTTCACCCATCCCACTCTTTCCCCTCCATCATCCCCATCTACGTTTCCACCATGGTTGGCACCCCCACTTGGGCAGCGGATCTGCTGGCCGCGTTCCGCGCCGGCCTGCTCTCCGCCGACGAGTTGTGGTGCGTGGTCCTCGACTGCCACGGCTTGAGCGATCCCGCGCCGGTGGTCGGCTTGGTGCTGCGCTCGCACGCCGCGCTCAGTGTCGTCCCCCATCCGCCCCTGGTCGAGCCAGCGAACGAGGTCGAACTCTTCGTGCTCGACGAGACGAGCGAGGGTCTCAGCATCTCGGCGTGACCGTCGCCCGCCTCCTCGTCGCCCTCGCCTGCCTGCTGTGCGCCGGGTGCCCCGCCCCCGTCCGCCCGCAGCCCGAGCGGATCGATTTCGGGCCGGTGTGGCTCGGTCAGACCGCGAGCGTGCCCAAGCCCGTCCAGTGGCGCAACGACGGCAAGCACGCCAAGCATTTCGTCGGCGCCCGGATCGAGGGCGCCGCGGCCTTCGCCTTCGCTGGCGCGCCCCCGACCGGCATGGTCGCGCCGGATGCCAGCGGCGCCCCCGCGGTGGTGACCTTCACTCCGCTCACCACCGGCGAGGTGCGCGCCAACATCCTGCCCACCGGCCTGCGCTCTGAGCCGTTGGTGGTGATCGGCACCGGCGTCGCCCAGCGACGGCGCGGCATGCTCGAACTGACCGCAGATGGCATGACGCCGGGCAAGGCCTTGGAATTGGGCACGGTTGAACTCAACCGCGTGACCCTCACCGGACTGTATCTCGCCAATCGTGGGCGCGAGGCGATGCGCCTGGATGTGCGGCTGGCCACCGGCCGTGCGGTGCGGGTGGCTGGCCCGGTCTTCCCCCTGGTTTTGCAGCCGGGGCGACGGGTGCGCGTCACCCTCGAATTCTGTCCGGGCGCGCTGGGCCGGCTCTATGACGCGTTCGAGGTCGAAAGCAGCGATGGTTCCCACTTCGCCGGCACCGCGCTGACCGGGACCGGGATCAAGTAGATCCGATCGCGATTGCGGCCGCGGTTGCCGGCCGTCCGGCAGGACGGCGCTGCCGCAGGACGTCCCTCCCGCATTCCGCGCAACCACGTTTCCCGCGTGCTGAGGCACGAGGCTTCTGGCCAGGCGTTCAGCGGCCGGCGGCGGCCTGATCGCGGCGTGCCAGCCACGCCGCGCTGCGTTCGCCGAGCAGGGCGCGTGGCAGGCGGCGAGCCTGGGCGACCCAGCGCTGTGCCGCGTCCCAGCCTTCGGCCTCGGCATCCTGACCGGGACGGGGCTCGTCGCGATAGAAGGCATCCAGGCCGCGTTCGCGCGCGAGGCGGCGATTGGCCAGGGCGAGCGTTTCCGAAATCAGCGCGGGACAGGCGTCGCTTGGCATCGCCCAATCCTAGTATCAGAAAAGATAATGTCTAGCCGCCGATGTCTGCGCGTACCCTGCCGGCGATGGCAGAACCCACGGAATTCGGCGCTTTCCTGAGCGAGCTGTTGGCGCGCCGTGGCCAGCGTCAGGTCGACTTCGCCCGCTTGGTGGGCAAGGCTCCGGGCGTGGTGCAGTTCATCCGCATCGGGCGGCGCCGGCCGCCACTCGCCTTGCTCGAGTCCTGGGCGGATGCGCTCAGCCTGCGCGGCGACGAGAGACGGCGATTCCTCGAACTCGCCCGCCTTGAGCACTGTCCGCCCGAAATCCGCCGGCTGGTCGCCAGCTTGCGGCGCAAGCTGGACGAGACGGAATCCGCGCCGGCGTCCCCGCGCCGCGCCGCATCACCACGGCATCCCTACCGCGCCGACGGCTAAGAGGATGGGCACCAATCCTGCCAGTCGGTTCCGACAGGTCTCGTCGGCGACGTCTCCTCCACCCGCGGTAGCTCTTCTACCGCTCGGTTTCGGCCTCCTCGGAGCCACTTAACGGTACCTGCCGGCCTCTCGGTCGGATTCGTGCCCAGCTCTGACGACCAGTGCGTCAGGACTTCGCTGGTGTTTCCGGCAGCGGGGCCAGGCGGGCGATGAGCAGCAACACGCCGAGCGCGATGATCAGGGCTGGAATCTCGACCTCGGCGGAGAGCCGGCCGGTCTGACGCAGGAACGAGCCGATCGCGCACAAGATCAGGAACGGCCCGACGATGATCGAGGTGCGCGTCAGACGCTTGACCAGCAGGATCGATACGCCGGCGGTGGCGAGCAGTAGCACCCAGATCCAGCTCACCCCCGGCAGCACGCGCTGCGCGGACAGCAGCCAGCCGACGCCGATCGCGATCAGGAAGAGAGGGGCGATGACACGGCTCATGACGCGCTCCGGGGAACGCTGACAAGCCTAGGCCGAAGCACGCGCGGCGCCACGCTCAGCAGGCTCGCGCAGGGAGCCGGCGTTGAGCAGACAGACCCAGCCGCGCTCAACGCCGGCGATCAGTGCCCGGCCGCGCGCTTGCGCGCCTTGGCGTCCTCCTTGATCGCCCGCTCGGCGTCCTTCTGGTCGCGCTCCAGGCGGTCAACCTCGGTCTTGGTCGAGGACTTCTCTTGCTTGGCGCGCTGGTCGATGTCTGCCAATTCCTCCTTCAGCGCCTGCTTGATCGCGGCGATGGATTCGGCGATCGGCTGACGCTCATGCTTGGCCTTGGCCTCGGCCCCCTGCTTGGCGGCGTCGCGTTTACCCTCCAAGTCCTTGCGCTGCTGGGCGAGGGGCTCGAGCCCGGCCTTGGCTTCGTCGTCGGCCTCCTGCTTGGCGGCGTCGCGTTTGGCCTCGATCTTCTGCTGCTGGCGGTCGAGCGGCTCGAACTGGCGTTTGGTTTCCTCGTCCGCCTTGCGTACCTGTTCGTCACGCTGCTGCTCGGCCTGCCGCTGACGTTCCTCCAGGGGCTTCAGCTGCTCATCGGCGCGCGCCTGCGCCGCCTGTTTCTCCTCGTCGACGCGCTGCGCGGACTCGCGCTGCCGCTGCTTGATGTCTTCCTTGCGCGCGTCGGTGGTGCGTTCGACCTGATCGAGGCGAGCCTTGCGGTCGGCCGAGATCGACTCCTCGGATCGCACCCGGACGTCCTCGACGCCGGGCGGGGTATCGCCGTCCGCGGCAGAGACCGTGGTGGTGAGCAGGCCGAGAAGGACGGGTACGAGGGTTATGCGCATGGGAGGATCCCCTGGGGGTGAGCGGGCGATTGTACCGGCTCTGTGGCGCGCTGGCCGGGAAGTCCGCCACCGATGCACAGGCTTGGTCCCCGCCCGCCCTATCCGTGCCCAGTCAAGGCCTTACTCTGCCGCCCTGCGGCATGCGCCAGTCCGCAGGAGGTACCGCCCCCCGATGCTGATCCCCGACAGCCTGCGCGCCCTACTCGAGGATGGCGCGATCCAGGAGGTGGTCCGCCAGCTCAAGAGCGGCAAGGAGGCCTCCGTCTTCGTGGTCGTCGCCGACGATGGGTCGACGTGCGCCGCCAAGGTCTACAAGCGGATGGAGCAGCGGAATTTCCGCCAGCGCCAGGACTACGTCGAGGGCCGCCGCTCGGGCGACAGCCGCGAGCAGCGCGCGATGGACAAGGGCAGCCGCTTCGGCCTCAAAAAACGGGAAGAGGCCTGGCAGGATGCCGAGGCCGCCGCCATGCGCCGTCTGCACGCCGCCGGCGTGCGTATCCCTCGGCCGCTCGCCAACAACGATGGCGTGCTGCTGATGGATCTGGTGCGCGGCCCCGACGGCCAGCCGGCGCCGCAGATCGCCGCCGCGCGCTACGACCGTGACAGCGCCCTGCGCATGCACCGCCAGATCATGCAACAGGTTGCGGCCATGCTCTGCGCCGGCCTGGTCCACGCCGACCTGTCTGAATTCAACATCCTCGCCGCGGTCGACGGCCCGACCATCATCGATCTGCCGCAGGCGGTCGACGCCGCGCGCAACAACAACGCCAAGCGCCTGCTCGTGCGCGATGTCGCCAACGTCACTCGGTTCTTCAGCCGCTTCGCGCCCGAGCTGCGTCGCACCGACTACGGCAACGAGATGTGGCTGCTCAACGAGAACTCGGCACTGCGCCCAGATTCACCGTTGACCGGCCGCTTCCAGGCCGCGCGCGGCGCGGTCGACGCGCAGGTGGTGCTGCGTGCGATCGACGATGCCAAGCGCGACGCCGCCAAGCGCGAAGAGGTGCGCCAGCGCCGCGAAGAGAAGAAGCGCGACCCGGGCCCGCAGCGCAAACCCTGAGACCGACCCGCCTGCGCCTGGTGCGCCTGGTCGCAGCATCGCCCGCTCGCGGTGCGCGTCGCCAGGGCACGAGGTCGCCGGCGCGGAAGCCCGGTGTGCGCGGGTTGACCGCGACGGCGAGGAGGCCGGGCTCAGCGCTTGGCGAGAGCCGCCTCGACCGCGCTCGCCAATTCCTCGCCGCGCACGCCGATCGCCGCCAAGGTGCCATCCCTGGCGATCAGGAAGGTGGCCGGGATCGAGTCGATGCCGAAGCGCTGGGCGGCGTCGCTCTGCCAGCCCTTGCCGTCGCACACCTGCTTCCACGGCACCTGCTTGGCGGCAACGAATGCGGCGAGCTTGGCGGTGTCCTCATCGAGGCTGATGCCGACGACCTCGAAGCCCTGGTCGTGGAAGCGCTGGTAGGTCTTCTGCACGTTGGGTAGTTCGCGCACGCAGGGGCTGCACCAGGTCGCCCAGTAGTCGATCAGCACGACTTTGCCCACCAGCTGACGAGTGGCGATGGTGCCGCCATCGGTGGTGGTCAGGACCAGATCGGGGAAGGGCTTGCCGACCACCAAGCCGACCTTGGCGAACGCCTCGGCCTGGTCCGAGGCCTGGGTTTCGGCCATGGTCTCGGCGACGATGCGCTGCAGGTCGGGCATCAGCTTCTGCATGCGCTCGGCGCCCAGCGCCATGCCCTTGCCGGTCAGGTCCGGGGTCTGCGCGACCAGGCGCTGGCCGATCGGCGAGCGGTAGAACGCCAGCAGTTCGTCGAGCTCGGGCGCGGTAAAGGACGCGGCGTAAAGCTGGACGTAGTCGCCTTTGAGCACGTCCCAGGTCATGTTCTTGCGCAGGAAGGCGGCGGCGGCGTCCACACCGCGCTGGATCGCCACGCGCTGCTCGGCCGGGGCCTGGTCGATGTACGGCTTGACCCCGGCCTGAAAGCCGGCCTCCATCGTCTGCGTCACCAGCTCGCCGACCTTCATGGCGTCGAGCAGGCGCTCGGCCTTGGCAGCCGCCGTGTCGTCCGCGCTGTGAGCGAGCGATGCGAGCGCGATGAGGATGGCGAAGAGGGCGAGGCGCATGTCAGGCTCCAGGACCAGCACGCTAGAAGTCGAGGTCGGGCATGCCATGCACGAATGCGCAGGCCCGGACACTGATTTCAGCCCGTCTCGGCCCACCTCGCCGGCGTGGCGTGCCAGCGGGCATCGGTCGCCGCTTCCGCCCTGAGGTGGTTCGTCATCGCCGCGGCCGGCCGCGCGCCACCGGCGGCGCGCTGAGCGGGTCATCGGGCCAGGAGTGCTTCGGATAACGCGAGCGCAGATCCTTGCGCACCTGCGGGTAGGTGTTGGCCCAGAACGAGGCGAGGTCTTGGGTGATCTGCTCGGCGCGGTAGTTCGGTCCAAGCAGATGCAGCAGCACGGGCACGCGGCCACCGGCGAGACGCGGCGTCTCGCCTTCGCCGAACAGTTCTTGCAGACGTACCGCCAGCACCGGCGGTCGTTCGGGATCATCGTACTGCAGACGGATGGCGTTGCCGGTGGGCACCGTCCAGTGCGCTGGCGCCAGTTCGTCGAGAGCGCGGTTCTGCTGATGGCTGAGCTGGCCCGACAACCAGGGCAGCTTGGGCTTGGCGGCGACCTCGGCGCGGCTGCGGCAACCGGCGCAAAGCTGGTCGAGGAGGTCGCCCAGGCGCGTGTCGTCAATCTCGGGCAAATCCAGCTCAGGCATCTGCCGGCGCAGCCAGGCCAGGCGCGCCAGCCAACCGCCGACCGCCTCGTCCTCGGCGAACAGCGCGCGCGCCTGCTGACGCAACTGCTCGGCGAGAAAGGCGCCGATGCGCGCCGGATCGGCCTGGGCGCCTGGCGCGACGCGCAGGCAGAGGTCGTGCCAGTACCAGCCGACGATGGCGCTCACCGCCTGGCGCTGATCGTCCCAGGTCAGCAGCTCGCGCCGCTTCAGGGTGCCTGGGAACACGGCTTCCAGGTCGCTCTCATCGAGTTCGGCACATTGGCGGGCGAAGGTGCTGGTGCGCGCCCGGTTCGACAGCCCCTGCACCTGGTACGCGAGCAGCAGTTCGCCGCGCGCCTGGCCCGGCAGTGCCAGGCAGCACGACGCACGATCAATCTCGAACGACACGCCGCCGACCATGGCGGCCCGGTTGCTGGTCGTGCTGGTGCGCTTGGCGACACGGTCGGGATAGGCCGCCAGCAGCAGACGCGGCACCAGCACCGCCGCATCCGGCGGTGTCGTCGCCCGCGGACCATTGCCGTGGGCGACGAGACGCAGCAGGTCGTCGCGCACGCGCACGGCCTCGCGCGCGGCGATCGGATCGATGCCTTCGCCGCGCAGACTCGGACGGAAGCCGGCGGATTCAGCTCGCGCCAAGCGCTCCAAGCGATCGAGGGCGTCGGCGCGATCCGGATCCGGCGCGCGCTCGCCCGGGCGCGAGGGGGGGCGGATGTCGCGCTCGCCGACCAGTGCCGCCAGCGCGGCGCCGAGCGCACCGGCGCCGGCGCGCGTGGCCTCGTCCAGCAGGCGACCCAGGCGTGGATGCACGGGCAGCCGCGCCAGTCGTTCGCCAAGCGCCGTCAACCCCGCGAACGGCTCGCGTGCGGCGCCGAGCAGCGTCAGCAACTGTTCGCCGGCGAGCAGGCGGTCGTCGTCCGGCCGCACGAACCAGGGGAAGGTGCGCGGATCGGCCCCGTGCCATCCCTTGAGCGCGAGCAGCGTCGGCGCCAGGTCGACGCGCGCGATCTCGGGATCGGCCTGCTCGACCAGGCGGTTCTCCTCGAGTCGCGTCCACAACCGCCAGCAGCGGCCCGGCGCGGTGCGTCCGGCGCGGCCGGCGCGCTGGGTGGCGCTGGCCCGGCTGATGCGTTCGAGGTGCAGTTCATCCAGCCCGGTGTCGGCAGCGAAGCGCGCCACGCGCGCCAGCCCGCTGTCGATCACCGTGCGCACGCCGGGAATGGTGACCGAGGTCTCGGCGACGTTGGTCGCCAGCACCACCTTGCGTCGGCCTTGCGGATGCGGCTGCAGGGCGGCGTCCTGCTGTTCGGGCGGCAGCGCGCCATGCAAGGGCAGCACGGCGAACCCGCGGCTTTGCGCCAGCGGCTCGAGGGCATGCTCGCAGCCGCGGATCTCACCGGTGCCGGGCAGGAAGACCAGCACGTCGCCGCAGTCGGCGTCGTCGATCGCGTTGCTGACCGCAGCCAGCACTTCGTCTTCCAGGCGACGGTCGCCGCGGCCGATGGTGGTGATCGCCACCGGATAGGTCGGCGTCTGCACCGCGACGATCGGCGCATCGCCGAGGAAGCGCGCGATCGGCGTCGCGTCCATCGTCGCCGACATCACCACCACGCGCAGATCGGGGCGCACCGTGCGCCGCAGCTCGGCGCACCACGCCAGACAGAGATCGGTGTGCAGGCTGCGTTCGTGGAACTCGTCGAGGATCACCGCGCCGACGCCATCGAGGTACGGATCGCTCTGCAGCTGGCGGGTCAACGTGCCTTCGGTCATCACCCATAACCGCGTGTGGGCTCCGCCGAGCTTCTCGAAGCGGATGCGCCAGCCGACCTCGCGACCGAGTTCCCAGCCCTGCTCAGCGGCGATGCGCCGTGCCAGCGCGCGCGCGGCGACGCGACGCGGCTGCAGGAGGTAGACCTGGCCGGTGGTGCGGGCGAGCAGGGCAGGCGGCAGGCGCGTGCTTTTGCCCGCGCCGGGCGGCGCGGTCAGCACCAGCGCCCCGTGCGCGACGAGGCGGTCGAGCGCGGGCGGGATCTGCGGATCGATGGGGAGGGGCAGCACCGGGCGGCATGGTGCGCGGGATGGCGGTCGTGCCAACCAGGCATCAATCTGAATCCGGCGAGAGCGGCCCATCCGCGGCGTCGGTCACAGCAACGACCACGTGCTCAGCGGCGTTCCCAGTGCTTGGCATCAGCCATGCGGGCAACGTATCCGCAGCCGTGAGCCGACCAACGTGTGTGGCGCGCGTCGCCGTTTCATTGCAAGAGCTTCACCCCGCGGGCGTTCGACACCTCCTCTAACCGTGCCATCGCCCATTCGCCCTTGCGCCCATCGAGCGAAGGGATCGCACCGAGGCGGAACCACTTGCGCGTGTGCAGGCTGAATTCCCAGCGTCCGGTTGCGCCGGGCCAGTCTTCCCGCCGGATGGCCAGGTACTGCCCCGGATGTTCCGGGTCCTGCGTGACCATGACCAGGAATCGCTGCGGATAACCGGCCTCGACCGGAGTCCAGGTCAGCAGGTGGGTCTGAGTCCAGGGTGGAATGGGCATGTGATCTCCGATGCAGGGAGTGGCACCCGGAGCGTAACGCAGCGGTCTCGGCAGAGGCGGCATTTACGTACCCTACGACCACGGTGGTTGAAATCTGTCCATTACACGTCCGGATGATCACCATGCGACGAGTGGTGCGATTTACCGCGGTTCGGGCGCGTGCGACGTTACGCATGCGCGATCGCTGGTGCCAGAAAGCGCTGCGAACCAGATGGAGCGAGCCGATCAGCCCGGCGAGCCATGGCCATGAAGGAGCCGAATGCGTGCAGGCCGCGCCTGCACGCACCCTCCCCGTCCTTTCCCCTTGCCGGCCCCGCCATGCCGCGATCGTACCCCACCCATGCGTTACCAGACCGACGACCTGCGCATCGAAAAGCTGCGACCCCTGTTGCCGCCGGCCATCCTCATGGAGGAGCTGCCCGAGAGCGAACGCGCCTCGCAGACGGTCGCCCTCGGTCGCCAGGCGGTGGCCAAGACGTTGCGTCGCGACGACGATCGCCTGGTCGCAGTGGTCGGACCGTGCTCGATCCACGATGTCGCCGCCGCGCATGAATACGCCGGACGGCTCAAGGTCGAAGCCGACCGCCTCGCCGACGACGTGCTCGTCGTCATGCGCGTCTATTTCGAGAAACCGCGCACCACCGTCGGCTGGAAGGGGCTGATCAACGACCCCGATCTCGACGGCAGCTGCAACATCAACAAGGGCCTGCGCACCGCGCGCAAGCTGCTGCTCGACCTGGCCGAAGCCGGCATCCCGGTCGGTTGCGAATTCCTCGATCCCATTTCGCCGCAGTTCATCGCCGACCTCGTCAGCTGGGGCGCGATCGGCGCGCGCACCACCGAAAGCCAGGTCCATCGCGATCTCGCCTCTGGCCTGTCGATGCCGGTCGGCTTCAAGAACGGCACCGACGGCAATCTGCAGATCGCGCTCGATGCGCTGCGCGCCGCCGCCCATCCGCACCAGTTCCTGTCGGTGACCAAGCAGGGCCTGGCGGCGATCGTCGCCACCCGCGGCAATCCCGACTGCCACGTCATCCTGCGCGGCGCCGCGACCGGGCCCAATCACGACGCCAAATCGGTCACTGCCGCCGTCGCCGCGTTGGCCGGGATCGGTCAGGCGCAGCGCGTCATGGTCGACTGCAGCCACGGCAACAGCGCCAAGGATCCGCTGCGCCAACCGCTGGTCGCCGCCGACCTCGCCGAGCAGATCGCGGCCGGCCAGCGCGCGCTGGTCGGAGTGATGATCGAGAGCCACCTCGTTGGCGGCGCCCAGAAGCAGTCCCCGGGCTGCAACCTGGTGTACGGCCAGAGCATCACCGACGCCTGCCTGGGTTGGAGCGAGACCGTGCCGGTGTTGGAGCGTCTGGCGCAGGCGGTGCGCGCCCGCCGCCGCGCTGCCGCCAGCGCGGTGGGCTGAGAGGCTGGGCCTTCCTGGGATCGCCGAGCTGCACTCGGCCTCGGGCTGAAGGCAGCCGAGTGCACATCGGCGATCCCAGGCGCAGTTCGGCCGTTCCCGTGATTCCCAGGGCCGAGATCGTCGCTTCACCCGCAGGCCCGGCATGCATCCTCCGCCGCATGCGCACCGCCCGGCCCGGATCCGATCTTGCCGCGCGACGCTCCCCCTTCGCGGTGCTTGCCCTGCTCGTGCTGCTTGGCGCCGCGCCGGCCGCTGAACCAGCGCCGTTCACCAGCCCGGATGAACTCGCCGCGTGGATGGCGCGCTGGTACCGCCAGCCCGATCCCGCGCGCCTGCCCGCCGCCTTTGCCTACGTCATGGCCACGGATCGGCCCCAAGCGGTGGCGCGCAGCGAGAACCTCTTCGCCGTCTTCGCTGGCCGCGTTTTCGCCAGCGCGCCGGCCAACCTGGCGACCTGCGTCGCACGCTGGCAGCAAGCAGCGCCCGATGCCAAGTCGGCGCTGCTGTGGGCGGCCTGGCTGTCGGGAACCGCCGAGGCCGAGGTCCTTCTGCGCCACGAAGCGGCCACCCAGCCCGCGGGCAGCGAGCTCGCCAAGCGCCTGATGCGCATGGCCGACGAACCGCCGGCGCCGCCGCTCGGTCTCAGCGCCGAATCCCCGGCGTTGATCGAGGTCTGGTGGGCCGCCTTCTATGCGACCGGCGATGTCGCCTATGTCGCGCGCATCGTCGACCTCGTCGCCCCCGCCGAGGACGCCCCCGAGGCGCGGCAGGTGCTCGCCATCACGGCGCGCGCGACGCTCGCCGCCAACGCCCGCGAACACCCACGGGTGGCGGAATCGCTGCGTCTCGCCCTGGCGCGCAGCGAAGGGTCGAATCGTGAAGCGCTGACCGGCATCCTCGCGGCTGCCGGTCAGCAGCCGTATGAACACCGTTGACGTGTGAAGAAAGAAGAAAAGAACGATAGAACGTGGACCAGCACCTGATGCGCCCTCCCAGCGCTGACGGTCGATCGTGTCCTCCAGAATGCAGAAAGCCGGCCCGATTGGGCCGGCTTTCTGCATTCTGGAGGTCTGCGATGTGCCCACTTTGGGGTAATTCCTCAGCCTCCGCCGACCCGTCCCCGTCAGCCGGTCGGCCGCTGGCGAAGTTGCTCGGGACAATGTCGGCGATCGCCCGCTACGCGGTGGGCTCGGGTTCTCGGTAGAGCCTGCGCGTGACATCGACGATCCAGCTCGCGCCGCGCCGGATGACTTCGCGGGCGCGCGCGGCGGCGCGGCCGAAGGCGCCGCCGATGAAGGAGCCGGCGGCGCTCATGAGGCCGAGCCAGGCATCAAGGTCGAGGTCGAGCCGATTGAGGATGGGCGCGAATGGCCCCGCGCTTGCCGCTGCGGAGGATGCGGCCGGTCTCGTCGCCAGAGTCCGGTCGTCATCGAGGGCGACGATCGCCGGGGCGTGGCCGGCGGTGATGCGCTCGATGGGCGCGACCCAGACGCTGGCCTCATGCCCGGCGTCGCGGGTCGTCTCGGCCGCGTGGCGCAGGCTGGGCAGTCCATAACTGTCTCTCCATACCTGTTTGGGCATGGGCGTGAATGGCGGGAGGGGTTTTTGACCAGGACGCTGACGCGGCCATGCTGAGGCCATGCCCTGCTACGCGCCACTGAGGCGACGTCTGCTCATCCTTGCACTCCCGTGCGCGCTGATCATCGGATCGGAGTCCCTCTGGTCGCCTCTCGGGTATGCTACGGGCGGATCCTATGCGTTTAAGGATGCGCTGCCGAAGCGCGACGAAGTGCTGCTCCTGTTCGACAAAATGGCCACCGACGATTGGTGGGGAAACGTCGCCTACCAGCAAGCGAAGGTCGTCACGCGAGCCGACTTTGGGCGCCCTGGGCACCCATCCTTCCGGGTGAAGCCCACTGCGGCCGCTTTCCATGAAGCCCAGAGCCTCGCTCGCTGGCGACTATGGTGGGAGCAAAATGGTAAGGCCTTGGCTGCCGCATCTGAGCTCGCGCCGGACGCCGCTGCCTGGGCTTTGGTGGATATGAACGGGACGATGACCGCACCATCAGCGCCGTCCTTACCCTCGGCGTGGACCATGCGCACTACCTTCCACACGGGCGACTACGGCGGAAAGGTCGACGAGACCATCGTCATCCGTCACGACCGCGACGGGTCGTCAATCATCCGCATCCTTCGCGTAGGAACATCGGGATGGCCGCGCAAGGCAGGTGAATACGACGGTCGCCTCCGTTGGGAACGCTGGACCGGGAATGAAGCATCGACCGTCGAGCGGCTTGCGCGGGCTGCTGTCTACGCCTGCGACCACCCCTGGCTCGTGTACACGCCCCAGGCCGGGGTAGGCAAGCCATTCGGCGAGCCGATTTTAGGCCGCCACTGGCCTCTGTATTACGAAGGCGCGACGTGGAGCCTCGCCGACGCGCGCGGGCGAACTATTTGGAATGCGCGTCATGCGCATTGGCGGGATGACGGGAAGCCTGCGGAGGTGGGCGCTACCTTCGACTCGGTAGGCGGGGTCTATCGCCTGCTCTGTCGCTCCTTGCCGGATGGCGAGGGATGGACGCGACTCGATCTACCCGATGACGCCGTCCTTGCGTGGGCCTGCGAAGAACTCGTCCTACGGGATCCGCTCATCCCTGGTGGGCCGGGTGAACGGATACTCGACGCCATGGAAACTTTGCGGCTACATGGTCGAAAGGTGCATATCGCGCCGATGCAGGCCGCCAGGACCGCGTGGACAGCCTATGTGGGCCACCATAAGACGATACCTGCCGAGCTTCAAGCTCTGTGGCCCTCAGTCGCCGTGGCGGACCAAGTGCTTGCGCGCCTGGCGGAAGCCATGACCGCGATCACAGGACGCGACCCATGATGAACGAACGCGATTATGGTGGGCATGACCTGTCCATAACTGTCGGTAGTCCATAACTGCCGATAACGGCCGATAGCCAACCGTCCATAACTGCCATAACTGCCGCTGTTCATCCATCCCGCAGACCTGGCTGTCCAGACGCTGGTCCGTCTGCCACTGCCGATCATCGAGGGCAACAAGGACTACCAGAAATGGCGATGCCGGACGGGTTTGTGCGCGACACGGTGATGTTCTCCATCGTGGCGGCGGAGTGGCCGGCGGTGAAAGCGCGCCTGCGGGGATTCTCGGCCCGCTGATAACACGGGCGGAATTGGCAAGGGCGGAGTTGCACAGGGCGGTAATTTTTTTAGTCTTCGGTCATGACACCTCCGACTCTGGCGCAACGACTCGCCGAGCGCGAGCGGCCGGAGGGCGCGCCCGTGATGCGGCAGCGTTGGGCGCAGCTGCTGTTTCTGCATTGGGCGTGGGACCCGGCGGCGATCCAGGCAAACTTGCCGCCGGGACTCACCGTCGACCTCCACGAGGGCCGGGCGTGGGTGGGGCTGGTGCCGTTTTTCATGGAGCGGGTGCGGCCGCGCTGGCTTCCGGCGGTGCCGGGGCTTTCTGATTTTCTGGAGCTCAACGTGCGGACTTACGTCCACGACGCCCACGGCCGGCCGGGGGTGTGGTTCTACTCGCTGGACGCAAACCAGTGGCTGGCGGTGAAGATCGCGCGGTCGCTGTTCCACCTGCCCTACGAACACGCGACGATGACGGCGAACCCGGGCGCGGAC
>Ga0163144_10015488_pt1 | contig 15720 bp, 14 predicted proteins | sample OliLak19BULKMAT1_FD_123175 | JGI IMG/M metagenome (GOLD analysis project Ga0163144, IMG submission 123175) | Freshwater microbial mat bacterial communities from Lake Vanda, McMurdo Dry Valleys, Antarctica - Oligotrophic Lake LV.19.BULKMAT1 | ecosystem: Environmental > Aquatic > Freshwater >...
GATACGCAAAGGAACCCCCTCATGAACTTTCTCAGCAAACTTTTCAGCGGCGGCGCGACCTCAGTCACCCCGCAAGAAGCGCAACAGCAATTGAACAGCAGCACCCCGCCATTTTTGTTGGACGTGCGCTCGCAAAGCGAATTCCGCGATTCCCACATCTCCGGCGCGAAGCTCATCCCATTGGATGAATTGAGTCGCCGCATGGGTGAGATTCCCAAAGACCGCGAGATTTTGGTGATTTGTCGTTCCGGCGCACGTAGCGACATGGCCGCAAGCCAACTCAATGGCGCAGGCTTCAAAGTTAGCAATCTCAGTGGCGGCATTATGGCGTGGGGTCGGAATGGATTGGCGCTGGTCAAAGGGAAATAATCGGGGTGTGAGAGGGGCGAGATATCCCGCTCCTCTCATACATCAACAAAACTTATGATAACAATCGGTCAATCACCATCTATCTGATACCGTATCGGGCTTATCCTATAGATAACCGATATAGAGCAAGGCAAACTTTTATGATCCTCCGATACTTCTACGACGACAAATTGGCGCAAGCCTCGTACATGGTCGGGTGCGCCAAAACCGGCGAAGCCCTCATCATCGACCCGATGCGCGACATTCAACCGTATTTGGACGCCGCCAAGAAGGAAGGCTTGCGCCTGACTCATATCGCTGAGACGCACATCCACGCCGATTACGTCAGCGGCGGGCGCGAATTGGCCGCCGCGACGGGCGCGACCCTGTATATCAGCGATTGCGGCTCCGCCGAATGGAAATATGCGTTCGCGGGTGAGAAGGGCGTCGTATCGGTGCAAGATGGCGATGCGTGGATGGTCGGGAACATCAAGGTTGAAGCCATCCATACCCCCGGTCATACGCCCGAACACCTCGCCTATATGATCACCGACACGGCTGGGGCGAACAGGCCGATGGGCATTTTCACCGGCGATGCCGTGTTCGTCGGAGATGTCGGACGCCCTGACCTCTTGGAAGAAGCGGCGGGCATGGTCGGGACGAAAGAACCCGGCGCACGTCAGCAATTCCACAGCGTCGCCAAGTTCAAGACCCTCCCCGATTATCTGCAACTCTGGCCGGGGCATGGTGCAGGCAGCGCGTGTGGTAAAGCGTTAGGCGCGATTCCGTCTACGACGCTCGGCTATGAAAAATTGTTCAATCCGGCCTTCCAATTCACCGACGAAAACGAGTTTGTTGGATGGCTATTGAACGGTCAACCAGAGCCGCCCAAATATTTCGCCCGCATGAAATATGTCAACAAGGTCGGCGCAATTCTGCTAAAGAATTTGCCCGTCCCGACTCACTTGACCCGTGATGACCTTGACCAAGCGTTGGAAAACGGTGCGCTTGGGCTTGACCTGCGGAGTCGGTCAGCGTTTGCAGCCGCGCATATCCCCGCCATGATTAGCGCCCCGCCGTCCTCGGCGAAGATGTCTACCTTCATCGGCTCATTGGTGGACGTGATGCAGCCCGTGGTCTTGATTTTGCCGGATGTTGGCGCGTTGGATAGCGCTTTGGCGACTCTGCGCGATGTCGGGTTTGACCAGATTATCGGCTATGCCACAGCTGAGGTTATCGCGGCGGAAAGTGAAGCCCTACCGTCTATCACGGCGGCGGAACTCGCGCCGGTCTACGCGGCGGGCGGCGGGCAAATTATCGACGTGCGCCCTCACACCGACTGGGAGGCGACTCATATCAGCGGGGCGTTCAATATCCCCGTGGCGCAGATTGCGGCGCGGATGAGCGAAATACCCACCGATAAGCCGGTTTATATCCAATGTGCTACCGGCTACCGTTCGCAGATGGTCACGTCTTGGCTACGCGCCCACGGCTATACCAATATCACCAGCCTGACTGATGGTGAAGCCGTCTGGATGGAAACGCTCCCAACAGACTCCGGTGAACGTCTGATGGCTTAACCCAAACCAGTTTATAGGTGACTCATCGAGGGCATAGCGCGCTATGCCCTTACCGAAAATCATCCGTCGTAACCTCTCTTAGGCTCAACTAGGGGCGCTTTGGTGCGCCCATTGGTGAAAAAACATGCTTGCTATGGAACTTTTTCTCGGCTTAATCATTGGGATAGTGCTGGGGCTATTGGGCGGTGGCGGGTCAATTTTGACCGTCCCTGCGCTGGTCTATCTGCTGGGGCAATCTCCGCAGGCTGCCATCACCGCGTCGCTGGTGATTGTCGGGAGCAACAGCGTTTTGGGCGCGGTGCTATACACCCGTCGCGGCACACCGGATTGGCGCGTGGCGCTGACGTTTGGCGGGGCGGGGATGCTTGCGGCCTATGCGACGGCCAGCATCTCTGACCAGATATCGTCTCAAGCGTTGATGTTGGCGTTCGCTGGCCTGATGTTGGTGGTCGGCGGCATCATGATTTTCCGTCGCACGTCCGACTCCGAGGAACGCACGCCCGGCGGCTTGCTGACGGTCTTGGGCAGCGGCCTGATCGTCGGGGCGCTGACTGGATTTTTGGGCGTGGGCGGCGGCTTTTTGATTGTCCCCGCGCTGGTGATGTTGGTCGGCTTGCCCATGCAACAAGCGGTTGGCACATCGCTGATTGTGATTGCGATGAACAGTTTCGCCGGGTTGATGGGTCACATGGGGGACTCAGCGCTCAATCTCGGATTGATTGGGGCGTTCGCTGGGGCGGGTTTCATCGGGATTTTCGCCGGTTCGTGGCTTAATTGCCGCCTCCCGACGGAATTTCTGAAACGCACCTTCGCGGTGTTCGTCATCGGCTTAGCCGTGGTGTTGCTGGCGGATAATATCCGATAACGCACGCTTTTCGAGTTTTCCAGCAAATACCGAGAAGAAAATCAGCCCCGCGAATGCGACCCATCCTAACCAATCGCCCAGCATAAGATAGGGCGTGTCGGCAGTTCCTAGCGGGACATCCTGAATTAACACGGCGCTGGATGGGCTGAGGCTGACCGTCTGCTCAAGGATATGGCCGTAGGGGTCTACGATGGCGGAGTCATAGGCGCTTTCAGCTTTGATGATGGCGGTGCGCGTCTCGATGGCACGAAAGACCAGATGGATATTCTGCTTCTCCGCGATTCCCGGCCAATCATTGGATGGGGCGGCGATAATTTGTGCGCCGTCTTGCGCCATTATACGGGTGATGTCTGTATAGTTCAGGTCATAACAGATGATGGTCGCCAGCTTACCAATGGGGGTTTGATGGGTGGGGAACACCCCAACATTCAGGCCATACGCTTCTCCGGCGAATAAGACCGGATGCGCTTTTGCATACGGTGGGTTAAAGAACTCACCATCTGGCGCAAGCGTGACCGATTCATTCCGTATCCCTTCAGGCAAAATCAGACCATACGGCATGACCAGATACGCGCCGGTTTCGGCGGCTAACGCCCGTACTTCCTCGGTGAAGTCAACTTGTGGGTCGAACGGCAGTACCAACTCTGACCAAACGATGATTTGCGCGCCTTGTGCGGCTGCTTCCCGAGTCAAGCCTGCCAATAGAGTTAGGCGTTCGGCAGCGTCCATGTCAGGATTTTGGAAGGCGACTTCGGTCACGCCCGACTGAATCGCCGCCACGCGAACCGTCTCTGGGTTGGTGGGTTTGGCGTTATACAGCACAAGGCTCAAGCCGACCCATATAACACACGCCAGCCCAATCCCCACCAGCCATAGATGGGTCGCCCGTGCAGGGATGGGCGTCAATAGATCGAATCGCCAGCGCGTATCCATCATCATCAACACCCATTGACTCAGACCATAATTGATAAACATGATGAGCAGGCACAGGCCATAGATTCCAAAAATTGAGATGGGCTGAATCAGCCACGTCTGATTCCACAGCGTATAGCCAACAAACCCCCATGTCGCGATGCCGGGGATGAGCGTGCGGATGATTTCAAAACCAACCCAGTTGAGCGCGCCGTATAAGATGAACCAGCGGTAACCGGTGTTATCATGAAAGTTCCGCAAGCCCTTCTCGACAAATAGATTGAGCAGAAAGCCGATTACGGGTAGGGCGAGCATGATTCCGCCCTGAAAGAACGAAGGTCCAAAATAGAGGTATAGCCACGTCGCAATCATGACCGCCGAGCTAAGGCTGGAAAATCGCTTGGGCATGACGCGCATTTGCGCGACCATTAATGGGATGAACGCAATGAAGATCAACGCCCACAGGTTATACGGGGCGAAGGCCAACGTCAGCATTATGCCGCTGGCAACCGAGAGCGCCAACGCGACGATGGTTCGCCATATCGTAGAGCGGTGAACGGTTGCGTCAAGCGGTTGAAGGTGGGTCATGGCTGAAAAACTCCTGTGGTTCGGAAGACGTTTTTTTGATGATGCGTCTAGCCTATCAGGATGTGTTTTCCCGCCCTATTGACCCATTGGCCGCTATACGAGTCCGTCCGGCCATTGTCCATTCGGACAATGGCCTCGCCCCTAGACCGGCGGCATAATCAGATGGTTTAGAGGGTAGGCACAGCACGCCGCGCCCGGATGGATAGACAGAGATACCCATGAGGTGCAGATGATAAAAATAGAGCGGTTTAAAACCACATTTCGCGGCTTGCTCCATCAACAGCGCGAGGCGATGGATGAAAATATCTGGTATTTCATTATCCTGACTATCTTATTGATTGCAGCCGCTATTCCCGTCAGCGTCGCCCCGTCAGAATCACTCTCCCTACCCCGCTTGATAGTATTTTGGGTACTGCTTGTGGCGCATATCGGCTTACATTGGTTTGGGAGTCTGTTCCAACATTCAGCAAAATCCCGCGCCATATATATAGTTGGGCAAGGCGTGCTGACTGCGCTGCTGGTGATATTATCCGCGTCACCGACTTTGACTCTGATGGTGTTCTCAGTCCTTATCAGCGTTAGCATCGGGTTATTTGGGCTAACGCGCTCGGTTTCGTTGAGCGTCATTTTTTATCTGGTCGAAATGGTACTGTGTTTTCTATGGGTTGGCGGTCTGCCGCTGCTGATGAGTTGGCTGTCCGCTATCAGCATCAATCTGTTACTGCTGATTGTCTTTATGGTGCTGTACCGCCGTCAGCTCGACGCGAAAGAGAAAACTCAACTCTTATTGACCGAACTTGAACAAGCCAACCATCAATTGTTGGTATATGCCGACCAAGTAGAAAAAATCACGCTGGCAATGGAACGCGGGCGGATGGCGCGTGAACTACATGACACGTTGGCGCAGGGATTAGCTGGGTTAATCCTCCAAATGGAGGCCGTGACCGACCACATGAAACATGCCCGCTTTGAGCGCTCCGAGGCGATCTTGCAACAAGCGATGCTGCGCGCCAGAAGCACCCTATCTGATACCCGTAACGCGATTGATGATTTACGCGCTGAAAGTAGCGCCCTCATGCTCACCCAACGGATACAGGCCAAAATTACCAGCCTGCTGGTCGCTTCACCGCTTGAGTATCACCTAGAGGTGACTCTCGCACCTGAGACAGGCATTCCGCCAACAGTGGCGAACCACGCGGTACACATCGTCGGGGAACTGGTTCACAATGCCGTCCGCCATGCCCGCGCATCAACATTGTGGCTGACAATCACCTCAGACGTGCAAGCGCTCACCCTCCAAGCCCGGGATAATGGGGTGGGGTTTGACGCAGCCAGTCTTCCGCAATCTGGACATTATGGCTTGCAAGGGATTAAGGAACGGGCGGGTTTGTCAGGTGGATCAATCAGCATTGAAAGCACGCTGGGGCAGGGGACAACAGTCAGCGTGATTTTATCAACCGAGGTGCTATGAACATCATAAAGTTACTGATTGTGGACGATCATTTTATCGTCCGCGAAGGCTTGCAGCTCATTTTGGAAACTGTCGAGGACATCGAAATTATTGGGGAGGCGGGGAATGGTCAAGAGGTGTTAGAGATTGTCTGCGCTACCCCGCCTGATGTGATCTTGATGGATATGCAGATGCCGGTTATGGATGGGTTAACAGCGATTCAGCATCTGCGGCGTGACGCGCCGCAGATCGCCATCATCATCCTGACCACCTTCAATGAAGATCGACTGATGCTGCAAGGATTACAGGCGGGCGCGAAGGGTTTTCTGTTGAAAGATGTCACCCGTGAGACATTGCTGAATACCATCTATGCGGCGGCACGCGGCGAAACCCTGCTGCCACCGGATGTGATGGCGCGTTTGCTGTCGTTCACCCCCTCAAAGGCGGGCGGCGCTGAATCGCGTGCGGCATCTCCAGAGATTCATCTGACAGACCGCGAGCTAGAAGTTTTGCGCGGCGTGGCTGAGGGACAGACCAATAAGGGCATTTCACTGGATTTGCACATCACCGAGCGCACAGTTAAGGCTCACCTCGCGAGTATTTACGAGAAGCTGGGCGTTAACTCGCGAGCAGCCGCCATTAGCGCCGCTGTGCAGCATGGGATTCTATAATTATGCATTGATGACTACCACCGGACACGGCGCGTTGGCGAGGATGCGCTCGACTCGCGGGCCGAGGTACAGTCGGTCAGACGCGATGCTGAGGGTCGTCCCCAGCACAATCAAGTCTGCGCCCCACTCTTTGGCCGCGTTCAGGATGATTTTCTCTGGCTCACGCCCCGGTTTGACCTCGGCATTAGTCTGTACGCCACTCAATTGACCGAGTTCCCGCAGTGCGTCCACGCTGCGTTGGGCGGTCTGCATGTGGCGGCTGAAAATCTGCTGGTCAGAGTCCAATTGATAATCGGCCATCGTGCGCTCGACCACTTGCACGACCAAAACCTCATCGCCGGGGTCAGATGCCACCGCAAAGGCGATTTCTGCCGCCCGCCGTGACGCCGCCGACCCATTAGAGGCGACCACAATCCGGCGCGGCGACCAGCCCGGCTCGACCTCGCCGCCTTGTACCAACAAGGTCGGGCAGGGTGACGAGCGCATCAAAAAATCGATCATTGGCGAAAACAAAACCTCACTGCTTTTGCCATTTTCGGACGCGCCCAACACCATCAGGTCATAATCTTTCTGCGCCTCGTCCAAAATCAGCCCGCCGACGTTATCCCCCAGCGAGATTTTGCGCGTCACCGGCTGGGTGGTGAATAAGCCTGCCCGCGCCTCTAAATATCTTTGCACCTCGGCGCGTCCGTCACGTTTGCCGACGCTCATCAGCGTGACCGATAGGCTGGCGCGGGCGTTCAACCGTTCCAGCAAACGCGCCTCAATCCGCTGCGCCGACCCCGACTCCGACTGTGGGCGGACGCGCACCGGTAGCAAGACGCGCCGTAGCGTCGCCAATAGGCTGCCGTGCGCCAATTCCTCTTGGCGTAGGCGGGCGAGTTCTGCCGCTTCTGGTTTGACGTGCGTCAAAATCCAACGCAGCATGGTCGGAGCCATCAGCGAGGTCGCCATCGCCATTACGACGATGATTGAGAACATATCTTGCGTCAGGATTCCCAGCGACAGGCCGATGGTCGCGATGATAATTTCCATCGCGCCGCGTGCGTTCAAGCCCGCCCCAAACGCCAGCGCCGTCCAATGGTCGCGTCGCCCAATCCAGCGTGCGCCGATATATGTCCCAGCGATTTTGCCGAACGAGGCCACGGCAATCACGGCAAAGGTGATGAGCAATAAATCCGGGCGCAACAGATTGGTGATATTGACCTTGAGGCCGGCCACCGCAAAGAAAATCGGCGCGAAAATGCCGAACGTGACTTTTTCCAGCGTGTGGGTGACATCGCTGGGCAGTGCGCGGGTCATGCTGAATAGAATCCCCATCACGAACGCGCCCAAGACTGCCTCGAGATTCAGCGCTTGAGCGAACGCGCCCCACGCGAAAACCAGTACGAGAACCAACGACAATACGCGGTCACGGACAGAGACCTCGCTCTGCACCAAGCGCAGCAGCCGCGCCACTAACCAGCGCCCCGCCGTGAAGCTGATGACCATGAACAGGACGACCTTGCCAACCGAAAGCGCGATGCTACTCAGGGTAATCGCCTCGCCCGCCGCCAGACCGACTACGACTGACAGCAGTATCCAACCGGCAGTATCATCGGCCATGCCGGACGCGATGATGGTCTGGCCGATGTCACGGCGCATCAGGCCGAGGTCGAACAGCACTTTTGCGATCACGGGGATGGCGGAAATTGACATGGCAGTGGCGACGAACAAAGCGAACACTGTCCGCTGGTTGGTGTCTACCAATAGCGAATCGGGGATGACCATGCCCAGCAGAAATCCGGTGATGAGTGGCACAATCAGGCCGCCCAATGACGCACCAATCGCGGTACGTGCTTGCCGCCGGATTAAACTCAGGTCGGTTTCTAGGCCGGTAATCAACAGCATGAACATCGCGCCCAACATGCTAATGGTTTCCAGCAGATAGCCTTGTACGGGGGTGGGCGGCACAATCCATTCACCCAACACGGGGAATAATCCACTCAATAGGGACGGGCCGAGTAGGATACCGGCCAAGAGTTCACCCACAACCGTGGGCTGTTTGAGTCGCTGTGCCAACTCACCCAATAGCCGTGCCGTGAACAATAGGACGGCGAGTTGGACGAGTAGCACCAGCACCTCGTGATGCGACGCGGCGGTGAAAGGTTGAGTCATTGGTAAGGTTCCGTTGTTTCGACAGCGTAGCCTATCGAATATATCCAATCTGAAAGGCGGAGTCATTAGGTGTTAGTGGCTAGGGTTTGGCCATCAGAATTGTACGGGGTGTTGCAAGTCTCAGGTATAATGAGGGTAATCCGGGGAAGCTAGGGGATCGCGGCAGGCTCGTCCTGCTGAGGAAAGTCCGCCCTCCAAAGAGTACGGTGCCAGCTAACGGCTGGGCGGGGCAACCCGACGGAAAGTGCAACAGAGAAGTGCATTGCCCCTTCGGGGGTGAGGGTGAAACGGTGGTGTAAGAGACCACCAGCGCTCATAGTAATATGGGCGGCTTGGCAAACCCCACCGGGAGCAAGACCAAATAGGGCGCATTGGGGCGGCTCGTCCCACAAAAAGCGCCGGGTTGGTTGCACGAGGTATGCCGTGAGGCATATCCCAGAGAAATGACCCCAAAACAAAAGGCGGCTTATGGCTGCCCCGGAGGTTTTTTCATTTTTCATATTGGAGAATAGTGGTGAAGTCAGATAAACCCCGCGATGAATTTATGGAGCGCGTCCAAGCGCATGAGCGTAATTGGGGCAACGAGACCTATCCCAATCGACCCGATTTGGCCGAAATCATCTCTGCGCCGATTGTGACGTTTTGGCAGCCCTCCGACCCGAAAATCGCCCATCAAATTATCACTTTGCATAGCGACCTCAAAGAGCTTGAGCAGTGGTTTATCCAAGTTTTCTTACGCGCACACATCACCCAACCGGATCGCCGCTTCTTGGCTGCGTATTCCAACCGCAAAAAGGTTCGCGTGAAGGGCGTCTCCATCCAATTTGAGGTTGAGGGAGAGTAAATTTATCATGGCCTATTCTGTCGCTGAACTTTGTATTGGGGCAGGTGGACAAGCGCTTGGTCTGGAACATGCCGGTTTGACTCATGCGCTTGGCATGGATATTGACCGAGATGCTTGCGCGACTGTGCGGCACAATCGCCCCGGCTGGGATGTGCGGCAAGCTGATATTCGTAACCTCGATGGGCGGGATTTACGTGGAATTGATGTCCTCGCGGCAGGTATTCCATGCCCGCCTTTTTCCGTAGCTGGACAACAAAAAGGGTCAGACGACGAGCGCGATTTATTCCCGACGATGCTGCGCCTTGTCCGTGAAAGTCGCCCTATGGCGGATTTAATCGAGAATGTACCGGGGTTCGCCTCATCACGATTTAATACGTATCGGGAAGCGATTTTTGATCAGCTACGCTTATTAGGCTATGAACTCCACACGAACATTTTTAATGCCGCAGATTTTGGCGTGCCACAGCTTCGCCCACGATTTGTAATGGTGGGGATTAAAACCTCGTTGAAACGCCCCTTTACATGGCCTCAACCTTCTAAAACGCGCCTAACAATCGGGGATGCGCTCTATCCGTTTATGGCTGAATGTGGGTGGGCGGGCGCATTGGCTTGGCGTGATGGCGCACAGGACATCGCCCCTACCTTAGTAGGAGGGTCTAAAAAACATGGTGGGGCTGACCTCGGGTCAACCCGTGCTAAAGCAAAATGGGCGAGTTTAAGCGTAGATGGAAAGGGCGTAGCTGATGCGCCACCCAACACCCTCACACCTCTTGATGCGATGCCTCGACTAACCAATCGTATGGCGGCACGGGTGCAGGGATTTCCAGAAGATTGGGTATTTCTTGGCAAAAAGACCTCGGTTTATCGCCAGATTGGAAATGCTTTCCCGCCGCCAGTCGCTACGGCTATCGGTCAAGCCATTGTCAACGCCTTAGCGAAAGGGCGTAAAAAAAGACTCAGATTCTGCTCGATATTGATGTCCAACGCACCGTCCTGAAATGGTTGATGCAAAAGTTCCGAATCAACCTAGAAGAATAACCCTATGACTCCTCTTCAACTGCTTGTGATTGCCATAACCCTGATACCGCTAGGCTTTGTGCTGGCGGAAAAATTACGCGCCGATGTCGCCGCGTTATTGATTGCGCTGACGTTGGGAGTCGGGCAGTTCTTGGGCTTGGGTATTCTCGGCGCACCAGATACCCCCCGCGATGCCGCCAAAGCCCTCAGCGGGTTGAGTCAGCCGGTAGTGATGACGTTGTTTGCCCTATTTATCGTCTCACGCGGGCTGGAAAAAGTTGGCGTCACGCGCTGGATCGCCCAAAGGCTGTTAACGCTCGGCGGCACATCTGAGGCGCGACTGGTGGTTTTATTGACCACGGCCACCGCGCTTTTATCCCTATTTATGAATAATCTGGCGGCGGGCGCATTGCTCGTCCCCAGCGCGATAGATATTTCACGCCGGACCGGGATTTCGCCCTCAAAATTACTGATTCCGGTCTCATTTGGCAGTTTATTGGGCGGCGTGGCGACCTATTTCACCACCGCCAATATCATCGTTAGCGACTTGTTGACGGCGGCTAATCCCCCACAAGCGCCGCTAGGGATTTTAGATTTCACCTCCGTGGGCGGTCTGATTGCCGTGGCCGGTATCGCGTATATGGCGCTGATTGGCCGCCATTTATTGCCGAGCGATAAAGTCAAATCCCCCAAGAACACGCCAGCTATCAACCGAAAAATGGCCTATGGGATGGAAAATCGCTTCTGGGAATTGACGCTACCCATCGGTTCACCGTTTGATGAACATACCTTTGAGCAATTGTCGATTGATGCGGCGGATGTGCTATGTGTGGAGCAGCGCCGGCAGACCATTAATGCGCCGCTGCCGGGCCAAGTCGTCCGAGCGGGTGATGTGTTGGTGCTGGTCGTCTCAGAGGAGCGTGCTAACGCCCTCGCAACCCAGAGCAAAGGCACATTAGAGGCGATTTCGTCAGAGTCGATTGTAGCCCGCAATTATGTTTTTATTGAAGCGATTCCCGCCCCTCATGCGGGCGCAGCCGGGCGTACCACCCGCGAGATGGAGTTCCGGCGTCAGACCGGCTTTGCGCCTGTCGCGTTGCTGCGCGAGGGGGTGAGCCAGCAAGACGCTGTGTATAACCAGCGCTTAAAACTGGGCGATTCGGTGTTGATGATCGGGCCAGAAACCCGCCTGCGCCGCCTAGTCAGCCGACCAGAGTTTTTGATTTTGAATCCACAAGATACCGACGGCGTGACCAGTCGCCGCCGCGCCGCGTTCGTGATTGGCGTGACATTGGGCGCGATTGGGTTATCGGTTGCGGGCGTGCCAGTCTTTATGGCGATGTTGACAGCTGCGCTGGCAATTATCCTGACCGGCGTCATTAAAATGGAGGATGCTTATAACACAATGGAATGGCAGGCCATTTTCCTGATTGCGGGGATGTATGCCGCCAGCCAAGCGATGGTCAATACGGGCGCGGCGGGCGTGATTGGTCAACAGGTCGTGCATTGGGTTGAGCCGTTCGGCGGCTTGGGGTTGGCGGCGGGCGCGTATCTATTGAGCGCGGCGCTGACTCAGATTATGGGCGGACAAGTGACGGCCTTCGTGACCGGCCCGATTACGATTAGCGCCGCGATTGTGTTGGGCGTGAACCCGCAAGCCATCGCCGTCGCTACCGCCATCGGTTGCTCGGCCTCGTTCATCACGCCGCTGTCCCATCCGGTCAATTTGTTGGTGATGGGTCCCGGCGGCTATACCATGCGCGATTTTGCAAAGGTCGGAATCGGGTTATTGGTGGTATGTTTTATCATGTTGGTGATTGGGATGCGCGTATTTTGGGGATTATGAGGCAAAACATGAAAATCGGGTTGCAAATCGTATGGTTCAACTGGGGCGACTTATCCATCCGCGATACGCTGATTCAGGTCGGGAAACGCGCCGAATCCGCCGGATTCAGCAGTCTGTGGTCGCTTGACCATTACTTTCAGATGGAAGGGGCTGGCCGCGCCGAAGACCCGATGCTGGAAGCCTATACCACGCTGGGATTTCTGGCCGGAGTCACCCAGAAAATCACGCTGGGGACGTTGGTCACGGGCGTGGTCTATCGTCACCCCGGCGCGTTGATTAAAACCGTCAGCACGCTAGACGTCTTATCCGGCGGGCGGGCGTGGTTGGGGATTGGCGCGGCGTGGTATGAACGCGAGGCGTTGGCGCTCGGTTTGCCGTTCCCGCCGCTGGCGGAGCGTTTTGAGCAACTAGAAGAAACGCTGCATATCGCGCATCAGATGTGGGCGGGCGAGGTGCGCCCATATCACGGCAAGCATTTTCACCTGAATGAGACGCTTGACCAGCCGCGCCCACTGCAAAAACCACACCCGCGCATCATGATTGGCGGCAGTGGCGAGAAAAAGACCCTGCGGATGGTCGCGCAATACGCCGACGCTTGTAATTTTGACGGCGGACTCGGCGTGGATGGGATAACGCACAAACTGAATATTTTGCGCGGTCACTGCGCCGATGTCGGGCGCGATTATGCCGCCATCGAAAAGACGGTGGTCACGGGCGCGAATCTTGTCCCCGGCGGGCGCAGCGCATCCGACATCGTAGAGTATTGCAAATCGCTGCGCGAGGTCGGGATTGACCATGTGATTTTCAACATGACCAACCTGCACGAATTCACCCCGATAGACACGTTTGGCGACCAGATTATCCCCGCCGTGAGTGGGTTATAGCATAGCCTGATGTCGCGTATCACCCGTTTTTTTGCCGTTTTAATCGGTTTTGCGCTGAGTGCTTGCTCACCGGTATCTGCGCCCAAAGTGACGCTGATTATCGCGGCGGCAGCGGATTTAACACCGGCTTTTACTGAGCTTGGCGTCTTGTTCACCCAACAGACCGGTATTGAGGTCGCCTTTAATTTCGGTTCAACTGGTTTGCTCACCGAGCAAATTGAGCAAGGCGCACCGATTGACCTGTTTGCCGCCGCCAATCAGTCCTATATTCAACAATTGGATGCGGCTGGACTGGTGTTGTCGGACAGCATCGCGCTATATGCACAGGGGCGTCTCACGCTCTGGACACGCGCCGATAACCCGCTGACGTTTGAAACGCTAGACGATTTATCAGACAGTCGGGTTAAGCGTATCGCCATCGCTAACCCTGAACACGCCCCGTATGGTGTCGCCGCCCGCGAAGCGCTGCAATCCGCCGGATTATGGGACGCCCTCCAACCCAAACTGATTTTGGGCGAAAATGCCGCGCAAACCTTCCAATATGCTGAGACGGGCAATGTCGATGTCACCATCGCGCCGCTCTCACTCAGTCTTGCCGCCGGAGAAGTTGGGCGATGGGTATTGTTGCCCGTCGAGGCGCATAACCCGCTTAACCAAGCGCTCGCCGTCATCAAAAGCAGTCTACACGCCGATGAAGCGCGTCAATTTGGGCTGTTCGTCAACAGCGCAGCGGGACGCGAGGTGATGCGGCGTTATGGGTTTACCTTGCCGGGTGAGGCTGCGCTCGAATGAGCTTGAATCCGTTTTGGCTGTCTTTGCAAGTCACGGCTACAGCGGTGGTCGCCATATCCTTAATCGGCATCCCGCTGGGTTACATGTTGGCACGCTCGCTCTTTCGGGGGAAATTACTGGTCGAGACGCTGATTTATCTACCGTTGGTGCTGCCGCCCACGGTGGTCGGCTACTATTTGCTGCTGCTTTTGGGGCGTGAGGGAGTAGTGCGCCAAATATTCACCGTGGATGTGCTGTTCACATGGCAAGCCGCCGCGATTGCCTCGGCGGTGGTCGGCTTGCCCTTAATGGTGCAATCGGCCAAGACCGCCTTTGAGGAGATTGACCCTGATATTGAGGACGCGGCACACGTTGATGGGGCGGGTTTTTGGGCGACGCAACGCTATATTACATTCCCGTTGGCGCGGCGCGGCTTGATGTCTGGGCTGATTTTGAGCGCGGCGCGGGCGCTGGGCGAATTTGGCGCGACGGTGATGGTGGCGGGCAATATCCCGGGACGCACCCAAACCCTCCCGCTGGCGATTTATGACGCGGTTCAAGCGCGCCGCTATGACGACGCCAATTTGATGGTCTTGGTGATGACGGTACTGGCCTTCAGCGGATTATGGGTGGTCTACCGGCCAAACCAGCGGGTTCGCAGGGTATGGTAGGCGGGCGGGGCCGCGTCCCCGCCCGCCGATGACCGCAAACCCTTAGAAACCGTTTGAATATTCGACATCAGGGTGGATTCGCTGTTTATCCACGGCGGGCGCGCAAGCGTCGCCCCTACGAAATTCTCGGTAATGTGTGTTCAAAATCGCGTCACCGGATGTCTTGTAGGGGCGAGACTTGTCCGCCCGATGAATTTTCAAACGGCCTCTTAGAGGCCGTTTGAACATTCCTGTTCGGTAGAATATATGTGTCAACCAAAACATTCTACGAACAGGAATAAGTCAAGTGTGTCATAAAACGCGACGCTACACCAGTGATTTGAGTGATGGGGAATGGGAAAAAATCCAAGCGTTGCTCCCGCTTAGGCGCTCATCACAGGTGGGCAGACCCCTCAAGCTTTCCCTACGAGAGGTCATCAATGCCATTTTCTACCTCGTCAAAACGGGATGCCAATGGAAAAACCTTCCTCGTGAGTTTCCCAACCCCCAAAGCGTCTATTACCACTATCGGAAGTGGTGTCGTGATGGGACATGGGAACGGGTAAATCGATCCCTCGTCTATGAGAAACGCCACCAAGCAGGCCGTATTCCTCACCCAAGCGCGGCTATTATCGATAGTCAAAGCGTAAAAACAACCGAAGTCGGTGGAGTCCGTGGCTATGATGGGGGCAAAAAGATTACGGGGCGTAAACGCCATATTCTGGTAGATACACAGGGAAATTTACTGAAGGTCGTGGTTCATTCGGCTGCTATCCAAGATCGTGATGGTGCAAAGTTAGTTTTGGGGTCTTTGATGCCGATGCTACGCCAACGTCTGGCGAAGATTTGGGCTGATGGCGGCTATCGAGGCGAATTAAATGGATGGTGTCGGCAAACGCTTGATGTTTTTTTAGACATCATTTCACGTTCGCCTCAACAAGTTGGCTTTGCTGTCTTGCCTAGACGATGGGTTGTTGAGCGAACCTTTGCTTGGTTGGGCAACTCCAGACGATTGAGTAAGGATTATGAAGAACGGATCGATGGTAGTGAAGGCATGATTTATCTCGCTTCCATCCGATTGCTCCTCCGATCTCTCTGTGTCTAATATTCAAACGGCCTCTAAGCAAATCGCGCTTA
>Ga0163144_10015489_pt1 | contig 15720 bp, 13 predicted proteins | sample OliLak19BULKMAT1_FD_123175 | JGI IMG/M metagenome (GOLD analysis project Ga0163144, IMG submission 123175) | Freshwater microbial mat bacterial communities from Lake Vanda, McMurdo Dry Valleys, Antarctica - Oligotrophic Lake LV.19.BULKMAT1 | ecosystem: Environmental > Aquatic > Freshwater >...
ACCTATGAAGGCACGCACGACATCCACGCGTTGATCCTCGGTCGTGCCCAGACGGGCATTGCCGCGTTCGCGAACTAGGCCTGCACGAACTTGAGGACGTCCGCAATCACGCGGTCCTTGTGCGTAGCGAGCAGTCCGTGAGGCCCGCCGTCGTACTCGATCAGCGTGCTGCCGGAGATGCCTGCGGCCGCGGCCCGCGCTGACGCATCGATCGGCACGATCTTGTCGTCGGTGCCGTGGATGATCAACGTCGGCACCGTGAAGGCCTTGAGGTCGGGACGCAGGTCAGTGGTCCCAAACGACTTGGCGCTCGCCAGAGTCGCCTTCAGGCTGGCGTACATCGACTGGTCGCGCGACCAGTCAATCACCTCGTCGCTGACCGGATGCGAGGCGAGGCTGACGCCATAGAAATCCTTAAAGAAGCCAGACCAGAACTTGGCGCGATCGGCCTTGATGCCGGCGCCGATCTTGTCGAACATCGCCTGCTCGGTGCCGTGGGGGTTGTCCGGCGTCTTCAACATGTAGGGAACGATCGACGCAATCAGGATGGCCTGCTTCACACGCGACGCGCCGTGGCGGGACAGGTAGCGGGCCACTTCGCCGCCTCCCATCGAGAAGCCCAGCAGTGTGGCGTCGGTCGCGTTGGTGTGTTCCAGCACGGCCGCAAGGTCGTCGGCCAGCGTGTCGTAGTCGTAGCCGGCCCACGGTTGCTGCGAACGGCCGAAGCCGCGCCGATCGTAGGAGATCGCGCGCAAACCGTGGTCGGCGAGCGCCATCGACAGGTCGTCAAAGGTATCGGACGACAGCGGCCAGCCGTGCATCATCACCACCGGGCGACCGGTGCCCCAATCCTTGAAGTACAGCTTCACGCCATCGGTTGTCGTCACATAGCTCATACAGGAGGACCTTGCAGGAAGAGTGCCACGACATAATGGATGGATGATTCCCCTCTCGGTCCTCGACCTTGCGCCGATCGTCGAGGGCGGCACGGCCGCGCAGGCGTTCGGCAACGTGCTGGATCTCGCCCAGCATGCCGAGCGATGGGGATACCAGCGGTTCTGGCTGGCTGAGCATCACAACATGCCGGGCATCGCGAGCGCGGCAACGGCCGTGCTGATCGGCCATGTCGGCGCCGGCACCAAGACCATTCGCATTGGCGCCGGCGGCATCATGCTGCCCAATCACGCGCCGCTCCAGGTGGCGGAGCAGTTCGGCACGCTGGCGTCACTGTTTCCAGGCCGGGTCGATCTCGGATTGGGCCGCGCGCCCGGGACGGATCACGCGGCGGCCTATGCACTGCGGCGCACACTCAACACCAATCCAGAAGCGTTCCCCCAGGACGTGATGGAAGTGATGGACTTCTTTCGCACGCCGCAGCCAGGTCAGGCTGTGCGCGCAGTTCCGGGTGGCGGGTTGTCGGTGCCGGTCTGGATTCTTGGCTCGAGCACATTCGGCGCGCAGGTCGCGGCGGCACTCGGCCTGCCCTTCGCGTTTGCATCACACTTCGCGCCGGCGTTGCTGGACGAGGCGTCGGCGATCTATCGCGAGCGATTCAATCCGTCGGAGCATCTGCAGCAGCCGTACCTGATGCTCGGCGTGAACGTGGTGGCTGCCGATACAGATGACGAGGCGCGCTTTCTCGCGTCATCCGGACGTCAGTCGTTCGCCAGCCTGCGAGCGGGCCGTCCCATTCAACTGCCGCCACCGTCGAAGGAGTGGGAGCGCGATCCGAACGAAGTGCCGGGCGTCACGCCACCGACGCGCGTCTCGTTTGTCGGGTCGCCGACGACCGTTCATGAGCAGATGGCGGTTTTTCTCGAGCGGACAAAGGCCGACGAGTTGATCATCGTGTCGCACATTTACGATCACGCGGCTCGGTTGAGGTCATACGACCTCGCCAGACAATAGTTAGGTGACCGCGGCGCGGACGTTGAATCTCGGCTCCTGCCATTCGCCCGTCGTCATCACCTGTTCGAGGTGAGCGACGGCATCCCACACGTCCACGAACCGGGTGTAAAGCGGCGTGAAGCCGAAACGCAGGATGTCGGGCGCGCGGAAGTCGCCGATGACGCCGCGCGCGATCAGCGCCTGCATGACCTGGTAGCCACCGGTGGCATGGGCGAAGCTGGCCTGGCTGCCGCGGTCTTCTATGACCCGCGGTGTCACCAACGTCAGACCGTGTCCGGCGCATCGCGACTCGACCAGCGCGATGAACAGGTCGGTCAACGCGATCGATTTCTCACGGATTGCGGCGATGCCGCCATATGGCGCCGCAGCCAGGAGCGTCTCCACACCGCACTCAAGTGCCGCCAGCGACAGCATGGGCGGCGTGCCGCAGATGAAGCGCGACATGCCGGCTCCAGGGCGGTAGTCCGGTGTGAAGGCAAACGGCGCGGCGTGACCAAGCCATCCCGAGAGCGGTTGCCGCCACTGTTCCTGGTCCATCCATGCGACATGACGGGCATGAGCCCAGGCAAAGGCCGGCGCGCCGGGCCCGCCGTTCAGGTACTTGTAGCCGCAGCCCACGGCGAAGTCGGCATCGGTGCCATTCAGGTCGACCGGCACCGCGCCAGCTGAGTGGGCCAGGTCCCACACCATCAGCGCGCCCGCGTGGTGCGCCGCGCGAGTGACCTCGGCCATGCGATGCATGCGGCCGGTCCGGTAGTTCACGTGCGTCAGCATCACGATGGCGACACCACGGACGAGCTGCGCCTCGATCTCGTCGGGCTCGACCAACACCAGGTTGAAGCCGTGCTCGCGGGCGATCGTGTCGGCAATGTAGAGATCAGTGGGAAAATTGGTGCCTTCCGACAGAATGGTCCGCACTGAATCCCCGCGGGTCTTCGCGATCGCCATGGCGGCGCTCAACACCTTGTAGAGATTGATCGAGGTTGAGTCGGCGACGACGGCTTCGCCGGGGTTCGCACCAATCAGGGTCGCGATCTTGTTGGCAATGCGCGGACCGAGATCAATCCAACCGGTTTGCCCCGAGTGAGGTCCGCCGAGTCGAGGGGTGTTCCAACTGCGGATCAGGCCCACGCCCCACTCGTCGGCGACAACCGCTGCGACGCGTGCCGCCGTCGCCGCGGGCAGCGCGCCGAGCGAGTTGCCATCGAGATAGATGACCCCCTCGGCATCCGCTCCGGACATGGCGAACTGCGATCGCAGCGGCGCGAGTGGATCGCCGGCATCACGCGCGACGCACTCGGCTCTCGTCGTCATGGCAGCGCCCGCAGCACGGCACGCACCGGCGAGGCGTCGGCGTGCGCCAGCTTCAACGGCAAGGCGATCAGCTCGTAATCGCCTTCCTCAACTTCGTCGAGCACCAGGTTCTCGAGCACGCGCATGTCGTGGGCGAGCAACTGCTGGTGGCTGTCGAGCGTCTTGCTCTCCGCGGGATCGACGGATTGGGTGTCGATGCCAACCAGGCGTACACCCCGTTCGGCCAGCCAGCCAATGGTCTCAGGCGCGAATGCCGAGAACTGCGCCGACCATTCAACCGGCGCCCGCTGGTGGGTTCGCACCAGCACGCGGGCAGGCATGCCGCCACCTCCGTCAAGAGCGTGAGCGAGGTGGTCCGGGGTGATCAGCGGGCCCTTGTCGATGGCGTGGATGACACGACACCTCCCGAGGAACGGCTCCAGGTCGACGTGACCGATGGCCAGGTTGCCGCCGTAGTGCAACGGCGCATCGGCATGCGCGCCAATGTGGGGCGACATGGTGAGGGCGCTGACGTTCACTGGGCAACCAGGACCGACCTGCGCGTTCCAGCGTTGCGTGTAGGTGGTGTCGCCAGGGAAGCCCGGCGTGGCCGGTGAGATCGACGGCGAAATATCCCAAAGATGCATCGCAAGAGACACGATAACATCCCGGTCCATGTCTTCTGCTTCGGCTACCGACGAACCTCTCGTCCGGGTCATCGGCACGTTCGGGTTGGCGGCGGCCATCATCAACATCACCATTGGCGGCGGCATCTTCCGCCTTCCCGCGAACGTGGCCGGCTCGCTTGGCGCGGCTGCACCGCTCGCCTACCTGGTGTGCGCGGTGGCCATGGGCTTGATCGTGCTGTGCATTGCCGACGCCGGCAGCCGGGTCTCGCTCACCGGCGGACCATACGCGTATGTCGGCACGGCGTTCGGCCGCTATGCCGGGTTCTTATCGGGTGTGCTGCTGTGGATGCTCGGCACGTTTGCGACGGCTGCGGTCGCCACGATCTTCGCGTCAAGCCTGGGGCTGCTGGTGCCCGCGCTGTCGGGCCGGGTCATGGAAGTTGGCATCCTCGTGGTCGTTTTCGGCTTCTGGACGTTGATCAACCTGCAGGGGGTGTCGCTCGGCGTGCGGCTGAACTCGCTGGCCACCGTGGCGAAGCTGCTGCCGCTGCTGCTCGTCGCCATCGGCGGGTTGTTCTTCATCGACACCGACAACCTTCGCGTCGCCACCATGCCGGCGGTTGGTGATATCGCGCGCACGTCGTTGCTGCTGATCTTTGCGTTTGCCGGAATCGAGGTCGCACTGGTGCCCAGCGGCGAAGTGCGCGATCCCGCGCGGACCGTGCCACGCGCGGTCGCGCTGGCCATGATCGGCATCACCGCGCTGTACATCGTCTTGCAGGTGGTGGCCCAGGGCATTCTCGGCGACGGACTCGCGCAGGCTACCGTGTCGCCGTTGGCCGATGCCGCGGGTGCCTCACTGGGCGGATGGGCGCGGTCATTGCTGCTGGGCGGCGCGGCCCTTTCCATGTTCGGTTATCTCGGCGGCATGACGCTGTCGATTCCGCGCATGGTGTTTGCTCTTGCTCGCGACGGGTTTCTGCCACGAGCCCTCGCCTCGGTCGACGCCACGCATCGCACGCCCCAGGCTGCGATCATCGCGCAGTCAGCGCTAGCCCTCGTGCTGGCGATTTCCGGCACCTTCGAGAAGCTGGCGATTCTGGCCAACGTGTCGGCGCTCGTGCTCTACCTCGGTTGCGCCCTGGCCTCATGGCGGCTGCGGCAGATGGGTGTGCAAGGGACCGGGCCGTCGTTCACGGTACCCCTCTCGGGCGTGGTGCCCTGGCTGGCCTGCGGTGTGATCCTGTGGCTGCTCACCGGCCTGACACGCGATGAGTGGCTCGGCTTTGGCGTGTGCCTGGCAGCGGCGTCAGCGGTATACGTAGCACGCCGAGCGTCCCAACCCGCCTGACCCGCCCCACCTGCCCCACCCGCCTTACTTCCGCTCCACAGGTTCCAAGCGGTACACCGGAGTGGGCTTGCCGTCGCGATCTTCGGTCACCAGGTAGATGTAACCATCAAGTCCCTGGCGGACGTCGCGAATGCGGCCCATTTGCGGCACCAGTGTCTCTTCGCTCACGACGGTGGTGCCCTTCAGCGTAAGACGGGCCAGCTGTTGTCCCGACAGGCCGGCGGTGAAGAAGTTCCCCTTCCATTGCGGGAAGCGATCGCCGGTGTAGACCATCGCGCCCGAGATGCCAATCGACGGCACCCAGACATGACGCGGCTGTTCCATGCCTTCACGCATCGTGCCCTTGTGGATCGCCAGGCCGGTCGTGTAGTTGACGCCGAAGCCAATCACGGGCCAGCCGTAGTTGAGGCCCGGCAACACGCGGTTCAACTCATCGCCGCCCATCGGACCGTGCTCGGTCGCCAGCACGTCGCCGGTCTCGGGAAGAATCGCGATGCCCTGCACGTTGCGGTGGCCGTAGCTCCAGATTTCCGGGCGCGCGCCGGCACGATTCACAAACGGGTTATCCGCCGGCACCCGCCCATCATCATGCAGCCGGACGATTTTGCCGTGATGGTTGGTGAGGTCCTGGGCCGGATGCGCCTCGAGGTTGCCCTCGGGCGGCACCTGGCGATCGCCCAGGGTCAGGAAGAGGAAGCCCTTGCCGTCGAAGGCAATCTTGCCGCCGTAATGGCCGCGACCCTTTGACACCGACTCAAAGAGCTGTTGCACGTTGGTGAGGCGGTCGTTCTCGAACCGCCCGCGGATGAGGGCGGTGGTTCCTTCCTTGCCGTCGCCGATGGGCTTCGCGTAGGTCAGGTAGAGCATCCGGTTGGTGGCAAAGTCCGGGTGTGCCGCCACTTCGAGCAGCCCGCCCTGGCCCAGGAACAAGACGGGCGGCAGGCCCTCGACCGGTTGCGGCAGCAGCTTGCCATTGCGCAGGATGCGCAGGCGCCCCGGGCGCTCGGTGATCAGCGTATCGCCACCGGGCAGGAACGCGATCGACCACGGCTGCACCAACGCGTCAACAACGGTTACGACGCGATAGTCGTGCAAGGCCGACTTGAGCGGTGCCTGTGCCGAAACGGTGGCCGGCAACAGACCGGCGACCACAACCAACCCCAACAGTGTGCGAACCATGCAAGCCTCCTCTGGCCAACCCTTATGATACTTACCCAGCGGCGGTGCGAGTACGATCGCCGGCGCCGCCGCCGGTTACGACCGTCTTGAAGACCTGACCCAGGAGCTACAACAGTCATGAGTTTTGTCACCGATCTCCGCGTCGCGCGTCGGTCGCTGGGCCGCGTCAAGGGGGTGGCCGTCACGGTCATCCTCACACTCGCCCTCGGCATTGGCGCCAATGCCGCCATCTTCAGTCTCGTCCGCGGGGCGTGGTCGGTGGCCTGGCGCTCGGCAGGTTTGCAGGTGGCTTCATCGGGGAGCTGAGCATGCCCGGTCCGTTACCGCTGGCAGGCGCTGCCCTGCTGTTGATCGCGGCGGCGGTGCTGGCGTCGCTGATGCCGGCGGCCCGTGCTGCGCGGGTGGATGTGATGACCGCCTTGCGGTCGGAATAGAAACCTGCCAGGAGGGCAATGCTTGTCGGGAGGGAGATTTTGGTCGGGAGGTTGCGTCTGGACGGGATCCGAATTCCCGGCAAGACGCGTGGCCCCGTCACGGATTTCCGCCCCGACGAGCGGTGCCGCCCGTCGGGCACGGTTAGGCGGACTGCTTCTCGGCCGCCTTCAGTTTCATTTCGTTCTGACCCTGCAGAATTGAGCACCACTGCTTGTGATCTGCCACCGGCATGCCACATTCGACGCAGACCTGGACGCGCTGCTTCGGCGGTTCGCTCTTCCCTAACAGACGATTCAGAAACGACATGAAACCTCCAACGGCCGACTGGTTGCACCACAGCACCCGAGCACTTCAGCACCCAAGCACTCTGTTTTGATACGTAAGACGGAGGAAATCGGTTCAGGGTTGGCAATCCGTCCCAACCTCTGGGGGAGCCGTACCGTCTAAGCCCGATGACATGAACGACCTGAAGCTCGCCATCCGCGGCCTGTTCCGCAGCCCGCTGTTCTCGATTGTCGCCATTCTCTCGCTGGCCCTCGGCATTGGCGCGAACACCGCCATCTTCACGCTGATCGACCAGATCCTGCTGAGAAAGCTCCCGGTCAAGAACCCGGACGAGCTGGTGATGCTCTACCAGCAGGGCCCGCACAGCGGCAGCAACATGGGTTCGCGGATGCACTCGTATCCAATCTACGAGGAGTACCGCAAGCGCGGCGAGCCGCTGGCGGAAGTGCTGGCGCGGCGCCTGGCCTCGGCCTCGGTCAGCGTCGACAACCAGACCGAACGGGTCGAGATCGAAATGGTGTCGGGCAACTTCTTCAGCATGCTGGGCGTCGGCCCGGCGCTCGGCCGCGTCTTCAACTCGCAGGAAGACGACCAGGTCTACCAGGGCCACCCGGTCGTGGTCCTCAGCCACAACTACTGGGTCACGCGCTTCGGCAAGGACCCGGCGGCGATCGGCAAGAAGATTCTCGTCAACAACTACCCGATGACGATCGTCGGCGTGTCGGCCGAGGGATTTGCCGGCATCGATCCCGCGCGCTCGCCGCAGATTCGCGTGCCCATCCAGATGAAGCCGGCGGTCGTGCCCGAGTGGGAGTGGGTCAAGATGGCCGACGAGCGCACCCGCTGGGTGCAGGTGTTTGCGCGGCTCAAGCCCGGCTACACCGCAGTGACGGCGCAGGGGCCCATGCAGGGCCTGTTCACGCAGATTCGTCAGCACGAGCTGACGCTGCCCGGTGCCAAGGACTGGTCGCAGTTCCAGCGCGACCGCTTCATGACAGGACAACTGAAAGTTGAGAAGGCGGCGATGGGTTACTCGTCGCTGCGCAACGATTTCTCGACCGCCCTGGTCGTGTTGATGGCCATGGTCGGCCTGGTCTTGTTGATCGCCTGCGCCAATGTCGCGAACCTGCTGATCGCACGCGGCTTCCTGCGGCAGAAGGAGATCGCCGTGCGCCTGTCGCTGGGCGCGAGCCGCGGCCAACTGGTCCGGCAGTTGCTGACCGAAAGCGTCTTGCTGTCATTCATTGGCGGCGCCGTCGGCATCATCCTCTCCGTGGTCCTCACGCGCGGGCTCATCTCGTTGATCCCGGCAGACCAGCCGTTGCTGGTGCAGCCGATGCCCGATCTGCGCATTCTGCTGTTCACGTTCTCGCTGACGCTGCTGACCGGCGTGGTCTTTGGCCTGCTGCCCGCACTACGCGCGAGTAATCCCGATCAGTGGGCGACGCTTAAAGACACGGTCGGCGGCATTGCCGGTACCGGCGGGTCCCTCTTTCTCAGGAAGGGCCTGGTCGCCGCGCAGGTCGCGCTCAGCTTCCTGCTGTTGTTCGGCGCGGGCTTGTTTGTTCGCAGCCTGCAGAACCTGCAGACCACCGACACGGGTGTCGCTCTCGACAACCTGGTCACGTTCCAGTTGAATCCCGCCCTCAGCGGCTACCAGGATCAGCAAGGCGTGAACTTCTATCGTGATCTGCTCGACCGCCTGAACTCATCCCCTGGCGTGACGTCGGCCGGCACCGCGGTGGTCGCGATTCTGGCCGGCGACGAGTGGGACAGCACCATGTCGGTCGAGGGCCACAAGGCCACGGATGGCGAAGACATGCAGGCGTTCATGAACTCGCTGTCGCCCGGCTACTTCAAGACCATGGCGATCCCATTCGTGGAGGGTCGCGACTTCACGCGCGCCGACGCGAAGAAGGACGCGACCGTGGCGATCGTGAACCAGAAGTTCGCGAAGCACTTCTTCGGCGATAAGAGTGCCATCGGCCGGCAGGTCGGTTTCGGGGATGGTCCGGAGTCGACACTCAACATCGAAATCGTCGGTGTCGTGGCCGACGCGCTCTACGAAGGCCCGCGCGAGGGTGTCCGCCGGCAGGTGTTCATTCCCAACTGGGGACGCGGCGGCGTGACGTTTTACATGCGCACTACCGACGCCTCGGGCGCGGCGTTCAACCTGGTGCGCAGCGAAGTTAAACGGCTGGACGCCGGCATGCCGGTGTTCAACATGAAGACGCTGCAGGGACAGTTGGATGAAACGCTGCTGAGCGATCGCCTGATCGCCATGCTGTCGGCGGGCTTCGGCTTGCTCGCGACGCTGCTGGCATCGGTCGGCCTCTACGGCGTGATGGCATTCATCGTGGCGCGACGCAAGAAAGAACTGGGGCTGCGCCTGGCGCTTGGCGCCGAACCGTCGTCGGTCATCTGGCTGGTCATGAAGGAAGTCTTACTGCTGCTGACCATCGGGCTGGTGATCGGCGTCCCGTCCGCCATCGCGCTCGGCCGCTACGTCTCGTCGCAGTTGTTCGGGATTGAGCCGAATGACCCATGGATGGCCATGGGGACGATGGCGGTGCTGACGTTGGTGTCGGCGGCGGCGGGCATGATTCCCGCCACCCGCGCGAGCCGGATCGATCCGATCCTGGCGTTGCGCTACGAGTGACTAGCGGGGTGCCTTGAGGTCATCGGCAATCGCCGCAAACTGCTCAAGAGCAGCTTGAAGATCTTCGGCGATCTCGGCTGCAATCACGCCTGGCGCCGGCAGGTTGGCTGACTCTTCCAGCGCCTCATCTTTCAGCCAGAAGATGTCGAGATTTACCTTGTCACGCTTCATCACGTCTTCGTAACTGAAGCGCTTGAACCGCTCGGATTCCTTGCGATTGTGTCGACTCTTCGGGTTGCAGCTTTTGACGAAATCGTCGAGGTCGTCGCGCGTGAGCGGATTCTCCTTCAAGGTAAAGTGGAAGTTCGTCCGCAAGTCGTAGATCCAGAGCGCCTCTGTCCACGGCTTCTCCCGAGCCGGTTTTCGATCGAAGAACAGCACGTTGGCTTTCACACCCTGGGCGTAGAAGATGCCTGTGGGTAGCCGAAGCAATGTGTGAACGTCGGCCTGATTGAGCAGTTGGCGGCGAATGGTTTCTCCGGCACCGCCTTCGAAGAGAACGTTGTCTGGCAACACGACGGCAGCACGGCCGTGCTGTTTAAGGATGGTGAAGATGTGCTGCAGGAAGTTCAGCTGCTTGTTGCTGGTCGTTGCCCAAAAGTCGTCCCGATTGATGACCAGCGACTCGCGCTGCTGATCGCCCGCATCGTTGACAATCGTCACGCTGCTCTTTTTGCCGAACGGAGGGTTGGCAAGGACGATGTCGTACTCGCCGTGTTTCGAGGCCAGGGCGTCACGCCCGCCGATGACCGGCAGATCGCTTTCTGACCCGCCGGCGATGCCATGCAGGAGGAGGTTCATGGCACACAGGCGCGCGACACTGTCGACCAACTCGAGCCCAAGGAGAGTGCCGCTCTGGAGCTTCTTCTTCTGATCGCGATCGAGCTTGTGGTGCTTGAACAAGTAGTCGTGGGCAGCGAGAAGGAAGCCACCAGTTCCACACGCTGGATCACAGATTGATTGGCCTGGCTGTGGCGCCATCACGTCGACCATCGCGGCGATGAGTGCACGGGGCGTAAAGTACTGGCCGGCACCGCCCTTGACGTCCTCGGCGTTCTTCTGCAGCAAGCCCTCGTAGGCGTCGCCCTTCACGTCGGCGTCGAGGCTGGACCACTCTTCCTTGTCGATCAGGTCAACGATCAGCCGGCGCAGTTTGGCCGGGTCCTGAATCTTGTTCTGCGCCTTGCGAAAGATGAGTCCCAGCATTCCGGGCCGCTTGCCGAGGTGCTCGAGGATGTGACGGTAGTGGGCCTCCAGGTCGTCGCCATCCAACTTCAACAGGGACTTCCAGTCGAAGCCTTTTGGGATAGGACTGGGACGGCTGAGAGGCGGTCGACTCTGCTCGTCGGCCATCTTGAGGAACAGCAGATAAGTCAACTGCTCGACGTAATCGCCGTACGACAGGCCATCGTCTCGAAGGATGTTGCAGTAGTTCCAGAGTTTCTGAACGAGTGCGGATGGGCTCATGGTGCGGACTTAGAACTTCCAACCTTCACGGCGCATCAGGCCGAACAGGTTGATGCATGGGACACCCAAGTCGCGACAGACATCGGGTATGAAGTGTGTTTGTTTGGGACTTCGCTTCTCGGCGGCCGACGTCTCCTGAGAGACGACGGTGCCGCCATGGAGTTGGGCCAGTGCGATTACGTAGGCGTCAGCGGATTCGTGAAGGCCCTTCGGATCCATCAGATCAGGGTAGTTGGCCTCGATCGCGGCGCCCGCAGCCTGCACGGCCGCATCGATTGGCACAAACAGCCCGGTGGAAGCCTTGGCCCACGCCCGTAGCCCTGGGGTCCCGACTGCGTCGATCTCTTCTTTCACCAACTGAACAGATCGACCGATTCCGCCGGAGATTAGGTTGGCAAACTTGGCCTCAAGAGAGGGGAACAGGTCGAGTGGGTAGTACCTCGCCTGCCAATCCATGAAGACGCTGGTATCGAGCGAATACATCGACGGTCCTTGTCCGCTAACTGCCGTCGTCCACGCCGGTCGCCCCGGTGGATGCGCCAAGTTCGGTGCGGAGGGTGGCGATGTGGTCGAACCTGAGATCGAGGTACCGGCTCGCATCGATGGCGGTAATGCGATTGGCATCAAGCGCTTCGAGCACGAGTTGGGCGAATGGTCGGCCACCGCGGCTGAGCGCCTTGTCGACGGGGGTGGCCATTCCTCCCGTTCTAGCTTTCAGTCCGGCGAGGTACTGAGCCCACATTGCCTTCCAACGGGTGTAGCCGTCCCAGGTCATCTCGCCCGCTGCCCGCAGGCGGGTGGCCATGGCCAGCGGTGTCACCTTGAACCTCGCCGCCAGGCTTCGTACTTGGGCCACGTCCCAACCATCGCGCGCGACGCGCCTGGTGCGCAGTGCGGATTGCAGCGACTCGTCCGGAATGATCGTTTCGCTGGCCGCCTCTTCGGCGAAACGCTCGACTTCTTCCCATTGCGCGTCGTTGCGGCCCTCTCGGAGCGCGACGCGCTCGTCATGCCCCAGCGCAAGCGCGACGTGAACCAACTCGTGCACCAAAGTGAAGATGCGCGCGCCGGGCGCCAGCTCCTTGCTGTTGACACCGACAACTGGCGCAGGAAAGTGCAGCAACGAAACACCACGGACCTGGTTTAGTGGGACCTTGGGAAACTGAAAGACTAGGACGCCGATCTCCTCGACTGCCGATCGCCATTCCCGCCAAGCTTGCCATTCGTCACGCCAAGCCATCTGCCGCGCTGGCGACACACCCAGCACTTGGCGCAGTCGTCGTCCCACGGTCGCCGGCGCCTCAGACAGCCGTGCGGCCGTTGTAAACTCCGCGCTTCCAACTGCCAGTTCGTTGGTCAGCTCCAATGTCCGCTCGCGACGCAAGGACATCTGCCGCAGGGCCAAGCGAAACTCAGGTGACTCGGCACCGGGGAGAACACCTGGCAGTCGCCGGTACTCCGCCGCAAGTGGCTGGATTGCCGGCCTCTGCGGCAGGAAGAAGACGCCAAAAGGCCGATGGTAGTGCTTCGCTAGATTCTGGACCTGCCGGACCGACGGCTTGCGCTCGCCGCGCTCCCACTCAACCAGTCGTTCGGTTTTGACACCAATCCGCTTGGCGACGATCTCAAGCGGATGGCCGCTCTCTTCGCGCGCCCAGATCAGGAGATCTGGATTGATGTCCGCGGGAAATGAGGGCATGACATTCACAGTCTAAGGCATCTGCGAACTCCGCAAACTGCGCTCATTCTGGTAAGGAAGTGGGACGGCCGAAGCCGGATGGCGCAAAACCCTCCGCCTTCATCCAATCAATGACCCTGCGCCACCGTTCAATCTTAAACCGTCGCTTTTCTGGGTTCCATCGGTTCAGAATTTCATTCAGGATAGCTTCATCGGTCGCCTCCTTCCGCCAAATAAGTAGGTCGTTCCAGGCGGCATAGGCGGTGGATAAGATCTCGCAGGCGTCGGTATCCCACTTGCGCATGAGCTCAATCAGGCGCTCGATCGTCGCGATTTTCTCTGGCCAGTAACGTTCCAAGTAGATCCGGTGGCCGCCAGCTTTCAACATGGGCTGGTACGCGTGTCCATAGCCCTTCCGGGCAACGGTTGTGTACCACTTCTGCTTCTTCAGCTCGCCCTCGTTGGCGAAGATCATCTTGTTGTCGAGCGGCCCAGCCGCCTCACGGTGATACTGGCCTTCAAGCTCTCCTATCTGCGCGATGTGCTCACAGAGGTGAAGAATCTTCTGGTGCTTCACCCGTCCGAACGTCGGCTGATTGTGCAGTTGATGAACGATTTCTGCTGATAAGAGGGCACGGGCGAAGTGCCGGTTTGGCCGACGGTCTGCAGTCGGATGGCTTGACGTTTCTGAATGCTGTCCCTCAGTGGTCACGAGATCGCTGGCAAACGCCCGGCGAAGCACGGAGGCGCGAAGCGCGGCAGCGCGTGCGAGATTGACATGGATGACGGCGGCGAGTTCGTCCGCAATGGATAGGCGCCGCTCAACCTCAGCAACGATCTGCAGTTGCTCGGCGAGCGGTGGTACAGCGATCGGCAAATCGCTCACCTTGTTCACGCTGAGTGTGTAAAGACCAGACGTAGAACTTGTCACCACCTCGATAAGTCGCCGACCCTCGGGTGATAATAGCCAGAACAAAATCCACTTCGACAAGATGGGCAGAACCGGCCGAAACCGAATGAGGTGGTTCTGGTGCACACAAGGGTCAATTGATCCGTCCCATATGGCGACGCGACCAATTTGGTCCTTACTGCCGTTGCCTTCAACAATTAACAGATCCGCCGCCTGCAAACGAAGCTTTGAAAGCTCCGCGTCGTCCACGCCGATGCGCTTGACTTCTTCAAGTCGTAGCTGGTTCGCATAGACGTTGGCGACGCGTAAGTAGGGCAGCCGTCGTTGATGCTTCGCCCTCTTCGGGTTCTTCGTCAGCCCACCAGACGTGGACCCGAGCTGGCCCAGGCGAGCCCAGGCCCAACCGTCAGGCAGACACTGGGGAGGTGGGCTGCTTGGTCCGACTGGGTCGCCGTAGGCTTGTCGGCCTGTCCACTGTTGACGCCGTTCGGCGAGAACGCGTGCGAGAAGCTCAATGCCCGTCTCGGAGGTCTGGCTCTTTCCACGCGCGGTGCTGACCTCCGTCCGAACCAGCTCGCCTGCACATGCGGCGCCGAGAACAGCAGCGCGGTAACGCTTGAGGTTCGCCTGAACCCGAGACAGAGCTGTTGCACCAACATTCAGTCTTGTGAACTGCTCATCGATCTCCCTAGATATACGACGTTGCTCCTCTAGCGACTCGACGAACGGTATTTGGAGGGTGCGAATCTTTGTGAGATTAACCCTGGGTCGAGTGGTGCCTTTCGTTTCGGCTTTGAACTGCGCTGCGACCGAGGACGAATTCAAGGCATAGGCCAGAAAACTGGTGTCTACTCTCGAACGTGACGGCCGCACCCGAACCACATCCGCTACTAGAATGCCGTATGGAACCGATGCGGGTGCAATACACGCCTCGCCCAAAGGGTCGCCGAGCTTGGAGATGAGGATGTCGCCGGCGACGAAATGGTGACGCGCGATCTCCGAGGCCTTCTGCGGCGTTACGAACTTCATGTTCTTTTCGATGAATCGATTGCGATCGATATTCTGGAGCCGCGCAATCGGAACCCCTGTGTCGACGTACTCGGCTGCCTTGAGTCTCGAGCCGAAGGGACCATCCACGATGTCGCCGGTCGGGTCAGCGACCAGCTCCGATAGTTGAATGCTCCTCCAAGAAGATGACGTCTTCATCATGCGGCTAACGCTTCATTTAGCTCATCGAGTAACCGGTCAAGGCCGGCACCGAATATTTGCGCGACCCGGCCGAGGCCGCCTCGCTGATTGAATGGCGCGAAATCAAAGTCTCCAGCTTCAATGCTGAGGCTCGTGGCGATGTGGTCGCGGATGAGTTCGAGCCAAGTTTGCTGGTCGTCGGTAAACGTCGTGCCGTTAGCGGCCTTAGTGGCGAGCCATTCGCTGAAGCGGACGTTTACGGTTTCGGCGAACGGTTCCAACACGGGCTGCTGAGCGAGGGCAAACCGCACGAGCGGAACGAGATCGGCGAAGCGATTGACGGCCGACCGGCCCTTCACCTTCTGCGGCGCCGCAGCGGCGAACGCTTTCCAGAGCAGTTCCTCATTCCACGTGGCGTTCGCGTCCTGGAGCTTGCGCTCCAGCTCCTTCAGCATGGTCTCCGTCAGCCGCTGCCGATGGGGCCGGCTATACAGAATCTGCAGCGCCGTGATCTCTGCGTGGTGTTGTTCGATGTAGTCGCGGAATGACGTCACCAGCGCGTCTGCCTTTTCCTTGGCGGCAACGTCGAAACCCTGTTCGACCACGGCGTCGATAGTCACCACGTCGATTGTCTGTTCGGCGGCCTGCTTGGCCTTGGTAAGAGCATCGCGCAGTTCGGGCTTGTCGAATGGTGCGCAGGCCTCAGCCACGAGTGACTTCTGCGCTGACTCAAACACT
>Ga0163144_10015490_pt1 | contig 15720 bp, 9 predicted proteins | sample OliLak19BULKMAT1_FD_123175 | JGI IMG/M metagenome (GOLD analysis project Ga0163144, IMG submission 123175) | Freshwater microbial mat bacterial communities from Lake Vanda, McMurdo Dry Valleys, Antarctica - Oligotrophic Lake LV.19.BULKMAT1 | ecosystem: Environmental > Aquatic > Freshwater > Lake...
CCGGTGGACAATTTTTCCTGAGTTCCACGCGGAGAGCAGCGCGGCGGGACGATCGGACGCTTGCTCAATCATTTCGGAAACCACCTCGGGAGTGGGCGCGTCGTTGGAAAGGGTCGCGCGTTCTCGGATTTGCTGGCGCAGGGGTTCGCGGAAAAACCAGACGGCGACGACCAGAGCGATGCCAAGCCCGAGAAATAGTTGACGGGGCCTCGAACGTTTCAGCGACCGACGCCTGGGCGAGCCGTCATCTTTTGTGGACGGAGCGTTGGCTGAAGGTTCCTGGTTCACGGTTTCCAGAGCGTGGTTTGGGGATAGAACGCCTGCCAGGCGAACCAATAAACTTTTACGTTCGGCAGAACCTCGCCGCTCGTTTTTCGTCGAACGATTGCCTGCTGGCTGATCGGGTCGAAGGTGATCTCAATGGCGATGTCGGCGGCCGGGTCGGTCACAGTTTGATTTGCTGGCAGGGAACGAATGGGATAGGCGCGAGCGGCCCCATCGACCATGACGCCCACGACCCATTCTTTCTTTGGCAGGTCGATCCGATGCGCCGGAACAGGAAACATCGTTTCCGGATTTTCTTCGTAACCTGCATAGGCTTCGCCGCTGTAGTTGCGTTGCGCGCCCGTCCCGGTTGAAAGAACTTCGCCGGTTGGAAATTTTAATTTCCAGGCCGACCAGGTCAGGTGTTCGCTGGGCAACCACTCGAGCGGCGTGTTGACCTGCGCGCCGGAGACGCACTTCATCGCCAGTTGCGACCAAAGCGATTCGGTCTGGCGATCGTACATCAGCACATCACTCTGGAACAACATCCCGGAGACGCCAAAGGTCAGTGTGCGTTCGCCGACCCGCCGGCTGAAAACCATCGCCGTGCCGCAGAGCGGGCAATAGGTCACGGCGATTGGCTGTCCGCCCAGTTCGTCGTTCACAATCTCGTGCCAGACGAGAACGCGAATCGGATAAGCGCGAGTTTGTTCGCCAATGGTCACGCTGACGACGAGATCGTCCGGCAGCATGAAATCGGCGGCATTGGGACGGATGAATTTGGGTTGGTCAATCGAGGGAATGCCGTCGCGGCCCGGTCCGCCGGAAAGAATCTCCCTGGTGGGAATAATGGCGTTCGAAACATCGAAGCCATTGAACGCTTCCCGCGTGGAATGCGCGACGGTTTCGGAATTCCCCAAACCCTCCGTCCGCAGCGAGGCCAGGGAATCCCGAATCGAGTCGCGCAGAAACCAGGCCGCCGCCGAAACCACGACCAGCGGAATGAGAAACGCCATTCGAAATCGTTTCGGAGCGGGCCTGCTGGCGGCGTCACCATCCATTCTCAGAACCTTCATCCCCGATAAGAGCAAAGGACGGGTGCAATTATTCCGTGGAGCGGCGAATCACCTATTACTTGCGCAGCCGCCAGAACTTTGGTGTCGGGCCAGCGGGATTGAACAGGGCGGGCCTCGCAGATCCAGGGAGATCGGCCCAACTCACCAGATCATCGCTTTGCTGCAACACGCCGCCCTGCCAGTTCACCTGGAGAAGATTTCCATTGGGCGCGAGGGACAGAGCCATTGGCAGTTCGTATTGCCAGTTGACCTCGTCGCGCGTCACCACCAGAGGGTGGGTCATCAATTCGGTCGGATGGAGATTGTCGGTGATTGCGTTCCTGTTGGTCACGGTCCCTCCAGCGGTCACGAAGGTGTTCCAGGCGCATAAGAACGCGAGCCGCGGGATCGTGTTCGTCACCCCGTTCAAATAGAAAAGGTTGTCCCACGAGCCGTCGCGAATGGTGTGAGAGCCTGCCTGGGGAACAGCGAAAATTTTTCCATAGCCGCGCCAGACTGCGTCGCTGTTGTAGGGCAGCATCCAGTCGTTGTCGTAAAAATTGTGGCCGACCACGTCCACGACGTCGTCGCCCGGATAATAGTAATCGATCGGCGTGCCCGAGCTGGTCGCACCGGTCACGAGATGAACAGAAGAATCCGGTTCGTAAACCCAAAGGAGATTCGTCAGGCCGCGCGTGTTCGTGAAATAAAAATGTAAATCGCGCCAGAGGGAGACGTAATGCGTACGCGGCTTGTTGCCGTGCCAGAACCATGACCCGTTCATTTCGGAGAACGGCCGGAACAGAACCACCGCGCCTGCGTCGCGAAGGGTCGTGAGGCTGTCCGCCATCAGATTGCGCCAAGCCAGGTAGTTTGAGCGGGCCACCTGATTCGTCGCAAGAGCTGTGGCGGGATTGAGAAGTTCGGGAATATCCTCGCCTCCAGTGGGAGCGAGCGCCGCTCCCCGCCAGGGATTCGCCATCTGCCATTTGATCAGAGGGAGGCCGCCGTTGGTCCAAACCTCCAACGCGCGGGGCGCAACGACATTCATCTGCAATACGGCGTTGCTTCCGCTTTCCGCTCCGAAACTCACCAGGCCGGGCCAGTATCCAGTTCGGATGTGCAAGCCGATGATGTGATTGGTCCACTCGAGATTGATGTCCGTGAGGTGCTGTCCGGCGATAACTCGGTTCGTCGCGTGCGAAGGCAGGCGTGCGAGATAAGTCAGGACCGCGCGAGCGGATTCGGTGAGATTCGGGTGGCAGGGTTTCCCGGGAAAGAAGATCGAGTTGGTGGGCTGCGTGTCGCCCCGGAACTCTTCCCAATTGGTGAAGCCGTCGCCGTCGGGATCGAGTGCCGCGTCATTCGCGCCGCTCCCTGGCTTTGGGTCGAGGCCCTGCGCCAGTTCCCAGCCATCGGGCAGGCCGTCGCCATCGCTGTCTTTCAACATTGGATCTGTCCCGGTTCCGCCGAGCGTCACCGAAACCTCCTCGTCATCCCACAAGCCGTCCCCGTCTGCATCTGGTTTGACAGCGAAATCGTCGAGGAGACAGTTCGGATAGGCGAGGCCGCCCGCCGTCGGTTCCTGTTTCATGCCAACCTCGGTGTAGAAGACAGCGCTGCTCATGGCACCCGGCCAATTCACCGCGCGCGTGCCCGTCACTTGCGTCCATTGGCCGGTGGACCGCACGACGCGCTCGGCCAGAAGATAACGGTAGGTCAACGGCCCCGTGCCGTTGTCCGCCACGACTAGCAGCCAGGCCCGGACCGTCGTGGGGGAGGCCACCGACACTGCGAACCGGGTGGTCCAGGTCGTGTTCGTGGGCGCGCCCGCCAGCGCCACCGTCACGTCCTGGCGCGGAGTGTTGGTGAAGGACGCGCGATTCGTCGCCAGCAGTGCCGTAGCACCCTGATAGCCAAAGTTGGTGAGCGAGTATCTTGGCGTGCCGGTGGGGAGAATCCATTGGTTCGTACCGTTCTCGAATGAACCGTTTTGGATGAGGTTGGGGGTGGATGCCGTTGCGCTGATCCCGAAGGCCAGCCCGGTCAACAGTAGAATAAATTGCTTCATCAGTAGGGAATAGCGCGAGGCGAAAGAAACGTTACAGGGATGGAGATCAGGGCGAATCGCAGGGCCGACCGCCTGCGGAGCGCGAACATTTCTGTCCGCATGTTCCATTGGTGGTTGGGCGCGGATTAGGGTGGAACGGCCATGGGCGACTGGCGTTCCGGTAAATCTTTTTTCGGGCACGCCGACACAAATGTCCGCGCTCCTCTGATCAGGGCGGGAAAACAGTCGAGGCTCGGTGGAATCCGGCGGATCCAGTCGCGGTGGCGGGATATAAAAATGTGCTGTCTTCGATGGCGGTGGTGTGATCCACGGGCGTCCAGTTTTGCAGGTCGGGACTGTACTCGATGGAGTAGGTACGATGGATTGTCGTGTTGCCGACGACATGAAGCTGGGAGGGGCTGATGAATCGTGTGGTCAAGACGGGGGGAACCGGGCTCGCCCCGCCGGGAATGGTTATGCGGATGTCGTCGAGCAAGATTGAGGCGGCGGTCCCGGGGCCAGTGACGCGAAAACGCAGACTGAAGTTTGTCCCTGGCACGAATGGCGTCAAAAGATTCGTCTGGGTGAGGGCCGAGCTGACCGTGACGTTCGACTGGGAGAAAATCGTCTGCGTGTTGGTACCGAGTGATTCCACCAGGAAACTGTAACCGGCCGGAATCAGGCCGCGCCATTTGAAGGACAATGTGGCATCGGCACCGACTGAAAAATTCACATCACGGGTGATCGCCGCGCCTGTCGGGAGTTGCGCTTGAAAGGTTCCTTCTGGCGGGGCGAGCGTGGTCGTCACCGCTGCCGCGCCGCCGACCAACCAACCTTGTTGCGGCCAGCCGGCGCCGCCGACAAAATCGCCGCTCTCGAAATTGTCCATGACCACCGTCGTCGAACCGGACGTGGAGGTGGCATTCGCCAGGACCAGCGCCACCGGAAAGCTGGTCGTGCTGGCACCGAGCTGGTCGAACGCAACCGCTTTGACCGTGTAATTTCCCGCAGCAAACCCCGTCCAGAGCAGCGAAAACGGCGCATTCGAGTCGGACCCGATCAGAGTATTGCCCTGAAAGAAATCGACGCGACTGACGGTGCCGTCCAGGTCGGTGGCGTGCGCCTCGATCGCCACGCGCCCGCCTGCTTCGACCGGCACATTCGCCGTCGGCCCGATGATTTTCACCATGGGCGGCAAATTTCCGGCAATGCGCAGCCAAGGTGAGGTCAGTGCGTTGGTGAGGAGGAACCGAGCCCACGCGGCAGCGGCCTTCGTGCGGCCCCGCACCGATGGATGAACGCCGTCGGCATTGAAGTCCCGGATCTCCCAGAACGATCCGTCGGCGCGCGGCATGACGCCATCGCCCCACACGTAGGGCCCCCACGCCATCCAGGGGGAGCGAACCGGTCCGTTTGTCGGATTATAATTCAACGTTGCGTCTCCGTTGATCTGCTTTTCGATCATCCATTTCACGGCGAACCCAGACTGGTAGGCATAGGGCTCGGGATTATTCATTGTGGTGGTGTAGCCGGCGTATTCTCGGGAAGACCAAAAGCAAAGTTTCGCGTTCGTGAAAATTGCGGGGAGATTGCGCATGGTCTGCTCCATAAAGGTTTGAACGTCCTGCGGTGTTGCGGGCCACGGCTGCGGCGGATATTTGCTGTTGGCCATTGAGTGGTATTGCAGGACCACCTGCACCTGCGCCGGCGTGAGACCTTTGGCGGTGACCTTTGCCACGGTGCTTCCCCAGATCGAGTTGGTGGGATTGGCCCAGTCGGCCACGTCGAAACCGCCCACAGCCGCGTTCACGAGCACGACGTTGGTGGCAGTCTGCCCGAGGAGCAGTTCAATCATGGTGTCGAAGATGAACGACGAATTCGACATGCCGAGGCAAACCACGCCAATCTTGCCGGTGGCGTTGGGATTGCCGTTGGTGTCGCGCGGCTGGATTTGTTGCGCGAGAAACTGTCCGGCGGCGAAGTGTGCTGGAGGAATCACGTTGCTGCCGCCGGAATACAGTCCTCCCGTGGCGTTGTTGTAGGTGCCGTTGCCCAGTTCATCGAGCGGCCGGAAGCCGACCGATGTCCCGGCGGGATTTCCGCCCGCGAAGGCGATGAGTGGAGCGGCGGCGAGGATGAGAAGTTTCGTTTTCATTCAAACTGGAATAGCGCCGAAACGCAGCCGCGTTACACGAGGCGAAAGATTCCGGTTAGCGCAGCGGGAATCGCGGCGCAGGTTCGCGCCGGGGACTGCCGCCGCCGCCGGGAGTTTGCGCGGTGTTGTTGGGCACAACCTTCAGAAGAGGCACGAGTTTGATGAGCATCGCGTCTTCTTCGCCTTGATCCAACCGTGCTTCGCCCGCTAGTAAAACGAACGGCGCGTCAATGAAGCCCGTGATGTAAACGCCGTAATCCTGCATGGCGCGCGCCAGTTCAAAGGCGGGACCCGATTCGCCGATAATCGTCCGGATATCCACATCCGGCGGAATGGCGAGCAGCGTGCCGACGTTCAACAATTTGTCGGCCGGTTCATCGCCGCCAGTCGCGGGCCAGACCGTCCCGGGAGTAGTGAAGTTGCGTCGCCCGCTCAGCCGCTCGCGATTCACTCGCGCCGAGAGCGCATGCTGAATCCCGTGATGATATTCGCCGCTGCGAATCAGCCCGCCGAGACTGGAAAGTCCGAAAGGCAATGCCGGAACGGCGCGGGGATGCACACCTGGCCCGGCCAGGTCGGTGCGTTCCGCATCTGCGGCTTCCAGGCTGCCATCAGGCCGCGCCGTGACCTCGCGCAATTCGTAGGCGTAGCGGCGTGTGCGTTGCAGGAACACGAGCGAGTCACGTGTCGTGGCCTTGGGCAGCGCGGATTCGTTGAGCCGCACATCACCGCGGACCTGGCCATTCACCCACACCTCCCGCAGTGGGTCCGTTGGTCTTCCCAACAAGGGCGGACGCCCGCGCACGGCTCTCGTCAGTGGACCTTCGGCGAGAAACGGGCGGCCGGGAACCGGCTGGTATTTTGCGCCGCTCCCGATCGGGGTGTTCCATGGACTTTCGCTGCTGAATGGCCAGAGATACGGATTTCGCGGAAGGTTCCCGTATCGCATCGTGGCGTCAGGGGCCGCGACGGCGAATTGTCCGGCGGCGACGCTGACCGGTTGTCGTTCCCCGGATCGAGCGATCTTGACCAGACCCTCCGTGACCTCCAGCGAGGTTTGGTTGGTGCTCACAGCCAGATCGAACTCTGTTCCAACCACTGTCAGCATTGCGTGCGGCGTCTCGATTAATAAGGGCAATCCCCTGGGTTGACTGGCGACGTTGGCAGACAGAGCGCCGCTGAGGAGCTTGAGTTGCTTGCCGCCCTTGCGCAGCGGTCGCGCGACGGGTTGGAAACGAAACTCCGTTCCCGGCTCGAGATGGAGCACCGTGCCGTCGGCAAACGTCACCGTGCCCGAGCCGGACTCGCCCACGCGCAGAGTGGCGCCCGCTTTGGGAACCACGGCGCCGGTGGGAAGTTCAACTCGCGTTGGCAACTCCAGGCTGAGCGCGAGAGCCGCCGGAGTCGGACGCAGCGCAAGCCAGAGGCTCAACCCGAGGCAAAGGCAGAGAGCCGCGAAACTGAACGCCCACGCGGGACGGCGGAAGGCTGCGGAGACAAGATCGATCAGGGACGATGGCCGGGAGGTGTGTGCCTGCTCACGCCGACTGCGTCGGGTAAAAAACGTCGTGTCCTCCAGAACCTGCTGTTTCAGCGCCGCCTCGCTTTCACCGAAAATCACGGCGAGCACCGATTGCTTGACGCGCTCGCTGGCATTGGTGCCGCCGAGCGCAGCGCGCAACGCTGCATCCAATCGGATTTGGTCGAGTGCCCGTTTCCTTTCGGTCGGCTCGGTCGTCAATGCGCCTTCCACCAACGCATGTTCTTCCGGCCCTAGCGTTCCCTCGATGAATCCGATGATCTGTTGTTCGGTCAACATGGCTTCGCTCCTGTGAGTTTGGATTCAATGCACTCGCGCAGTTGCGAGCGCACGCGGAAGAGCGACACGCGCACCCAGACCAGGCTGCGCTTGAGCCGCGCGGCGATCTGGTCGGTGGATTGTTCGTCCTGATACTTGAGGGTGACCAGTTCGCGCAGGGCGTCGGGCAATTGTTCCAGGCAATGATGCAAATGCTCGGCTTCCCGCGGTGGATCGGCGGCGGCGGTTTCCGCGAGCGAGGCTTCGGTGTTCCAAGCGGCGAGGCGGTCGAGGTTTTTCTGTTCGCGGGCGAAACGTTGAACTTCGGCGCGAAGGAGATTCCAGGCAATGGCCCGGGTCCACGCGCGGAAGGAGGTGCCAGGCTGGAACTCCGCCAGGTGCCGGAAAGCGAATACGAAAGTGTCGTGCGCCAACTCATCGACGAGTTGCGGGGACGGGGCGCGCAAAGCCAGGAACGTGCGAACATGCGGCAGATGTCCATCGAGCAGTTTGGCAAACGCGTCGTGGTCCCCAGCCTGGGCGGCGCGCGCCAGATCGTCGTCATTGGGGGAATTGTCCCCGGCGGGATGTGGATTCATCTGACCAAGAATAGCGCGAACCATGTCGGGCGTTACAACTGGATTCCTTGCGAGCTTTCATTGCGCAAACCGGTTCCAGGCAATTTCGGATCCCTTCTCGTTCCCTGGCGCATGCGATATCCGGCGAGGTGGCAGGTGGACTTTTCCTTGGCTCCCCGGCAAGCTGCCTTTGCATGTTCGAGCCGCCAGACACATTTTATCTTGCCGCAGCCGTCGGCTGGCTCGAGTTGGGCAACCCGGGCGAGGCCGGCGCGGAACTCGACAGGATTTCTCCGGCGCTGCGCGGATCGCCCGAAGTGCTATCGCTTCGCCTGAGTATTTACCAGGAGCAGGGCAAATGGCAGGAGACTGACACGATTGCGCGTATTCTGATTGAGGTCAGGCCGTCCGAGCCCGCCTACTGGACCACGCTGGCCTACGCCGCTCGACGGAAACCCGGGGGCAGCATCCCGGAAGCGAAGGAAATTTTGCTCAAGGCGGCTGAACTGTTTCCACGCGAATCGCTGATTTTTTACAACCTTGCCTGCTACGAATCGCAACTCGGCGATTTGACCCGTGCGAAAGAGTGGCTGGATAAAGCCTTCGCCGCCGGGGACCGAAAGGGTCTTCAAAAGATGGCGATGGACGATCCGGACCTGCTGCCGCTGCGCAATGCCGACAACTTATTGGTCTGAGCCGGAGAACCTGGTTTTCCACGACACGTGAAACCAGATCCCGTGTCCCCAGTACTGGTGACTACCGGAAAAATGGGAGTCTGGTAGTTTTATAGCGTTCTCAGGAACCATTTAAATCGTGTGTGAAAAAGCCGGGGTTGTTACCCGGCTTTTTTGTTGTACCGAACCAAGCCGTGCCGACGTTACTTTGTTTGGCGAAGAATTGAGCGAACACGGAGGGTTTTCCTGAATATTTTCGCCTCCATGGAACTCTGGGCTTGTGGCTGAAATGGAAGCTTCTTTAATCTGTCGGATGCACCGGTGCCCGATCTTAGATGAAAAACCATTGATTCTTTCAAACGAATGATGGTTAAAACCGAATCCCTTTCCCCCGGTCAGGTTAGCTGGCGCTGGCGCATATTGATTTCCACTTACTTCGCCTACGCGGGTTTTTATCTCACGAGGAAGGTTTTCACGATCTGCAAGGCGCCGCTTGCCCAGGAGTTCAATGTGGGTCTGGATCAAATCGCGCACATCTGGACGACTTACCTGGTGGCCTACATGATCGGCCAGTTTTTGAACAGTTGGATTGGGCGAAAGTGGGGTCCGCGTGTTTTGCTCCTCGGCGGCTTGGGCGTTTCTCTAGTCGTCAACATCATCTTCGGGTTTGCGGATTCCTACTGGACGTTTCTGGTTTTCATGTTCGTCAACGGGCTGGCGCAGGCGGCTGGCTGGCCCGGTTGTGTCGGCGGCATTTCCGAATGGCTCAGGGGAAAGGAACGCGGACGCATCATGGGGGTTTGGTCCACGAATTACATGGTGGGCAATATGCTGGTCAAAAGCATCGGAGGGTTTCTGCTCGGAACCTACGGATGGCGTTACGCGTTTTTTGGTTGCACGGTCATCGGCATGGCGATCTGGTGGCTGATTTATTTCTGGCAGCGGAACCGGCCGCAGGATGTGGGACTCGATCCCATCGTTGGACAAAACGTGAAGGAATCCCGCACGGTGCGGGCCTCCAACGAGGACCACATCACCCTGCGCGATTACCTGCGTCTCGCCTTCAACCCGGTGGTCTTGATCATGGGCGTCAGTTATTTCTCCATCAAATTCCTCCGCTACGCCCTGGATTCGTGGCTGCCAACGTTTCTTAACTTGCAGGGTATGGATGTGGCCAGAGCGTCGTACTTTTCAGGTATTTTTGATCTGGCCGGTTTGGCGGGCGCCATCTCTGCGGGTTGGGCCTTGGATCGGTGGTTTCGCGGGCAATGGCAGATTCTCTGTTTCGTCATGGGCATTGGCATGGTGATGGGCTATATGCTGGTCGTCAAATTTGGCGGGAACCCTTATACACTGGCGATCTGCTTTGGGGTGGTCGGCTTCATGATTCACGGACCCGACACGATTCTTTCCGGTGCGGCCTCCGTCCAGGTGGCCGGTGAAAAAAACGGCGTGGCAGTAGCGGGAATCGTCAACGGATTCGGCAGCCTGGGCCCTGTGATTCAAGAGGAGGTCATCGGCTATTTGATCCGGGGCAAAGATCACCAGGCGGGAATTCGCAACACCAATCTTTTGACCCTCGGCATGAGCATCGCCTTTCTGCTAACAATGATCGTGGTGATTTGGTACGTCCACGTCGCCCACAAAAAGAATCGTGAGATCGACGCCGCTGCTTCAGAGGGAGACAAACCCCAGGCGGGTTGATCAGGGGTTGAAGTCAATCGCGGGCGGATCGAAGAAAATTGACCCGTCATATTATCGAAGTCATAAAATTTTAGAGCCCAAACACAACTTTGTCTTTAATCTCGAAAAAAATGAGTTCCGAACCCCGTTCCGAAGAAACGCTGGACCATCTCCGCTCCGAGGGAGATCTCAACATCTCACCCAACCGGCAGGCGTGGGCTGCGGAAACGATCGACAACGATGCCCGTCACTGGCTGGAAGAGGACGCGAAGTATTTCCTGCATCAATCACTCTCGACGCCCTGTTTGAATGTTCTCTCCGGTTGCGAAGGCTCGGAGATCATCGATTCCCAGGGCCGTCGGCTTCTTGATTTTCACGGGAACAACGTCCATCAGGTCGGGTTCAGTCATCCGCGCGTGGTGGAAGCCATTACCCGGCAGATGAAGAAACTTTCGTTTTGCACCCGCCGTTACACGAACATACCCGCAATTCAATTGGCGAAAAAATTGACCGAACTCGCTCCGGGCGACCTGAACCGGGTGCTGTTCGCCCCGGGTGGAACCAGCGCCATCGGGATGGCCTTGAAACTCGCGCGCGTCGCTACCGGTCGCTTCAAAACAATTTCAATGTGGGATTCGTTTCACGGCGCGTCGCTCGACGCTATTTCGGTGGGCGGCGAAGCGATGTTCCGGAACGGCATCGGACCGCTTCTGCCCGGTTGCGAGCACGTGCCGCCGCCGGACAATCGCCATTGCCCGTTTGCCTGCGGGGCCGCCTGCAATTTGAAATGCGCGGACTACATAGAATACGTTCTGGCCAAGGAAGGCGACGTCGCCGCGGTCATCGCCGAGCCGATTCGGAGCACTCCTTTCGTTCCGCCGCTGGATTACTGGAAGAAGGTTCGCGCCGCCTGTGATAAGCACGGAGCGCTCTTGATCCTCGATGAAATTCCCCAGTGCCTCGGCCGGACCGGTCACATGTTCGCCTGCGAGCATTTCGAGATCGTCCCGGACATTCTCGTCATCGGAAAAGGTCTGGGCGGAGGCATTTTTCCTTTCGCCGCGATGATTGCGCGCGAAGGTTTGAACGTGATGGCCTCCCGCGCGCTCGGTCATTACACGCACGAAAAGAATCCGGTGGCCGCCGCGGCCGCGCTGGCCACCATCGAGGTGATCGAGCAGGAGGGCGTGCTCGCCAACGTGCGCGTGCAGGGAGAATACGCACTGCAACGCCTGAACGCCATGCGAGCGACTCATCCATTGATCGGTGACGTTCGCGGGTTGGGCTTGATGCTTGGGGTGGAATTGGTGACGAACCGCGAGACGATGGCGCGCGCCATCAATGAAGCCGAACAGGTGATGTACCGGTCGCTGGCCACCGGCCTGAATTTCAAACTAACCATGGGCAACATCATTACGTTGACCCCCGCTCTGACCATCTCCCGATCTGAAATGGATCGCGCGCTCGACATTTTGGAGGCGGCGATCGGATTCGTCGAAGGCCAGTCCGCAACGGCAACTTCAATCAAGAAAGGCAATCCATGAAACACGCTCAGTTTTCGTCCATTTATGCAGTCTTCCCCGCGCTGCTTCTGGTAAGCGCCACCATCTCCGGTTTCGCTGCGGAATTCACCAATGAAAAAGTCGGGCGAACCGCCGAGGGACGCGTGGTCGTTCCGGTCAACCAGGTTCTCACGCCGGCCGGCCGCCATGTGGAATTGCCGGGATTGCGCCCCCAAGTCATTGCGCTGAGCCCCGACGGAAAGTTGCTCGCCACGTCGGGCAAAACTCACGAACTGATTTTGATTGATCCTCCGACCGGCAAAATTCTGAGCCGCGTTCCGTTGCCCGGCGCGCCCGCAACCAATGACCCGGTTTCGAGTCACCTTCTGCAACCGGACAAGGACGCGCAGGTCAGTTTCACCGGGTTGATCTTTTCGCCCGACGGCTCGCGAATTTTTCTCTCAAATGTCAACGGCAGCGTAAAAGTGTTTTCAGTCGGTGCTGACCAAAAGGTGGTTGGCATCCGTTCGTTTACCCTGCCCGAGGCCGACGCGCCCCGGCGTAAGAAAGAAATCCCCGCCGGATTGGCTCTTTCGCCGGACGGAAAAATCCTCTACGTGACGCTCAACCTGTCGAATCAATTGCTGGAGATGGACAGCGAGTCAGGAAAGGTCCTCCGCCGATTCGACGTCGGGACCGCGCCTTACGAGGTGGTGCTGGTGAAGGAGAAAGCTTACGTCAGCAATTGGGGCGGGCGCCGGCCGGATGCCAAAAGTGTCACCGGTCCAGCCGGGCAGGGGACCAAGGTGCGGGTCGATCCCGTTCGGCACATTGCCAACGACGGTTCCGTCACGGTGATTGATTTGAAAAAGGGCACGGTATTAAGCGAGATCGTCGTCGGGCTGCATTCGAGTGCGATGACGATCACGCCAGATCGTCGTCACCTGTTTGTCGCCAATGCCGGGAGTGATACCGTGAGCGTGATCGACACCCGCAAAGATTCCGTTGTGGAAACGATCTCCCTTCGCTGGCATCCGAATGATTTTTTTGGGGCGAGCCCGAACGGCCTGGCGCTCGACGCGAAGGGCAGGACTCTCTACGTCTGCAACGGCTCGCAAAACGCGGTGGCGGTCGTCTCTTTCAAACCGGGCGCATCAAAGATTCTCGGGCTGATCCCAACCGCCTGGTACCCGGGCGCCGTCGTTTGTGATGATGTTCGCAAATCGATTTACGTGGCGAACATCAAGGGAATCCTCCCAGCGCCCGCCGCGGCCGATGCAAAGGGAAAATTCAACAGCCGCCAATATTTTGGCAGCCTGTCGCTGATCCCAATCCCCTCCGATGCGGAGTTGACCGAGGCGACCTCCACGGTCTTCCGGAACTACCGGCGGGCGGCGGCGGACGCGGCCAAACTTCCGGCGCGGCCAGGAGTAAAAGCCAGGGCTGTCCCCGAACGCGTTGGCGAACCTTCGCTGATCAAGCACGTGGTGTATGTCATCAAGGAAAACCGCACCTACGACCAGGTCTTCGGCGACATCGCGGAAGGAAATGGCGATCCATCTCTTTGCGTGTTTGGCGAGAAAGTGACGCCCAACCAGCACAAGCTGGTTCGCGAATTTGTTTTGCTCGACAACACCTATTGCTCAGGAATCTTGAGCGCGGACGGCCACCAGTGGGCCACCACCGCGTTTTCCACCGATTACATGGAGAAATCTTTCGCCGGTTTTCCACGAAGTTACCCCGACGGAATGGAAGAGTCGGATATCGATGCGCTGGCTTATTCGTCATCCGGATTCATCTGGGACAATGTGCTCGCACACGGGAAAACCATCCGGGACTACGGCGAATTCACCATGGGCACGGCTGGTTGGAGAGATCCGAAACGGAAAGGCTCGCCAAAATTTTTGGATTACTATCGTGATTTCGTCAACAAGACCGACGTGACGAAGATCGGTTGTGTTCCGGCCATCGAATCGCTTCGGCCGCACATCATGACCGACACGATCGGCTGGAACATGGATGTCCCCGACGTTTTTCGCGCCGCGCAATTCATCAAGGAGTTGAAAGAATACGAGAGAATCGGGACCCTGCCGGACATGATCATTATCTGTCTGCCCAACGATCACACTTCGGGAACGTCGCCCGGCTCGCCAACGCCCGCCGCGCAGGTGGCCGACAACGACCTCGCCTTCGGCCAGATTGTCGAGGCGATCAGTCACAGCAAGTTTTGGAAGGACACCTGCGTTTTCGGAATCGAGGATGATCCGCAGGATGGATGGGATCACGTCAGCGGCTACCGCACGACCGCCTATATCGCCAGCCCCTACGCCAAGCGCAAGGCGGTGATCAGCATCAATTACAATCAGACCAGCCTGATGCGGACGATGGAGTTGATGCTCGGCCTGCCGCCGATGAACCAGTTTGACGCCACCGCCACTCCGATGTCCGAGTGTTTCGTGGACGAACCGGATTTCACGCCGTTTAAGTCGGTGCCGAACAACATTCCGCTCGATCAAATGAATCCGCCCGCGCAAGCGATCAAGGATCCGGTGCAATACCGACATGCCGTGGCCTCGTCCCGCTTGCCGTTGGCCAAACCTGACCAATGCTCGGAGGACCTTTTAAATCGAATCATCTGGTATGCGCAGAAGGGGTCGACCGCTCCATATCCCGCGTGGGCCATAAACTCAACCGACGATGACGATTGAGAGCGTGATTTGAAGATCATGGCCCGTGACGAGGCAGGTGCGCCACTCCGTGCGCGCCACGAGTCGTCGCCATGTTCGGTGCGCGACGAGCGACGCCGAAGCGGAATGAATTCCGCGCTCAGGCAAAGTTCGATATGGCTTTCTGGGAACCAATCTCCTCGCTCCAGGCGGTGATGCCGCCTTTGACGCTCTGGAGATATTTAAAGCCCGGTTGCCGCAGGAAGTTAAGTGCTTTCACGCTTCCGTTGGATACACCCCTTCTTGCATCAAGAGCCGGCGGACCGCTACCGCATCCGAACGATTCAACCGCAAGGCCCAGATCGTGGCCCGCCCGCTGGCAGTTTTTCCAACTAGCATCGGCCCATTCCATGCGAAATGATCTTCCCACTTGTCCCGCCGCGGATGAAAGAGTGACACGACTTGGGTCGAAACTGGATCAACGCTGGAAAGGTTCGGGCCTTTGAAGCGATTGCAGTGACAGCAGGCGAACGCAAGATTTCCGAAAATGGTTTCGCCGCCGTGTTGCTGGGCGATGACGTGATCCTGGTGAAATGGGAGTTCCGCAAACCCGGCGGGGAAACGACAATACTCGCAGCGATGCCTGGCCCGGTCGCGCACAGCCTGCTGGAGGGCTGCGTCCATTGGGTTCAGGCTGCGGCAGCGTCGCCGCGCAGAGACAGGCGGGCCTTGGCTTTCAGAAACTCCAAGGCGCGACCGACATTCAAGTAGTGATCCAGCTCTTCGGTTTCGACAGCCGTCAAATTGCCGGTGTTAGCCTTTGCGGACAGCTCACGCACCCTGGCCGTATCCTCGTTTGCCACCTGCAACCGCAACATCTCGCGCGCTGCCGTGGCTGGCAAGTCGCCCACTTCGGGACGAATGGCCCGACTCCAGATCTCGGCTTCGGATGTTGCTGTCGGATTGTCCATGGAAGAATTTCTAACCCATATTTCCGCTTTAATCAATACCCCCGGCACCTTGGAATCAATCTCCTCGCTCCAGGCGGTGATGCCGCATTTGACGCTCTGGAGATATTGAATCCCTGTGCCCAGAAAGTTCAGCGCCGTCCCCCGATGCACGCAGCCGTTGCAGTTGGGTGCCCGCCGCGGCGCGTTCGGACGCCCTCCATCTGGCCGTCGCCACCATCGTGCGCGGCGATTATCGCTGACCTGGAACTGTCGGCACTTGGCCAACGCGCAAACCCTCCGGCGACTGGAGCGGGAAGCCGTGCGTTTTGGCTGGGAACTGCCGAC
>Ga0163144_10015492_pt1 | contig 15719 bp, 17 predicted proteins | sample OliLak19BULKMAT1_FD_123175 | JGI IMG/M metagenome (GOLD analysis project Ga0163144, IMG submission 123175) | Freshwater microbial mat bacterial communities from Lake Vanda, McMurdo Dry Valleys, Antarctica - Oligotrophic Lake LV.19.BULKMAT1 | ecosystem: Environmental > Aquatic > Freshwater >...
ACTTGGTTAGCCCGGGCATATCCGGACCAAGCAACGACTTGGAAAGTCCAACGAGATTGATGACGGCGAGGCGCATCGTGGTGGTAAGGATCAAGAGAGCACGAAGGCACCGGGAAGGCGCATGGCGGCTTCCGCGAGGGGAGCGGGTTCGCCGGTAAGCAGCCGCATGAGGACGGAAGTGTCCAATCCCGCGCGGATGTCAGGACGGCTCATTCCAGTTTTTCACGATATTTCCCCGCATGGCTTCCATGGAATGATTGATCCCTTTTTCCAGAACCAGGTGAGCCAGAGGGGCCTTGAAATTTCGCCAATCCACCGGCAGCGAAGGAGTCACCATGCGTTTCCGGTCCCGCAGCCATTGCTCGAAAAAACTGATCGTCACGTCGCGCAAGGTTCGTCCCTCGCGGGCAGTTTCCGCTTTTACCTCACGATAAAGCTCATCCGGGATCTGGAACGTGGCCTTCATGGATTCATGCTTGCGGTATTGCTGGCTCCGGGTCAAGTGGACACTTTCCGAGGAAATGCCTTCACCCTTGAAACTCACCGATACGGGCGAGGCGGACACCGTCCGTTGAATTTCCACAGTGGGAAACCAACCGACAGAAGTCACATTTGAAGTGAAAAGACGTTTGCTAATATCATGATTTGAAATTTCCAGAACAGTCTCGAATGCAACTCCGATCAGGGGAACTCGACAGTCACGCGCCGATCTGCCTCGCCGCCTGCAGCGTGTTCTTCATCAGCATCGCGATGGTCATGGGGCCGACGTCGAAGGGGGGATCGATGTAGATGAGCTTGAGGCCGCCGGCGTCCTCGAACTGGCAGTGGATGGGCGGGACATGGCGGGAGCTGGAAAGCGGGAATGCGTCAGATTTATGCGCCACGTTTGAGAAGTTGGTTCAAACAATGGTTCATAGAAAACATTGACAATGAGCGAGTTATTACGATTGGCTTAAAATGGTTCATAAAGCTGGTTCATAAAATGGTTCATAAATCAGAGACGATCTTTCAGAGAGAAAAACTTCTCCATCGGGCCGACCGTTTTTCACCCACCAGTTCGACTGCTCCTTCGTCGCGGAGTTCACTGAGCATTCGGCGGATGTGGGTGCGGGACTGGGCTGGTAGGACGTCTTTCAGCTCGCTGATCGGTGAGCCAGCTTCTCCACGGTCGGTCAGATGCTTGAGAAGGAGGGCCTTGTTAGTCTCATGGTCGAGTCCCCTCTTGCGAGTGTAGCTCCCCGGGCTTCCCATCTCCTGATACAGAGCGCGGGAAAGGAAGTAGCATTTCTCCTTTCCGCGTCCCTGTGACTCCACGGCTCCAATCTCCACAAGGAAAGGAAGTCTCGCGGCGATGGCATCCGGCAAAGAATCACCCCGGGAAAGCCGGTCCAGAGCCAGAAAATCGAGGGTTTGGAATCGGGAAAACGCCTCGTCACCCATTTGCTCGATGAAACGGAGGAAAGCGGGGTTCTGGACGGTGCCGGAAAGGGTGAGGAAGACCTCGTGGGCGGCGGAGCGGGAGAAGTCCGGCAGCGATTTTGTTTGGCGCACGGCCTGCTCGCGGTGACAGATGGCATTGAGCACGGCCTCGCGGACGGAAGCTTCGTTGAAGGTGGGAAGGTCGTAGCGGAAGAAGTCCTGCTGGTAGCTCTGGCGGTCGTTGCGGAGGTTGATCTTGGTCCAGAGGCGGTCGTGGAAAAGCAGGAAGGGTTCGCGGTATTCCTCGCGGTCGGCGGCGGGGCCTGCGGATTCTGCGGAGCGGTATTCGAAGATGACCTCAGCCTGGGCGAGGTGCCGGCTGATGGATGCGGGTTTCCCGAGAAGGAGGAGCGCGGCGTAGGTGATGGCGTCACCCTCGGCGAGACCGGCGTCGGCGAGCATCTGGGCATCGGACAGGTTCTTTGGAATTGCTCTGGCGTGGTGACGACCATGGCTACTTGTGTTCCGTGAGAATGCTGGTTAGGAAAAGGTTTTCGCTGGGACGGAGGATGCGAACGTCGTCCTGAATATGAAGTGGTGGCTGGAAGTCATCGCGCCAAGCACGGATTTTACAGGGCCGTATCAACCGATGGAAATTTAAGCCCCGATCTGCCTCGCCGCCTGCAGCGTGTTCTTCATCAGCATGGCGATGGTCATGGGGCCGACGCCGCCGGGGACGGGGGTGATGGCGGAACAGAGCGGGGCGACTTCCTGATAGGCGACGTCGCCGGTGAGGCGGTGGCCGGATTTCTTCGAGGCATCCGGGACACGGTTGATGCCGACGTCGATGACGACGGCACCCGGTTTCACCCAGTCGGCCTTGACCATTTCCGGACGGCCGACGGCGGCGATGAGGATGTCCGCGCGGCGGCAGATGCCGGGAAGGTCCTTGGATCGCGAATGGGCGATGGTGACGGTGGCGTTGGAGTTTTTCGAAACTAACAAAAGCGCCATCGGCTTGCCGACGATCATGCTGCGGCCGATAACGACGGCTTCCGCGCCGTTGGTGTCGATGCCGGAGATTTCCAACAGTTTCATGCAGCCGGCCGGAGTGCAGGGGACGAATCCGGAAGAATCCTCGAGCACGAGTTTGGCGACATTCTCCGGGTGGAAGCCATCGACGTCCTTGCGCGGATCGATCTCTCGGATGACGGCTTCCTCATCGATGTGCTTGGGCGGAGGGGATTGGACCAGGATTCCATGGACGGCGGGATCGGCATTGAGATCGCGCACGACCTGGAGCAGTTCCTCCTGGGTGGTTTCCGCCGGAAGCTCGATTTTCACCGAGTGGAATCCAAGGTCGGCGCAGGTGCGGGCTTTTGATCCGACATAGACCTGCGACGCGGGATCGCTGCCGACGAGGACCACGGCAAGGCCGGGCTTGATGCCCCTGGCTAACAATTCGGCGGTTTCCGCGCGGCACTCGTCGAGCACGGCGGCGGCTACGGATTTTCCATCAAGGATTTTCGGGGTGTTCATGCTGGGGATTTCAAAGGTCATCGGTTCCGGCGAGAAGGATTTCGCGGACGCGGTCGATCTGTTGTTGGAAGGCAGTTTCGTCAAGCTTGGGCGGGACGACAAGGATCTCGTCGAAAATCACGGTGACCCGGCTGAAGGGTTTGGGGATCACGAGCCGGTCCCACGTTTTCAAGCGCCAGGCGGAGGAAAAACGCGCGTGGATGGGCAGGATCGCCGCGCCGGAGGACTCCGCAAGCTTGATCACTCCGGGTTGAAAACCATAGCGCGGACCGCGCGGGCCGTCCGGAGTGATGCAGACATCGACGCCATCCTTCAGCGCGCGCTTCATCCCGATCAACGCCGCGACCGCCCTGCGTGAGGATGATCCGCGGACGCATCCGATGCCGAACACGGCCATCGCGCGGGAGAGGGTGGTGCCATCCTTGCTGGCGCTGGTGAGGACGACGGACTTCCGGTGGGCGCCGCATTTTTTCAGCCAGATCGACGGGATGACGAAGATCCGGTTGTGCCACATCGCGTAGATGACGGGAGGCATCCCGCTTTCCCTGTGGGTGATGCCGCAGCGGTCCTCCACCTCGAATCGAAGGGTCGCGTTCCACAGGCGCATGATCCAGCCCGCGAGCGTGCCGAGGATTTCCGCCTTGCGGCTACCGCGGATCTCGCTGCTCTTGATCGTGGTTTTGTCAGCCATCAGATACGCCGCGCAGTGGTAATTGGAATCCCCGGCACTGCCAACCTTGTTTTCCCCGATGTCCTCATCCGCCGCACAACTCTCTCAGTCGGCGGGGTTGAAGGGGAGTGCCCGACCAGTCAGGTGAATCCGGCGAACCGACCTGCCCACCTGTGGTGAGCGGGGATCTGGTGAGACGAGTGCTGGCCGGAGAGGACGCGGCGTGGCACGAATTGCTGGTGCTGCTCACTCCGGGGGTGGTCCGGCAGGTCCGGATCCACCTCCGCCGCGTAGGGGATCGCGAGGATGTGGTGCAGGAGGTGCTGACGCGGGTTTTCCTGAATATCCGCAGCGTGCGTGAGGACACGCACCTGGAGCGCTGGGTCACCCGCATCGCCATCAATACCTGCCACGACTGGTTGAGGAAAATGAAAGCGCGCCCTGCGGTGAACTGGTCGGACCTTGACCCGGCAGAGGCGGAGGTTCTGAGCCAGAGCTTGAGCGGGGGACTGGACGCGCCCGACCACGACCGCACCGCGCTGTTCGAGCTCTTGGATAAACTCCTCGCCACGCTTCACCCGCGGGAGCAAATTGTCATCCGTCTGCTGGACTTGGAAGCTCACTCAGTCCAGGAAACGTGCGACCTGACTGGCTGGGGAAGCTCCAAGGTGAAAGTGACTGCCATGCGTGCCCGCCAGAAACTCGCCGCCCAATTCCGCCGCCTCGGCGAGGGCCCCGGCTGAATCCTCACGAACCATGAAAGAAATTCCTGACAACCCCTGGAACCAACTGGCCCGCGCTGCCCGCGACGCGCCGACGACGACCGAGGATGCCCCACCGCCCGCCCCGCCGCGGGTTGCGGAGATTCGCGGCCGGGTGATGGCAGTGGTGCGTGCGATCCTCTGGCGGCGACTTTCCCTGATTATCGCAATTCTGGCCTTGCTGACCTGGGCGCTGCTCAAATTAACCGAGCCGGAACCCACCCTGCCACCGCTCACCCCCATGCCTCCCGACCTTTTGGAAACCCGCTGACGTCATGAAACCAACCCTGCGCGATTACATCATCACCTTGGCGGCCATCCTCGTGGTCTTTGCCTGCGGCTACGGCATCGGCCACCAGGTCGGTTCCAGTCCGCGTCAAGCGGCGACCGCCCCGCCGGAAATGCCAGACACCACGTGGGAGGAAAATGTCTTCCGGCGGATGGATACCGAGCTGGCGCTGACGCCAGATCAGCGGCTGGAAGTGCGCCGGGAATTAGAGACTGCCGTGGAGAAGATCGAGGCCATCAAGCAGCTCTCGAGGAGTTCAGTGCGCCAGGAACTCGCGGACTTCCACCAGCGCATTGCCCCTCTGTTAAATTCCAATCAACGCAGTCGTCTGAAAAAAAGTGAGCAGGCGCTGCAACCATTTCCCCGCCCAGTGGTTCCACCCGGATCCCAGTAACCTTCACTCGAACACAACCCATGAAAAAACCCCAGTTCCTCGTTCTGTGTAGCTTGACGGTGGCCATCATTTCGTTGGTGGTCCACATCCAACTGCAAGAGCAGGATCCTCTCCCCTCGCGGGACCCGGCGCGGGTAAGTTCCGTCACCGGCAAGGTCGCAACATCGCGGGCAGAGCGGAGGATATCCCTGCCACGCCCCCCGGCGGTAGACAATGTCGCAAGCACGTTGACCGTGCGCGCCACCGAACCGCATCCGGACCACCCTGAGGTCGCGGACCCTCGGGCTAGCCGGGTGGAAACGCGGGCCAGAGAGCATCTCGCGCGGCTGGATGAGACCCTGAAGCTGAGCAAGGATCAGCAGCGGCGGATTTTCCCGATTCTGGCGCGCAATGATCCGGAGTTCCAACCGTCCATGACGATCAGCTCGGAGAGTCCCCGCTTGGACTCGGGAGGTGCCTATGTCGGTTCCGGACCCGCGCGGGCACCGGCGTCCGGCCCGCTTGATACCGTTGACCGCGGCGGCCAGAAGGGACCTGCCTCCATCGAGCGTCCCACCCACCCCGCCTCCAACGTTCCCGGCAGAACTCCCGACAACGTTCCCGGCAGAACTCCGGACAGCGTTCCCGGCAACGTTCCCGGTAAAGAAGCCAGCCTGCTACGGCCTAACGAACTTGCCACTCTTGATACAACCGACCCGTCGGAGCCCATCATGATGGAGCTCACACCCGAGCAACAGACTGTGTACGAGGATGCGCTGATTGACGAGGGATTGTGGTGGTCTGATATCATCGGCCAGATCGAGTCCGAGTATAACCGGTCCCGCCTGGATCCCGAGGTGCTTGAGGACGAGGGAGCGGGCGAGAACCTTTTCGACCTGATCGGGCACTGAGAAAATAATTTGTAACCGGCGGACCGGGAGATGCGTCGTTCCCTATGAAGCCGGCGAGTGTGCCGGTGAACTTCCACCTAACCAAATTAAACCATCCACGATGAAAACTCCATTATTCCTCGCCCTCGTGTTCGCTGGTGCTTCCGCACTGCATGCTCAAACTCCTCCCAAAACCTTCGGCGACGGCACCCTGCCGGCAGTGCTCCGCCAGTTCGATGTCGATGGCAACGGCGTGCTGGATGAAGAAGAGCGTCAAGCCGCCAAGGCTGCCCGGGACGCCAAGCTCTCGGATCGCCTCAGCCGCTGGGATACCAACGGAGACGGCGTCATCAGCGAGGCGGAAAAGGCAGCCGCCAAAGCCGCAATCCTCGCCCGGATCCTTGAAGCACGGAAGGCCCGCTTTGCCGCGCTCGCCGGTGAGGATGGCTTGTTGAGCTTGGAAGAATTTTCCACCCTTCCTCCCCTTGCCACTCGCACCGCAGAGCAAATCGCCACGATGTTCGGCTTCCTGGACACCGACAAGGATACCTTCGTCAGTCTGGACGAATTCCTTGCCCGTTTGCCCCGCCACACCGGCCCCGGTATCTGAGCCTTGCGAACAAGAAATCCAAAATTCCGGGAAGCAATCCGCTCCGTGCGGGTTGCTTCCTTTTTATTTTTCCGTGACCCGATGAACTGGCGCTGGGTTTCTGTTCACGCCCTTGTTTTCGTCGTCACATGGCTGGTTATCCGACCCCAGGCGAGCCAAGCGGATACGATTTATCGCACCGAATTCGAAAATTTCACCGTCGGCCCCGACAAGCTGGTCGGCACGGAAGGCTGGATCGGGTACTCGTCCACCACCGGTTCCCAAGGCATCGATCAGGATGCCGTGCCGGGAGGCGGATTGGGCAAAACCGCTTTTATCGGCTTCTCGCCCCCGACGGGGACGACCAACCCCGTGACAGTGGTGCGACCGGTCAACCTGAACCCCGCCACCAACAGCGAACCGATCATCGAGTTCGAGACCCTGCTGGGGATCAAGGACTCGACGAACACCTTCCGCGATGAGTTCTGGATCTCGTTTTACAGCATGTCCGGGGCTCGTCTCGCGGCGGTCCGCTTCCAGAACACTGCCTTCAGCTCGCTCATCTACCGAAGCGACGGGAGCTCGTCCACCAACACCAACGTCAGCTTCATTCCCGGCGAGTTGCACCTGCTGTTTGTGAGGCTGGATCTCGTGCAAAACCGCTGGAGCGCATTTCTGGATGGCGTCCCGCTTTTCAACGGAGCGGTCTTTACCAGCCTGTTGGCCACGCGGACGCTGGGCAGTGTGGGAGTCGATTGGCGGCGGCCCTTGGGCATCACGACGTGGGGGAACGATTGGCTGCTCATCGCTGACTGGACGGTCCGGACCATGCCGCACAGCCTTGAGACATTTTCGCGAAATGCGAATGGCTCCATGACCCTCAAGTGGACGGGCGACCCGGGGCGGGCCTATCAGGTCCAGCACAGCCCCGACCTGAAGACCTGGTTCTCAAATCTAACCGGGTCCACCTACCCAGCGCAGACCCAGCTTGGCACGCTAACATTTACGGACGCGACGTCCCTCCCGAGCCAGCGCTTCTACCGGGTCACGCGCACCCCGTGAGGGCTGGGGAAATGAGAGTGAGCGACGATTGATCGACTCGTGACCGGTTGATTTTTCCGCTTGTGCCGCCGGTGCTGCGGACTTCAGATGAAATCATGTTAATCCGTGCTTTCCTCGTGCTCGCGATCTTGGGTGGGGCCGTTCATCGCGTGGCTGCGGCTGACGTGCTGGAACACGTCGATCTCCCGCGCTTGTTGGATCCGGCGACCCGCAAGGAGGAGGTCGTCAAGATGCTCGCCCGACAGGATGCGGCGTCGGGGCACCATTTCAAGCGCAGCAATTTCCGTCTCGTGACCTGCCCTCAAGGAGCTGGCTTGGAACCCCTGCACATGCTGATGGTTGATTTTGGAAAGATGCTTTTTGAAGGCTCTCGGTTGCCGGGGGCTTACGAGGTGGATCGCATCGACGAACTGTTTCCGTTGGAAGATCTCGGCATCGTGGACATGTCATCGCCGGACGGGCCGGGGCTGGAACGGCTTGATCAATATGTCATCACGGTCTTCGACCCGGCGGGTCAGGAAATCCGGCCTTTCAAGGGAAATACGATGATCAATTCCGGTTATCTCGCCGATTTCGATCACGACGGGATCACGGACCGCCTCGATTGTATGAACTACGGCGTGGACAAAGCGCTCGACGTGCAGGTGATGGAGCTGTGGAGCGTCGAACGCGAGCCGAGGCAACTGCTCAACGTGCTCTACAACTGGCACCCGCGGACAGCCGATGAGGCGAACGCATGGGACTACGAATGCTTCGACGACGACAAGGACGGGTTGATTGAAATCGGCTTCGGCCCGAAAAGCCAGGAACGTCGCCGGGAGGTCGTGTTCCGATGGAACAAGGCGAGTTCCACCTTCCTGGCGGAAAATCTCGATCAACAACCTCACGTCCGGGTGCTCGCCAATTCCGATCCATGGAAGCAGGTGGTGGAAATCCATGCGGCTGGCGGTCTGCATTATCCACTGATTGCCGAGGGACCGGATAGGCCCAGGATTCCAGAGAAAGTTTTGAGCGTGCCGCGTCCCTATCAGTTTCAATCGCTCGAAGGCCGCAGCGACGAGGACATCGCCCGCGAGATGGGCGGGAAGCCAGTGGCTGACGCATTCCATCCCGCCGATGCTCCGGACACTCATCTTCCTGAGGGATTCTGGAAAATGGATCCGAAATCCGCCGCGCTGGCATTGGTCGAGGCCAACCGCACTCCCGCGCATCGCAAGATGGTTCGCATCGCCATGGATGATCGTGGCGAGGTGAAGCCGCCGGCCGATGGCTGGCTCGCGTATGATTTCAAATCGTCGTCATGTTATGTTTCCACTCTGGGGCTGACGGTTCTCCGCTTTGGGAACGACAAGCCCTATCTCTTTCAAGCTGCCAGCAGTTCGAACGGATTCGTCGGTGGCAATCCGATCGCCGACCGCGCCGGACATGGGTTTCGTTTGATTTCCCTTTCCGCCGACGAGGCCCGGTTCCTCAGCCAGACCCTGTTCTGGCTCGACCGCATCCGTTCTCGGTCTGCAAGCGAAGACCGATTCGGAGGTGGCACGCACAGCACTGCGGATGGTTCCGCCACGCTCGATTGGTCTGGCGGAAATCACAAGCCGCGGCGCGTCCAAGGCACCGTTTGGCATGGCCCGTCGAAAGCTGCCAGGTGGTCCGATAACTATGATCAGAGCACATGCATCAACTTCTGCGGCTATTTGCTAACCGTTGCCCTTCCCGAACATCTGGCCGGGCGCTGGGATCAAACTCCGGAGCTGGATCACCGCAGTTTGATCACGCCGCTCGTCGAACGGCTTAAGCCACGCGCGGACAGCAATGCCCGGGACGAACTCGCGTCCGTTGTTCTAACGATGCTGGCGCGTCACCGCACGGATCCCCTGCCCTCCCCTGTTCTATCCGTCCTCGTCAACTGCGCGGGTGATAGCGGATTGTCCGTGACTTTGCCTGCATTGGAGGAGTTGAACGGAAAAATTCATCCGTCAGGCGGTAGCGAGCTGGAGTTCCGGGAACTTGAGATCCGTTTCAAAAACCAATACGGCCCGCCCGACGATCCGGAAGGGAAAAAACAATGGCAGCGCTATCAGTCGCTGCGCGTGTCAATGGCCTACGACATCGGTTGTCAGCTCCGCGAACCGCTGCCACGGGCGATCGCGCAGCTCAGCGCCCTCTATCAGCCGGCCCGCCTCATCAAAATGGCGGATGGAAACGATGCGAGCGCCACCTGGGCTCTCCAACAACTCCAACTCCATCAACCGGAGGCTTACGCAGACACACTCATCGACAGTTTCCGCGATGCCGACCCCAGATCCCACGGCATGATTTTCTCGACGCTAGCCGCAGCCTATCCGCCAGGTGCCAGACTTCTCCGGGACACGCTGACCGCGCAGCAAAAGGTGGATCTCGCCATCCAGCTCGCCGCCTTCGAGCGCCAAACGGAACCGGAACTCGCCGTGTCACGCATTCCCGAGCTTCTCGAAATCGCGAGGGATGCTGCCGGACTTCGCGACTACAACGAACGTGGTCCAGCCATCGAATTGCTAACCGATTTGCCGCTGGACGAAATGCAGCGGGTGCAATTCGAAGCAATTCTGCTAGCCGAGCTGAAATCGCCACAACGGAGACCCTTCAAAATTTCGATTCTTCCATGGGTCACCACCGCGCTGATCAAGCTCCCCGATCCCGACCGCCACTGGGACGCGCTGGTGGAAGCCTCGGACCGAGCCACGGAGTCCGGGGAGTTCTATCAATTCCTCGATGCGCTTTCCGCTCTCGCCAAACCCGAAACCAGGATGAGCCAACTCGTCGATTTCATCCGCCCTTGTTTCACCAGCCACGGAGGCAGGATGAACGATTTGTTTGCCGTTGCCCTCGCACTCGACTTGCGGGAACTGGCACCGGAGATCGCGCACCTTGCCAGCACCGGCCCCGACGTTGAGGACGGGCGATGCGCGAATGGATGGGGCGGGGACTTCACCGGGCCGGGAAACAACCGCTACCATCTCGCCCGCAACGTCACCGCGCTATGGGCGGAAACCGACGCCGACACTCTGGCAAAAATGTGGCTCGCACTGGTCATCTCGCATCCGGGGGAGTTTTCCCGCACCTCGATCATTGCCCGAAGACTTCGTGAAGGATTCCGCGCGGCACTCGGCGCAGCTTCGCCGGATGTCCGCGAAAAACTCACCGCTCAAACCCGGACACTCCAGTACCAAAGCCCCTACCTTCTTGACGAAGCGAAATGAGCCTCGGTATGCCCTCCGCGCCAATGTGTCCCGGCTGTCTCAGCCGGATTCATCTTCCAAGATCCGACTGAGACAGTCGGAACACATTTCTGCCTGATGTCACAGGAAACCTGCCGGATGGAGAGTATCCACGAGGTATTGCTGGCGGGCCATCAACTCCTGATAGATCTCGTGCCTCTGCGGATCCGGATCGCAGCGGGATGTAGCGTCGCCGGCCACCAGGTAGCTGGCGATTTCCTCGAAGCCCAGCGATTCGCCGCTTTGGTGGAAGAACGCTACCGCCGCCTGCATCGCCGCGCCCACAGCCGCTCCCTGCTTGCTGGAAACGGGAACGACCGTTGTGCCGAAGACATCAGCCAAGAGCTGGCGGGTCACCGGGCTGGCAACACCAGGGCCTAACAACCGAATTTCCGGAGGATCGAACCCGAGGTCGCGAAGCCGGCTCATTGCATAACCAAGGCCCAAGGCCACGCCCTCGGCCGCCGCGCGGGCCATGTGCGCGGGGGTGAAATTTTCCGGAGTCATGCCATGCAGGACTCCGGTGCCATCGGGCAGGCGCGGGATCGACTCACCGGTGAAGTACGGCAGAAGCAGCAGCCCGTCCGCTCCGGGTGAAACGCCGGCCACCATGGTCTCGAACTGCTGCGCGCTCCAACCGTAGTGACGGCGCAGGACTTCCGGAGCGACCGCGGCGTTGGTGGTGGTCCCCAGGCCGAGCCAACTGCCAGTGGCATTGCAAAGCGGAGTGATTTCTCCCCGATAGTCGATGACCGGCGCGTCCCCGACGCCGACGATCACACCGGTCGAGCCGAGTTCCACGGCCACCGTGCCGTTGGTGACACAGCCCGCTGCAAGCGCCGCCAACATCGGCGAGGCGCTGCCAGCCCCGACCTGCACCATTTCGGAAAGTCCCCATTCACGAGCCAGCGCCGGACGCAGCAAGCCACGGGGCTGGTCGGACGCGCCGATGGGGGCAAGCAGCCCGGCCAATTCCGGATCGATGAAATCCAGCAGCTCGGAAGACCACTTGCGTGTCCTAACATCCAACAATCCGGTCCCTGAGGCGCTTCCCGCTTCGGTCGAGCGCTCACCCGTTAGCCAGTAGGCGATGAAATCCTGGGTGGTGAGCAGATAGGCCGCCCGTTGGAAATGATAGGGTTCGTGTTGTTTCAGCCAGAGGCATTCCGCCGCCGCCGATTCCACGCCGGGTGCCTGGCCGGCGACCTCGATCAAGCCGGGCGCTCCACCGAAGGCCCGCGCGATTTCATCCGCCTGTTTTTTCACCGAGACGTCGCCCGCGAGCTTGGTGGGGCGGATGATCCGGTTGTCGCTGTCCAGCATCACCAATCCGCGCTGCGGACCGGCCACACCGATGGCGGCCACGCGATCCTTCTCGCCTTCGAGACCTTTCAGGCAATGCCTCACCGCTTGGTCCACCGCTTCGATCCATTGCGCCGGACTCTGCTCGCGATAACCGGCCGGGAGGCCCTCGATCCAGTCGTGCGGGACCCACGACTCGGCGCGGATCGTCGCCGATTCCAGATCCAACGCCACGGCGCGGGTGCCGCCATGGCCGATTTCGATCCCGAGAAAGTGCATGATAGAAGTCTGGAAATCCAAGGTCTGTCCGGCGGGTGAACGCGTTGAGGAGGAACAGATGACGTGAGTTTCAACACCAGGGGCCGATTTGACAAGTCCCGCCATTGTGGAAATCCCACAGGACGCGCGTTTGACATGACTGCTACAAGTGGATACTCAAAATTCATGAATGACCTGTCGCAACATGCTTGGTTCTACACTCGTGGTGGAGTGAAGGCGGGTCCGGTGGATTACGCCGGACTCCAATCACTCGCCAAGGAGGGCGGTCTCAATCCACGGCAGGACATGATCTGGTCAAAAGGCATGGACAACTGGAAATTGGCGGGTGAGGTCAAAGGATTGTTCGAGAGGCGAGTCGTCGAGGAAATTGCCGCTCCTGCGCCACCTTCCGCCGCGCCCGGGCATTCTCACACGCCACCCATCCGTGAATCGCATGAGGTGGCGGCGCTCGGGCAGACCGGCTGGCCCGGTGCACGGCGGCGGAGCTACTTGTTCATGGTGATTGTTTTCCCGCTTCTATGGGGGGGCGTGATCGCACTCGGTGGATCGTTGATGCAGCAGAAGCCGGGCGGCGACGCCATGAGCCTCATCGCCACGGGTGCAGCGCTCGTGCCTGCGCTCGTGGTAATCTATTTCGGTCTCTCGCGGCTCGTGAACCTGGGCATGAGCCGCTGGTGGTTCCTGGGAAATATTGTCCCCTTCCTCAATTTCTGGGTCGGCTACCGGTGCTTCGCTTGTCCCGCGGGTTACGCGGTCCACAAGAAGATGGATGGCGTCGGGATCTTCCTCGCCATCATCTACTGGCTGCTGATCGCGCTTGTGATCCTATCAGTCGCGGCGCTGATCGCGGTGATCTTCGGCGCCATTGATAATCCCGAACTGAAGCAACAGATCCTGGATGCGCTCAAGCTAGCAAATCAAGCTCCCGCCGCCCCGTGATCCAGTATTCCAAGCAAACCGACGAACGCCGCGAGGCCGGGCCGTTGGAATGCTGGTGCCTCCACGGCGCCGTCGGCATGGCGGCGGACTGGCGCGGCTTCGCCAAAAACATGGCAGCCGCGGGAATCGGCACCCGCGCGGTGGACCTCTGGCGGTTTCTCGAATGCCAGCCGATGCCCTTGCCGGAATTCGGCATGGCACTCAACGCCGACGCCAGCGGTGAGGTCTTCCGTGGCAACGGCCGCGCCCTGCTAGGCTACTCGATGGGCGGACGGCTGGCTCTCCATTCTTTGCTAGAGCAGAGTCATCCCTGGCAGGCTGCCATCATCGTTTCCGCCCATCCGGGACTTGAAGACGACACCGGAAAATCCGCCCGACGCGCCACAGACACCGCATGGGCCACCCAAGCCCTGGCCGGCGACTGGCAGACGTTTCTAGCAGCATGGAATGCCCAAGCCGTCCTCGGCGACGCTTGCATGCGCGACCCGCAGGCGTCCGGCAGCCTCATCACGCGTCGCCGCGAGATTGCCCGCAGCTTTGTGGATTGGTCGCTCGGAGTCCAACAGCCGCTGTGGGCCAAGCTCTCCGAAATCAAGATCCCCGTGCTCTGGGTCGCCGGGGAAAATGACCCGAAATTTCTCGCTCTCGCCGAACGCGCCGTTTCCTTGATCCCGAATGGCCACCTCGCCATTGCCCCCGGCGCTGGCCACCGCGTGCCATGGGAAACGGCAGATTGGTTCGCGGAGAGAGTCGCCCATTTCCTGCGCGGCGGGTGTTAACCTGCTGCCACGCGTCAGGACATGTGAATTCGTGGCGGCGGTTTTCAACCGCCATGCCGATGAGGAAGAGGGCCATGCGGTTGGAAACCGCTGCCACGATTCAAATTTTCTCGCCAAACGCGGATCATCACACGATGGAAACGCTGACTTCGATTCCACGAACCCGATGCGCGGCGGGTGTTAACATCAGGCCCGCCGGTGTGATCTTGGGCGGTCAATTTCCAGCTTCTGGCCGGCAGGCTTCGGTGGGTCAGTGAGGTTTCAGATTGAAGAATCCTTTAGGCTGGTTTGCCACCGGTTCGGCCACGCTATGGGCAGTGGGTTGCGTGCTGGAGTTGATTTGAGTGAGGATGCCCCAGGTTTTCAGATCCGTGGAGAAAAGCACGTCATAGCTCACGTAAGGCAGCGCGGTGAATTGAATTTGGTGTGGGCTGCCAACCGGTTGCAGGGAAACCGCCGGATGGGAGGCGCTGACGATCGACTGTGCGTCCCCCATGCCGTTTCCGGCACTGTCGCCTGAGGTGGAGTCCAGACCGACAGCCAACTCGGTGCCATCGAATAGACCGTCGCCGTCGCTGTCGGTCACCAGCGCGTCACTGCCTTGGCCCAATTCCGTGGAGTCCACGACGCTGTCGCTATCGGTATCGGCGGCGAGCGGATCGGAATAGTGCTCGATAACCTCGCTGCCGTCCGTCAAGCCATCGCCATCGGAATCGATATCGGTCGGGTCGGTCCAGCCGGTATCGAGGGCATCGTCGAGACCATCGCCATCGGTATCCAGCAGGAGAGGGTCGGTGCCGAGTTCGATTTCCTGGCCGTCGGTTAGGGTGTCGCCATCGGAGTCGATATTCGCCGGATCGGTGCCGAGAACCGCCTCCTCGGCATCAGTGAGGCCGTCACCATCGGAATCCGGGCTTTCCTCAGCCCTGACGGGAATGATGCACATGCCGAGGAACAGGAGAAGTGTGAGAGAACGTTTCATGGTCGTGGTTGATAGATGTGGTGATTGGCTCACTGACCGACGTAAACGCCGTTGCCGCCTGGAAATAAAACCAAGGCACCGAAGCTCTGTCCGTCGATGGCCTGCCCTCTGCCCAGGGGGCCCTGTTCGGGATTGGTGATGGCGAAGTTCGCGATCCTCTGGGGACCATGGGTGAGGGTGGGCAGGATGAACGATGCGCTGTCGCTCTGCGCACGCATTTGCAGCGCGTGGTTGGTGCTACTTTTGGCGACGATCAAGCATTGTCTCTGGCCGGCTGGAGCCCCGGCCAGAGTGGCCTTGATGAGGACATTGCCGCGAAGGTCCACGCTGAACCAAGGGAAGAGCCCCGTGATCGGGTAGGTGCCTGCATAAATGGCTGGCACCCATAACATGGGGGATCCGCCGGGATCATCCGTGGCGATCAACTGGGGCGGCGTGAGAACGGAAGTAGCGGTGGCAACGATATTGACGACCTGCATGTAAATGGCGCGTTTTCCGCTGCTGAGATTCACGCCATAAAACACATTGGAGTCAGGGTAATTGGGAAGATCGTCAACCACATGAAGCGCGTAGAAGCTTGTGAACG